>Ga0310786_10001101_pt1 | contig 43340 bp, 27 predicted proteins | sample AusTroGonzalo_MG_FD_203881 | JGI IMG/M metagenome (GOLD analysis project Ga0310786, IMG submission 203881) | Bovine rumen microbial communities from tropical cattle in Woodstock, Queensland, Australia - Gonzalo_03 (v2) (version 2) | ecosystem: Host-associated > Mammals > Digestive system >...
ACACTGCCATTATGGCAGAATCCCCGGATGCCGCCGCTCTTTTTCTCTCCCTGTCCAGCCCTTGTGCCCCGAAAACCTCAAGCCCCGTCAAAAATCGGGATAAGCGTGCAAGGGAGGGGCACCGTCCCCGGTGCCCGCCGTTTTCCCAGCCAACGCCCTCCCCCGCAACCTCCGCACCATCGCACTACCAAACTACCAAACCACCTAAACTACCCAACCACCAAACCACCTAAACTACCCAACCACCAAACCACCTAACTACCCAACCAGGGAATTTCCCCCATGCCCCATCTCGACGTCAACGGATACAACTCCGTCTTCAAGGAATTCGTGCAGTTCGCGCAGCGGAATCTCAACGCCGGCGACGAAAAGGCCATCGCGAGCGCCCGGATCCACACGGGGCCGCTCGGCGGCCGCAAGGTCCTCGCGGTCACCAATTCGCTCACGGACGAAGTCCACAAGTGGATGCGCACGAGCGACGAATACATCGTCAACGACCGCACGCGCGCCCTCTTCAAAGCCGCCATCGCCGACATGTTCGGCGGCGAGTCGAAAATCCCCGCTTCGGAGAAGAAGGCGATGATCATGGGCGATTATAACGCGGGCAAACCCCTCACCGCCCGCCGCATCCTCGCGGTCAAGGCCGCCATCGACGCGGACGGCAAGGCGGCCGCGCGGTCGGCCAAGCTCGCGCTCGAAACGTTCTCCCCCGAAGTCAAGGCCGCGGCGGTCGGGATGGGTTTCTACAAGCACGAACTGCCCAAGCTCGCCCGCGCCGTCCACTTCTACATGCAGGCGACGGGCTTGAACGAGATGGACGCCCTGCACGCCGTCGCCGAGCAGGGGTCGAAGGCGAACCGCCTGATGTCCTACGGCGGGCGCTTCCTCCAGAGCGCGGAGAACTTCGCGGACGGCCTCCGCCTGCTGGACCTCTTCGCGGCGTGGCACGAGGAACTCTGCACCGCCGCGCGCACCATCCAGGAGAGCGCCGGCTTCCTGGACCAGCGCGACTTCTCGGCCGCCGACACGCCCTCGAAGCTCAACGCCGACACGGCCGCCGTGAACCCGGCGGCCCGCGCCGCGACGGAGAAGCTCGTCTTCGAGCAGATTGCCTCCGATCCGGCCGCGAACCTCAAGGAAACGGACGGCGAGAGGCTGTTCGGCGTCGCGAACAACGACGCGAGCCGCTTCGTCTGCCAGAACTTCGGGCTGTCCTGCTTCAACACCGTCGCAGGCATCCCGCCCGCCAAGCGCGCGGTCGTCTTCAAGACGTTCAACCTCTTCTGCTCCCTCGCCGGGAACGCGCAGGAGGCGAAGGCCAACCCCAAGAACCGCCTGCTCCTCCGGGGCCTGCGCCCGATGTTCCTCGCCCGCGTCCTGCGCAACCTCGACGGGGTCCTCGCCCTCGAGGCGCAGGGGCGGCTCACCGCGAAGAACCTCGTCAAGCTCTGCTTCCCCGACATGGTCAAGGCGCGGGCGACCGGCAACTGGGATTTCACGGCGGTCCGGGACTTCCTGGAGGGCATCACCGACACGATCGACATCATCGGCGGCGATCCGCGCTACCGCACCGTCTCCTCGCCGATGCAGGAGGTGATGAACCAGACCGGCGCCACCCTCCAGGAGGCGGACGACGCCATCTTCAACAACAAGCCCATGCCCATGGCGCCCTACGTCTCCGCGGGCCAGCAGGACATCCAGGTTTTCGGCACGATCGCGGGCGGACGCGCCGCGCTGGCGGCCGACCTCGACCGCCCCGCGAACTACTCCGTCGAAAACGGCCAGCAGGACATCCTCCCGCCCGACGCCGGCTTCACCTTCACCTTCCCCGACGGCGAATCGCTCCTCACCAACGGCACGCACCAGGAGAACATCGCGCGCGTCGGCGACCGGGTCGAGGCGATGTGCGGCGCCCGTCACCCCAAGCAGGCCTCCTCGGTGATGCTGATGCTCTCGCAGGGCGGGCTCGCCCCGATCAACCGCGGACTCCGCCCTTGCGGCATCCACTCCAGCGAGCACAGCGCGGTCGATTACACCCTCTCGAAGAACGCCGGAACCGGCGCCGGCGCCAAGCCGCTCGACACCTTCGCCCCCTTCACCGTGCAGACCCGTTTGACCTTCGACCTCTCGGCCGAAGTCCCGACCATCACCGACGCCCGCTTCGCCCAAACCCTCGGTTGATCCCCGCCGCCCCCGCCAATCTCCCCGCGCGAAGTCCCCCAAGGCAACAAAGGGGGAGGAAGGCACGTGGGAGAAAAGAATTGGCTCTGTTCGAGAAAAGTGTTGATGGTCACAAATCGACATGAAAGGTGGCCATTTTTCGGGGACACTCATGCCCAATTTGATGCCAAATCATCACCAAAACACCTGCCTTTGGCGGGATATCAACCCGGCACCGGATGTTTGGGGTTGTCGCCCTGACGTTGAAAGGTGATAATGCGTCATGCATTGGAACCAATGAAGACAATCTCGGAAAAACCGCTTCACGGAAGCGGGGCCTCCCCCGGACGGCTCCGCTTCGCGGCGAGATTCTTGTTTTGCTTGCTTGCGGGACATGTTTTCGTGCTTCTGCCCGCCTTTTGGATGGAACTGGCCTGGTGGCCGGACCAGGTGAAAGTGTACATGGTCGGGGACGGGGAAAAGCCGCCGGCCATTGTGTCCAACGGGATGGAATGGAAAGGCGAGCAGAAAGAACGGTGGCCCGGAGGCCGGGTTTACCGTTTCTATCTCCTGTCCGGGATGGAATGGGACGATTTGCTTTTCCGCTTGCCGGAGGGGAAGGGACCGTCGGACGTCCGGAGAATCGACTTGCAGAAATGGAAATTCCTGAAACTGGAGAAGGACGGGACGAAGTTGGAACCGGCGGAGGGCGCATCGGGTTTGTGGCGTTTCGGAGACGCGGGGTTCGACCGGGCGGGATTCGTTTCATGGACGGGAGTCGCCGCCTTTTTTGCCGTGGAGGCGGCATTGCTGGGCCTGTCATGGCTGGCCGCGCGGCTGAAGCGCACCGGCAGGGGAAAACCCTTGTGGGGACGGGCGGCGCTGGCTGCCTTGCCTCTGGCCGTTCTGCTGCAAGTGGCGCTCCCCCTCCAGACATACTTGGCGCATCGGTCTTCCTATCCGTTTTCCCTGGCGGAACTCTGTGCGGCCATGGCGGTGGGGTTCCCGTGTTTCCACGTCCTTGCAACCGTCGCCGTCGCCGTCCTGGTTCGTTGTTTCGGGCGGTGGATGCTGGGAATGGCGCTGGCGCTGGCGGCGTGCATGTACCTGGAGTCCGGGGTGCTTTCGTTGGGGCTGGCGGAACTGAGCGGCAACCGGTATGCCTTCCAGGCCATGTCCCGGGCGCTTTGGGATGCCGCCGCGTGGGGCGCGGTGTTCGTCTTGGCCGCCGTCTTCCGCCGCGTGCTGGACAAGCGGTGCGCCTTCGTGTCGCTGGTCTTGACGGCCTTGATCGGAGCGGCCATCTTGGATGCCAAGCCGGAACGGAAGGCGGATGTCTCGAAATTGTCCGTGAAGGGTTTCTGTCCCGTCGGAACGGCCATCCAAAGCGCCACCTATTCGACGAACCGGAACGTGATGGTGTTCATCCTCGACTCGCTGGAGCGGGAGGCCGCCCACGATGCCATCAACGATCCGGAGGCGGGACCGGGACTCCGCGGGAAGTTTCCCGGCTTCACCGAATTTCCGGACAACGTGGGGGCGTGCTCCAAAAGCCTGACGGCCGTGGCGAACCTCCTGACCGGAAGGTATCCCGGCGACATGGCGGAGCGCGCCGACTTCTATTGGTCGGTCTTCTCCGGCGACTCCGCCCTGGCAACCTATCTGGACGCGGGCCACGACGTCTTCGCCACCTTGCCCGCCTTGGGATGCGGCTTCGCAAGCCGCACGGCGGAAAAGGAAACGGCCCGCGCGGAAAAAATCCGGCCGTTGACCTGCCCGCCCTCCGACGGCCAGCCCTGGACACTGCGGGACGTGACGCACTTCCGGGTCTCCCCGTACGCTGCCAAGGGCGCCTATGCCTACTACATGAATTTGGGCCGGATCGACCTCGACATGAGGGAATGGGTGATATATCCGGTGTTGGCCTCCGCACCCGTGCGCCCCGAAAGCCCCGGGACGTTCCTGTTCGTCCACACCAGGGGCGTACACGATCCGATTCTCTACAACCGCCATGGTGTCTTTTCCCCCGACGCGGATGCCCGCGGAGACGGAGCCAGGGAAATGGCCATTTTCCTGTTCGGCGAGCTGGGGCGTTTGTTCGACGCCTACCGCGAACGGGGGCTGTACGACAACTCCCTCATCATGGTCTTGGCCGACCATGGACAGCACGGCGGCCACGAAATCTGGCGGGAGGGAGACGACCGGGAATTGCCGCGGAAGGCAAAGCCTTTCCTCTGGGTCAAGCCGCCGGGAAGCGGACACCCCTTCGAAACAAGCAGCGTGTCCACGTCCCACGCCCGGATCGCCGATGTGCTGAAAGCCGCCGCCGGAAGGGACCTCGGGCCGCAGGAGTTGGCCGGAATGCTGCACTCCCGCGAACGCCTGTACCGCTGGATTCCCCTGCACGGCAACGAATGGCGGGATTGGGTGGTCCACGGAAACGGGGACGTGTCGTTCGAGAAAGCGGACCCAGCCCCCATTCCCCCGCCGGAAGGAATGGTTCCCGTTCAATGCAACCGCATCTATTGGCTGTCCGCCCGCAAAACCGCGCAAATGGACGCCACGGTGGTGTTGGGAAACATAGAGGATTTGGACACGCCCGTCCTGCCCGGAGGGCAACGGGACATGACATTGGACTTCAAGGCGCCCGATGCCGCCGGACGTTATTCCCTGCAATTGGGAATCAGCGGCACGCAGGATGGGGTCATGCTCTTCCGCCAGGCAGGCCGGGAAAACTGGGTCGAAACGCCGTTCAAGGCGGGTCTTGGGGCGACGGCCGTTTTGCCGGACGTGCAACCAAACCCCGACGGCATGGTGCGGATCGAAGGAATGCGCCGTGGAGACGCCCCTTCCGGCCGGGTGTCGTTCGTCAACCTCATGCTGAAAAAGGCACGTTGAATCCGGACATTTTCCCGATGCCCCGCAGCTCCCCTTCCCGAAGGGAAAGGGGGGAAACGTAGTTTGCGAAGCGGCAAAGCACGATTGTTGTTCCGCCGGCAATGGCTTGCCCCTCCCGCGCGAAGTGCCACCAGCTTCCGCCTCATGGTTTTCCTCTGGCAGGCTTTCTTCGGAAGTCCTCCGCCGTCCTTGCGGGAATCACTGCCATCCCATGGGCAGGGGAATTCGTCCGCCGGACTTGAAAAGCCCGGCATTTTTTTCCAATCATTGGGAAACCGGCGCTTGGCCGGAGAACCGGCGGATTGTGCAAAACCCGGGGGAGGGGCTGGAAAAAGTTGTTTTCTTCGGGCAGGAAGTGGGTGTAACCTGCCCAGGCGCCGCGTGTAAACAGTCTGAAACACCGAACCATCCAACTTTCAACCCCGGAAAAAACCATGGCCATCAACATCAACAACGCATTTACGACCTTCGACACGTTCGTGAAGTTCGCCGAGCACCGGTCCGCCGCCGGCCTCAAGGGCGAGGTCGCCAAGGCCACCGTGGCTTTCGACAACCGCAACATTTCCTCCGTGACCGTCGGCTCCGCCAGCCGCACGAACGCCGGCTGGTTTTCCCGCACCGGGAACGACAAGATCGACAACGACCGCACCCGCGAGATTTTCAAGGCCGCCATCGTGAAGATGTTCGGCGGCGAGTCGGAAATCCCCCCGGAAGTCGTCAAGGCGATGGAGATGGAGAATTACGGGCACGGCAGGCCGCTCACCGCCCGCCGCATCCTGCTCGTCAAGGCCGCCATCGACAAGACCGACGCCCCCCGCGTCGGCGCCGAGCTGAAGTTCCAGGCCACCGGCCGGAAGGTCTTCAACCGCCTCCAGCCCGAAACCAAGGCCGCCCTCGTCGGCAAGGGCTACACGAAGGCGGAGCTGCCCAACATGGCCCGCGCGGTCAAGGCCTACGCCAAGTCGCAGAACGTCTCCGAGGCCGAGGCGCTCAAGGAAGTCACCACCGCCGGCACCAAGGCCAACCGCCTCGCCTCCTACGGCGGCCGCTTCCTGGCCAGCCCCTCCAACTTCGCCGACGGCCTGCGCCTGCTCGAATCGTTCGAAGGGTGGTACGCGGACCTCAAGGCCTTCAAGGACTCCCACGCCCTGAACAACGCGGCCGGCGACACCCCCACCAAGCTCCACATCGACGGCGCCGCGACCTCCACCCAGGGCCTCCGCGGCCTCGAGGCGATGGTCTTCCAGCACATCGCCGTCGATTCTTCCATCGACATCAAGAAGGACGGCGAGGAAGTTTTCGGCATGGCGAACAACGCCGCGATGCGCTTCTTCGGCCGCAACATGCACGAGAGCGTCCTCGGCTCGGTCCTCAACGTTCCCGCCGCCAAGCGCGGAGTGCTCTTCGCGGCGGTGGACGTCTTCCAGCCGCTCTTCCGCGACGGGGCGGCGGTCGCCGCCAACCAGGGCCGCCCGGCCTCCGAATGGAGGATTTCCAAGGGCGCCCTCTTCGTTTCGCGCTGCCTCGCCCACCTCGACGAGCTCTCCGCCCTCCAGGCCAGGGGCCAGCTCACGGCGAAGAACATCCTGCGGATCTGCTTCCCCGACATCCCGAAGGGCCGCGCCGACCTCCGGACCCTCAACGCCGGCTGCGAAGCCATCTTCGACACGCTCAACGAAGAGGTGGGCATGATGAACCAGGACGGCGCCTGGCTCAAGATGCTCTCCACGGGCTGCTCCCTCGACGAAATCCTCCGCTTCTACCGGGACGGCACCCAGCCGCCGGTGCGCGGCAACATGACGGACTGGACCATGCCCCTCTCCGATTACGAGGGCGGCGGCTTCGCGCAGATGCGCTCCGACCTCCCCCGCAACTACAACTACTACAGAATCGTGGGCGGCCTCCCCGACAAGAGCCCGGCCGGCCAGATCCTGCCCGCGGACCAGGCGGACAACAACATCGCCTTCCCCGACGGCACCCGCCTCGCCTGCAGCTCCAAGCCCGAGCACCAGGGCAACGTCGGGCAGGTCGAGGCCAAGATCAAGGCCCTCTGCGGCGACGCCCACGGCTTCCAGGCCGAAGTCGTCGCCTTCTGCCTCAGCCAGAGCGGCAAGGCCCCGATGCGGCACGCCCTCAAGGCCGAGGGCATCTTCAACGCCGAACACGCCGTCGCCGACATCTCCCTCTCCAAGGACGCCATCACCGGCGCCGTCACCATCCACTACACCAGCCCCGCCTCCCTCCCCGTGCGCTTCAGCTGGCATACCACCGTCAACACCGACGGCACCACCTCCACCACCCCGCTGCAGGTCGAAAAGCCCATCCGCCAGCTCGACCACGCCCAAGCCCGCACCATGATCCTGGAGGCCGCCGGCAAGTACGACTGCGACCTCTCGAACGGCAAGCTCGCCCGCTCCGCGGTCCTCCTCGCCCAAAACGCCATCGGCCTCCTGCCGGACCACGCAAAGCTCCTCGCCCAGTTCCTCGTCAAGCTCCCGCTCGACAGCCCCGATCCGGAAATCTCCGAACTGTGCGACCAGCGGACCGCCTCCTTCGCCGCCGACCTCCGGACCGCCCGCTCCTTCGCCTACGGCGACCCCCGCATGCAGGAAGCCGAAAACTTCTTCAAGACCAGCCACAACGCCTACATCAACAAGCAGTTCAACCAGGCCCGCAACTACGGCGACAACACCAAGCCCGGCTCCGCCAACATCTTCGGCGCCATGATCGGCGACCTTCCCCGCGCCCACTACACCATCAACGGACAGGCCTTCGCCAAGGACGACGACACCGACTTCCAGGCCGTCTTCAACGTCTTCAAGCACGCCCTCCCCTCCGAAAAAGCCCAGAAAGCCGTCTCCATCCTCATGCACCAGGGCGTCTTCGGCGACATCTTCACCACCCAGCTCAAGGCCCCCACCTCCGCCGAAAACGGCATCGAGCCCGTCGAACTCCACGACACCGCCGGCGGCAGGATGTTCCTCCAGCGCGACATGGAAGTCTTCGAAAAGACGCTCGTTTCCGGCAACCTCGACATGCACTTCGACCTGATGGTCTCCCCCGACGGCAACACCGCCACCATCAACATCGCCTGCCAGGACGAGATCTTCACGGGCGACCGCAACGAAGCGACCTGCGGCACCTTGCAACTCCGGCAGAAAATCACCCTCGACCTCCGCCCCGACATCCCCGTCGTCACCGACGTCAAACTCTCGCAGAGCATCAACCCCTGAGGACAAAGGATCCGCCCATGGAATTCACCGAACTCGTCGCCGCCTTCGCCCAACGCCACGCCGTCGAAGGCCTCGTCCCGCAGGACGGCCAGATCTCGCTCGACATCGACGGCATCCCCGTCACTCTCGTCGAGACCGGCGACCACCTCGCTGCGTGCGCCGAAATCGGCGAACCGCCGGCCGAAGGCCGCGCTGCTTTTGCCGACCTGCTGCTCGAAGCCAACCTCGAATCCTCCTCCTACTTCGCCAAGACGCGCGAAACCGGCAATTACGTCCTCGTCCGCCGCCTCTCCCTCGCCCGCCTGGACCCCGACGCCTTCGACGCGGCCATGGAAAACCTCGTCAACGCCGCCGAAACCTGGCGCCGCCTCCTCGCGGACTTCCGCCCCGCCGCCAACGCCGCCGCCGCCAACGACGCCTCCGCCCCCTCCTTCGGCCAGGGCGGCTTCATGCAGGTGTGACCCCGGTCCCTCCGGCGGCGAGGGAACTCACCGCCCTCCCCACGCTTCGCCCGGAGGATGTGCCGGGGGTTGGGACGGGCTTGCCGTCGCCGACGCCCTCCACTACCGCTACGGCATGATCCACGGCGAATACATGGTCGACGAAAAAGGCCCCGTCCTCGTCGAAGTCAACTGCCGTCCCATGGGTTGCTCCCAGCCCTCCGGCTTCCTCGACCGCATCTACGGCCAGCACGAAACCGACACCGTCCTGGATGCCCTCCTCGACCCCGACCGCTTCCTCCGCGACATGCAAAAACCCTATCGCGGACTGCGCAAAGCCTTCATCAAGCTCATCATGGTCCCCGCGGCCATGGAAGCCCAGGACTACCCCATCTGGGAGATTGCCCGCCAGCTGCGGAGCACCTACAAACTCGCCGTCCCCAAGCCCGGCACCGTAATCGATTTTCCCAAGACCCGCGACCTCGAAGCCAGCGGCGGCATGATCTACCTCGTCCACGAAGACCCCAAAGTGGTCGAAAGCGATTTGCAGACCCTGCGCCTGATGGAGCGCGATTTCTTCCAGTTGCTGCTGAGCGATGGCATGTCGAGCCGGTGGGTGCCCTTCGACGACGCCTCCCCGACCGATTTCAAGGCCCTGCTTGAAGAATGCGACGCCCACGGCGCCATTCTGATGGCCGCCGACACTCCCCGGGAAATCGAGGGCGCCCAATGCATCACCCCCGATACCCTCGCCGACGCCCACAAAGGCTTCGATTGCGTCGTCGTCGGCTACGAACGCGCCCTGCTGGACCTCCACGAGAAGGCGACCCTCCTCCTCGCCCTGCTCTTCGACACCATGGAACTCGTCCGCGAAGGCGGCAAAGTCGTCATTCCCCGCAGCACCTACCGCTACCTCGCCTACGGCCGCAAAGGCGCCGAACAGCTCCTGCTCGTCAAGGGTCTGGAACTCATCCACGACTCCGCCGCCTGCACCGACGCCGTCATCGCCGTCCGCCCCCGCGAAAAATGCGACTTCACCCGCTACCACCGCCAGGCCTGGAAGCAAAGACTGCCTTCCATGGTCGAATGACCCCCTCCCGCCCGGTCCCGGGAACTCCTCGATCCGCCACCCCCACCTTGCGTCAATCCGTCCACGGCATCCATTCCAGCCAGTGGCAAGTTCCACAAAAATCCAGAAGGACCACAACAGGTTCTTCGCGAATTTTCGTGCAAACCAGAGGGTATCAAGGACGGTCGGGGACGCTCCGCTCGCCCCCCTCCCATGCATTGCCAAACGCTTGAAACAACGACCGATTTCCGCCTCAAAAAAGGTGGAAGTGGAGGGAAAAAGGCGATTGTCCAGGGGGAGATGACATGGTACATTTTACGGGTGAAGCGTAACTTTTCCGGCGGCTGGGTGTAGTCGGGGAAAAGAGAGGTACTTTCCATGACCAGTGATTTCGAGAGTTTGAAGGGGTTTGCGCGGGAGCGATGGGGGGAGAGGTTCGCCGATGGCGGACAAGGGGCGTTCTCGGTGGCGTTGGAGGGAGGGGGCAGCGTCGAGTTTTTCCGTCCGGGTTGGGCGCCGGATGGGGTGGTGTGCGTCCGGGCGAAGGTGCTGGACATGGATGAGGTGGGGCGGCCGGGGGATTTCGCGAAGTCGGTGCTGGGAGGGAATTTTTTCTGGAGCGGGACGCGCGGGGCGACGCTGTCGGTCGGTACCGACGGAGGGCTCTGGCTGACGGAACGGCGCGGGATCGAGGATTTGTCGGACGCGGAGGGGTTCGGGAGCTGTCTGGAGGATTTCGCGGATACGGTGGCCGACTGGCGGGAAAGGAGCGGGCTGTATGCTTAGGGAGCAGTTCGATGGGGTGCTCGCGGAGTTCGGCGAGTTGGTCGGTCAGCGGCTCGCGCTGGACGGGGACGGATCGGCGACGTTCACGGTGGACGAGGAAATCATCGTGAATCTGCAGTATCTGGAGGAGTCGGACACGGTGGTGGCGTTCGCGCCGGTGGGGGCCTTCGGCGGGTTGGATGCGCCGGACGCCGGGGAGAAGGCGCTGGAGCTGCTGCGGATGAACGAGCCGGGCGGCGCGACGGAGGGATACACGCTCGCGCTCGACGAGGAGGCGGATTTGGTGCTGGCGATGGACCGCCGGATTGCGCTGGTGCTCGGCCACGCGGATTCGTTCGCGGCGTGGATGGAGTCGCTGGTACGGGCGGTGCGCGCGGTGCGGGAGCGGTTCGCGGAACGGTTCCCGCTGGAAGGGGAGGACTGACCATGTGCAGACCTGGCGGCATCCACCGCTCGATGTCGGTTCCCGATCTCCGGGTACACCTGAACGGCCCGGAGGCGCAACCCGGCCCGCAGGGGCCGCAAAACCCGAATCCGCCGCAGGTGAGCCGCTCGCTGCAGGCGCTGGACCCGGCGGCGCGCAATGCGGTGGACAACGGGATACCGCCGAACCTGAATCCGGGCGGCCAGGGGCGGCAGTTCGCCGCGCAGCACGAGGTGGGGGAGGGGCGCGACTGGGACATGGCAACGGCGGAGGGGATGCTGGAAACGGCGCAGAAGGCGCTGGAAAACATCAAGTCCGGCATCGCGGCGAAGGGGGCGTTCGCGGACTACGACGAGGCGATCACGAGGGCCGTCGCGGAGGCGGTCGCGAATCGTCCGCGGGGGGATGCGCTCTCCGCGGAAATCGGGCAGGCGCTGACGGATTTCAAGGTGGCGATGCGGGAGCTGCAGGCGGCGCGCGCGGCGCTCACGGCCGCCGTGAAGGATGGCTCGGGCATCGACGACCCGCGCGAGGGGCTCGCGCAGATCCGCAAGACGCTCCGGGTCTTCCGCTACGAGATGCAGGTGGAGCTGGCCCGGCGCGGGTTCGCGGACGGGAAAATGGATTTCTACGAGGGGGCGCTGCGGGAGATCCAGCATGCGTTCACCTTCTCGGTCGGCAGCAAGGTGGCGGAGACGTTCGACCGCGTGATGATGCTGGAGGCGCGTCTGGACGAGGCGCTCGCCGAGGTCCGCAACCGCCTGCGCGAGTTGAAGCCCGGCACGCCGCCGCCCATACCGCCGCCGGAACTCAAGCTCGCGAACGTGGCGGGCGGGGTACTGGAGCTTTCGCACCTGACGAACGACCAGATACGCAACTTCCAGGACGCGGATGCCGCGACGTCGTCCCTGCGCGACATCGTGCAGGAGATCGCCATAAAGGGCGGCTCGCGCAAGGTCGAGTTCACCGCCGGCGCGGGGGCACTCGTCGGGCTGGGGTTTTCCTCGGCGTTCACCGCGGGGGTGCGGGCGGGGGCGCGGTTCCGGGTCATCGGCGAAATCGAGGCGCCCGGCAAGGGGCGGCCGATCTCCGTGACGTTCCGCATCGGCGGCGGCCTCGAAGGCAAGCTCGGCATCACGGCGGGACCGGACTCGGACGTCTCCGGCGGCAAGCTGGAGGCGCGCGCGGGCGGCGAAATCACGCACTTCACCACGCGCTCCTACGCGACCGTCGACGACCTCCTCCTCGACGCCCGGCGCTGCCAGCTCGCCACGTCGGTGACGATCGGCGGGCTGTTCGTCGCCGGCATCAAGTGCCTCGGGCGCGGCATCGGCACCCTCGGCACGAAGTTCTTCCGCTGGCTCGGCCGCAAGAGCGGCGAAGTCAAGCAGGACAACGCCCAGTACCTGCAAACCCTCAAGGCGCGCGGCGTCGCCGGCGGACTCGACAAGCTCCTCGCCAAGCGCGCCAACCCGGTCATCGTGGCCGAGCGCAAGGGCTGGACCGTGCGCGGGCAGGCGCAGGCCAAGGCCAGCGCCGACTTCGGGGGCCTCGTGGAAGTGGGGGCGTCGGGCAGCGCCTCCATCGAGCGCGACTTCAAGGTCGATTCCCGCGCGTTCGCCCCCGTCGCCCGCGTCATACGGGCCGCAAAGGACGAGGCCGCCCTCGACGCCCTCGCGCTCCCCGACCCCGACAGCGGCCTCGTCCGCCCCGCCGAGCACTCCACGGACATCAACATCGCCCAGTCCCTCGAAAACCGCTTCGAAGAAGCCATCGCCGAGGCCAAGGCGGCCCAGAAGAACAGCTTCATCTTCACCGACAAGGCCGGATTCTCGCGCGCCGCCTACAAGATCCGCACCCTCATGCTCGCCACCGAACTCGCCGCCCGCGAAGGCACCATCACGCGCGGACAGGCCGACCGCCTGCTCGCCCGCTACTCCAACCCCTCCGTCAAATTCCCGCCCGACATCTACCGCACCTACTTCATGGCCGGCGCCGGCGCCGCCAAGCCCGCCAAAATCCGCACCTCCCTCCTCGCCAAGATCAAGCTCGCCCTCTTCGGCGACTGGAGCAAGGGCCTCACGTCGGACATCGCCAACCCCATCGTCAAGGCCGTCGCCGACGGCGGCGTCAACACCATGCGGCGCGAAGTCGGGCTCGACACCACCTTCCAGTACCAGTTCACCACCGAAATGCCCGCCAAGCCCGGCGCCGACCCGCGCCCGTGGGAGAACGTCATCCGCACCAACCACTCCCTGCTCGTCTCCGCCTCCATGCCGGCGCGCGTTGTCATCGACGCCATCACCCGCACCTACGTCAACGGCGGCAAACGCCTCGAAGACCGCCCCGAACACCCCGTCAAGGACGCCGCCAAAGACCTCGGCGCCGCCATCGGCAAGGACACCGCCCTCGTCGCCGCCACCTCCATCCTCCCCGGCCTCATCCTCGCCACAGTCAAGCAGACCGCCGTCAACGCCGTCAAGAAATGGCTCAGCGACCCCGAGAACATCAAGAAACTCGTCCTCTTCGCCATGCAGCACGCCGACATCATCCTCGACACCCTCGTCGGCGTCGTCGAATGGGTCGCCGAGCACCCCGACGCCACCCTCTACATCGCGGCGAGCCTCCTGGGCACCAGCAGCCTCGGCGAATCCGAACGCTACAAAAAAATCTCCTGGACCTACGTCGACGGCCAGTTCGAGACCCTCACCGTCTCCAACGAAACCCAGAACACCATCGGCATCAACGTCGACCCCGTCGGCGTGGGCCTGGGCGTGGGCTTCGACTTCTCCTACTCCGTCACCGAGAACCACAAGGAACGCGACATCACCCCGCGGCCGACCCTCACCATGCTGCTTTCCAAGTGCGAAGAATTCCTCTTCGGCGAAACCGGAATCAAGCCGGCCGGCGGCGCGCAGCCCTTCAAGACGTGGCTCGCCCGCAACTCCCTGGGCATCCGCCACATGGTCACCCACCTGATGGATGCCCGGAACATGGAGGAAAACGCCGCCATCTACGCCAAGGCCCAGCTGTGCGCCTCCCGCGACCCGGCCGTCCTCCAGCGCCTCCAGGACGCCTGGCACGCCCTCCACGCCCTCCCCGCCGACGCCACCCTCGACGCGCAGGTCGACGCCGCCCACGCCCTCCTCGTCACCATGGTTCTCGCCTTCCGCACCCACCCCGCCGTCGCCGCCTGAGGCGCAACCGGGAGCGGCGGAAGAGAGCCGCGACGCAATCGGATTCCGAGCCCCCGTGACAGACGCGCCCCCAGGCAACCTGCCGGGGGGCGCTGTCCCGCGTCCGCCGCGGCGGACGCTCTGCCCTTTTCCTTACGGAATGGCGTAGAAGGCAATCTTTTCGTAAGTCCAGTTCGGATTTGTCCGGATCAAATCGTCCTTCTCGTTTTCGTCCATCGTGTAGAAGTGGTGCTTGTACCCCTTGCTCCAGAACCGGTACACCGGAACCGTCCCCTCCCCCGGCTCCTTCAGCACGTAGTACGCAATCCCTTCGAACTTCCAGTTCGGATTGTTCAGGATCACGTCGTCGCGCTCCTCCGGGTCGATCGTGAAGAAGTGCCCCCGGTGCTTCTTCGGAGGGAACAGATACGGGGCCAGCGCCGCCGGAATCCACGCCGCCGGGGCGAATGCCCGCGACCGGCGCCGCCACAGCGCCAACAGTCCCGCCCCGTACCCCGCGCCCACCCCAAGCGCCAGCAGGGTCCGCCACGACCAGAGCCCCTCTTGCAAGGAAAACACCGGATCGACGACGTGCCCCCATGGCGTCAAAAAGGCCAGCAAATACCGTGGAAACGACCGGATGGCAGCCGACCAGCACACCCCCCACGGCGCCCCTCCCCCGAAATGCCCCGCCCGGTTCATGTCCAACGAGGGATCCGTGTGCAGGATCTCCATCCCCTGCCGGATCTGCCACCATGCCAAAGCCGCCAGCCCCGCCGACGCCGCCACCCAAAACACCGCCCTCCGCCAGATCGTCCCGCTCCACTTTTTCCCCCCGCCCTCCCCCCTCCCCCGCTCCCAAACCGCCAGCGCCCACAGCGCCGGGAACACCGCGGCCGTCTCCTTCGAAAACACCGCCAAAAACAAAAATGCCGCCGCCATCCCCCGCCAAACCGCCTTCCGCGACAGCGACGCCCTCAGCGCCGCCATCATCCACAGCGCCGACAGCAACTCCTTCCGGTGGCTCAAAATCCCCACCGATTCCACACAAACCGGATGCACAAGGAATATCGCCAACGCGGCAACCCGCACCCCCTTTCCGACGCCCATCGCCCCCAACGCAGAAGCGAACAGCAACCCCGCCGCAAGGTGCAGCAACAGGTTCTCCGCATGCGGCCCCACCAGGCTTTTCCCGAAAACCAGCGCGTCCGCCCGGTGCGTCAACAGCCGGACCGGCCTCGATTGGTACCACAATCGGCCGAAAATCCCCCGCACGTCCGCCCTCCCCTCCCAGACCGCCGCCACGTACCGGTCCTTCGCGACGACTTGGGAATCGTCGTACAGCATCGGCGCCCCCAAAAGCGGCCACAACGCCGCCACGCAAAGAAGGCATGCCGCCACGACCGCGGCACCATGCAATAGCCCGAACTCCAAGCCTGTCCTCATGTCCCCGCACTCTAGCAGACTCCCCTCCCTTCGCAAGCCCCCGCCCCGGAACGTCACGGCAAAACGACCGGATGTGCACGGGTCCGGGATGGCCGTGTGGGCAAGGGGATGCCGTGAGCGCACACCGGCGCTTGACGGCGGAAAACGGGAATGGATAAATGTCAAGAAACAGACGAAAGGATTCCCAGCAATGCTTTCCAGACAAGATTACGACAAGTTTCTGGCCGAGGTCAGGAAGGAAACCGGCATCGAGGCGATGGCCTCCGACGAGTCCGGGCTCGTGACGGTGCGCGTCGACGACAAGTACAACGTCAACTTGCAGTTCGTCGCGGCGACCGGGCGCATCCTCTGCTTCGTGGAGGTGGCGGAGCTGCCGGCGGACGCCCCAAAGGCCGTCTACCGCGACTTGCTCGCCGGTGGCCTTTTCGGCAAGGAGACGGCGGGCGGCTATTTCACGCTCGAACCCGAGAGCGAAACCGTCCTCTACAATTATTTCTTCGACCTCGACGCGGCCGCGAAGGACGTGGAGGATTTCATCGCCACGCTGGAAAAAATCCTCCAGCTCTGCGACCTTTGGGCGGAGCGAATCAAGGGGAAGCTCGGCGAGGCGGGCGGCGAACCCGTCGAAGGCGAGGTTCCCCACTCGTTTTTGCGGGCGTGAACATGCAGGGACGACAGGGAGAACAGGGACTGCAGGGACGTCTCCTGTCGCTGGTGTCCCGAGTGTCCCTGTGGTCCCTGCCGAAAGGGGTGTAACCTTTTCGGGGGAGTTGTGTATACCGGGTGACAAGGAGACGAAACCATGCCGCTGACCATCGACCAATTCAGGAACATCGCGAACTCCACAGCGTTCGATTCGCGCGACATCGCCCTCGCCGGGAAGGGCAAGAACGCGACGGCCAAGCTCGGGAATTTCGTGTTTTCGCAGAGCAAGGCGGTGAACGACGCGACGATGGCCGCGTTCCGCGCCGCGCTGGAGAAGGAGTACGGGGTGTTCGGCGCGAACGCGTTCGACTCCACGCTCGGCGACCGGAGCGGAATGCACAAGTCGCTGCGCGCGATGGACGTGAAGCAGACGCTCTCCAACCTCGCCCAGATGCGCAAGAACCGCTTCGCCTCGGAAATCAACCGCCAGCTCGACACCTCCCCGCAGATGCTGGACCTCTCCGAAGACGACCAGAAAAAGGTGCGCCGCGAAGTCGCCAAGGACGTCCTGAAGGGCACGGACCTCTCCTCGTGCCGCACGGCCGCCGATGTGGGCGTCGCCGCGCAGAAGCGCATCGCCGACGCGATGGCCGAGGTCCGCAAGGACTCGGACCTGGAATCGGTGGGCATCGGCCCCCGCCGGCACCTGGAGAAGGAAACGGCGGACACCGAGCCGACGGGGCTCCGGAACCTCAAGAAGGCCTTCGGCAAGGGCGAGACGTCCATCGCCGACCTCGTCAAGCGCGGCCTTGCGGGCGAAGGCATGCGGGTGAACCGGTCGGGGACGAATCCGGTCATCCTCGAAAAGCTCAAGACCAACGGCGTGGAGCCGGGCTTCATCTACCGCAACGACTGGTCGGAGGACGACACGCGCGGCCTGATGGCGGACATCGACTCCGACGCGAGCCGGCGCGCCCTCGACGAGCTCAAGGCGGCCAACCCGGCCCTCGCGGAAAAGTGCGAGGGCAAGACCCTGCGCGAGCAGATCATGCTGGCGGGCCGCGCCCATCCGGCGGGCATCGCGGCGGTGGCGGAGTTCGCGCTGCAGGACGCGGCGCAGGTCCTGCAAAGCATGGGCGGGCACGTCCCGTCCGGCTACGAGTTCAAGGCGCTCGCGGAGGGGATGAAGGGGCAGTTCTCCCAGCAGGACATCGACGCCATCGCCAACGGCACGGCGGGGAAAAGCCTGATCAAGGAAGCCAAGCTCTACCTCTTCGCGCAGATCCGCGACGGCGTGATGAACGTCCCCCCCGGCGACGACTACCACGAGATGTCGCCGATTTTCAAGCACTTCTCCGACCGCGCCATCGTGAAGCTCGACTACAACGAGGGCGACAAGTTCTCCAAGGGCGACTCCGCCCACGCCGGCACCTTCATGCGGCCGGAGCGCATCCTCACGACGCGCAAGCCGGTCCTCGGCCAGATCTACCGCTTCCAGACGCGCGCGACGGCCGACCACATCTCGGCGGGCGCCGTCACCGAAGCGCTCGCCAACGACCTCACGCGCGTCGCGGGCGTCCCGGCCCAGGAGCTGGAAATCGTGCGCGGCGAATACTCCGACGGCCACCCCAAGCTCATGCTCGCCGCCAAGTTCGCCAACGGCTACAAGGACCTCGAAGCCGGCATGCTCAAGGACGGCCGCGTCGTCAAGCCCCAGGGCGCGCCCAAGGACCTCAAGATGGAACCCCTCGGCAAATACAAGGCGTTCTTCCTCGTCACGGCCGACCGCGACGGCATCGGCAAGCGCGGCCAGAACAAGGGGTTCGTCGACGGCAAGTTCTTCGCCATCGACCCCGGCCACTCGCTGGAAGGCAACGGCAAGTACCTGAAGGTGTCCGACGACCTCTCCTTCCAGGACACCTACGGCAGCAGCACCAAGCCCCGCTTCAACAACTTCTCGGTCTTCGACGACGACACGTTCTTCTCCAAGATGAAGGGCGTCGTCAACCTCCGCCAGCGCGCCGAAGCCGGCGAGTTCAAGAAGGTCTTCGACGACTACCGCGCCGCGTTCGACCCCAAGGAAGACGGCATCTCCGACGCCGAAAAGGCCCTGCGCACCAAGATCTGGGACGACATCAACAAGAAAGAGACCGAGTTCAACGAATCCCTCAAGAAAATCCTCGACGTCTCCGCGAACAACCTCGCCCTCTACGACGACCTCGCCGAAGACGGCCCCGCCATCCAGCAGGGCGCCATCGAAACCGTCGCCAACCTCGAAAAACTCACCTCCCCCACCACCTGGGTCAGCAAGAAGGGCAAGGTCGCCCTGAACCACCTCGAAGTCATCCAGGACACGCGCGTCCCGTGGAAGGGGACCCTCAAGGGCGACAACCTCCTCTACATCTGCGAAACCAAGCTCTCCTGGAACACCACCCAGCTCCTGGAGGCCGTGGTGGAGGGGGCGGGCGGCAAGTGCGAGCTCGACGCCCTCGGCGTCACGCGGATCACCATCCCGAAGGACAAGGCCGCGCAGTTCTTCGCCGCCTTCAATGAAGAGCAGGTGCAGCAGCTCACCCATTCCGCCGAATACGTCGCGCGCAAGAACGGCGGCGACGGCATCAAGGAAGCGCAGACCTGGCAGCCCGTCCCCCCTCCGCCCCCCAACGACCCGCGCCCCCTCATGACCGTCGAATCCCTCCCCGAACAGATCGATTTCGACGTCGACGGCCAAGTCTACCGCTTCCCGAAGATCCACTACCAGGACCTCATCACCAAGCACCCCACCGTGGACTGCCCGCGCAACGTCGACGAACTCCGCGCCCTCCTCCGCGCGCAGGTCCAGCTCGGCCGGGAGGTGCTCGGCGCGCTGATGAGCGGCCGGCCGAAGCTCTTCGAGCCCACGAACCGGAACATCGTCGCGCTCACCTACGCGCTCCACGCGGCGGCCCTCAAGAAGGGCGAGTTCATGTACCGCGGCTCGTTCTCCATCGAGGACAAGAACGGCGAAATCGCCCGCTGGCTCGACAAGGCCGAAAACCTCTACATCCGCACCTCCACCCACGCCAAGCCCTACCAGTCGGCGCGGGTCGACGGCCACCTCAACATGCCGCGCGGCTACGACGTCCCGACCGGCGCCGGCGGCCTCCTCAACGGCATGAGGACGTTCCACTTCTTCACCATCCCGGACGAGGACGGCCTCAAGAACGGCGGCAACGGCAACGGCCCGCGGCGCCGGCTCTTCCTCAAGTGCGAAACGTTCGGCATCTTCTGCTCCACGGCGCACCTGCGGATCTTCAACAAGCCGGCCTCCGTCGCCGAAGGCATGAAGACGCGCGGCTACCGGTTCGGCGACGTCCTCGAATCCATCGCCCACGGCTCCTCCCTCTTCGCCTCGCTCTTCACGCCGAAGGAGGCCCCCGGCATCCGCAAGGAAAACCTCACCAAGCAGCAGGAGAGCGCCATCAAGTGGGCCGAGAACAAGCTCAGGACGAAATATCCCGAGCTTGCGGACCGTCTCGTGGCGGGAAAAGTCCTCGACGGCGCGGGCCTCAACAAGATGATCGACAACATGGCATGGATCCTCGAGAACATGCCCGAGGACGAGGACGAGCGGGCCTGGATCACGGACGTTCTCGACTACATGTTCGCGCCGCTGGAAAAGAACTTCGGCAACGAGAAATTCGGCGACGCCGGCAACCGCATCGGCAACGAAATCATGATCGGCGCCAACGACCTGCGGTAGCAAGGAGACACCCCATGAAACGCCTGCCGCTGCTGCTCCTCCTCCCGCTCCTCGCGCTTCCCGTGCTTGGGGATGAAATGTCCGAGACAAAGCTCTCCGTCGACTACGAAAACGCCGCGTTCACGGACGTGCTCGCCGACATCGAGTCGAAGATGAACGCGGCGGTTCCGGAGTATCTCCGGTTTACCATCCGGCTCGACCGATCCGTCACGAACGAGCTTCCCGCCATCACGTTCCGCGCCGACGAAATCGCGCTCGAAGAGTTGGTTTTGAAACTCGACGCCCTGACGGGGCTTTACCATGCCGGAAAAGGCGACGAGTACCTTTTCCTGTCGCCGCCCCGCAACTTGGAAGAGGCCGTCAAACGATTCCTGTACTATCGGCCGAATGGCGAATGGTTGTCCCTCTGCGCCATTGAGACCGTCGCCGACGCCGACAGCGGCATGGCTTGGTTGTTCACCTGCAAAACATCATCGTGGGGGAGGCATTTGGGAACGGACGGCGAAGAGCCGGAAAAGACCGAGACGGTCGTCCTTCGTGTCGATTCCTCCGGCAAGGTGAGCGAACTCTCGCGGGAACCTGCGGAGAAGCTCTTCGTCCCGTCGCTCGAGCCGTCCTTCGCCCTCCACTACTGCCGCGCGACAGGCATTGATCCCGACTCCCTCTCGCAACTCTCCGTGGACGCCGAAACGAACATGGTTTTTGTCGTCGGAACCCAAGCGCCGGTCCGGGTTTCCCTCTTGGAGCTCGCCCGCGCGGAGAAGGCGTATTTCTTCAAGACGGTCTCCGAAGCCGACCGCATCGTGGTCCGGGACGGCGGCTTCGACTGCTGCGTGAGCGAAGAAGCCATCGACCGCCAGCCCGTCATCGCCGTCCTCACCAACGCGGCCGACGTCGCCGCCTTCACGGCGATGATCCGGTTCGAGGAGGGTCCCGCCGGGGGGTTCCTATGCATGTGCTGCGGCCACCCGGGCATCGACTGGTGGAAAGGCGGCGAACGCCTCGCCCTCACCTCCTTGCAGCATGGGAAGGCGCTCCGCTGGCGCACCTTCTCCGACGACTATCCCTTCACCGCGGAATCGGCCGAAGCTCTCGCCCGCTGGTTCGGAGAGCGCGGCATCCCCCTGAAGCAATCCGGACGGCAAGGTCCTGGCCGCCGCCGTCAGGCGCGGTTGTGCACGACCACCTGCGGGAAGGGGATTTCGATGCCCGCCGCGCGCAGGGCTTCCAGCATCCGCTTGTTCGACTCGAAGGCCACCTGCCAGTAGTCCGCCGCCGCGCAGTACGGCCGGCACGCGAGGACGACCGCCGAATCCGCGAACGTGAACACTTCCACCACCGGCGGTGGTTCCGCGAGCACCCCCGGAACCGATGCCAGCGCGGCACGCAGGACTTCCTTCGCCCGGTCGAGGTCCGACGCGTACGCGACCGAAACCGTCAAGTCCACCCGCCGCCGTCCCGGCGAGGTGAAATTCGTGATGGCGCTCCCCCACACCACGCTGTTGGGAACGACGACCTTCTTCCCGTCCGGCGTCTCCAGTTCGGTCATCGTCATCGTCAGGCGCTTCACCGTTCCCTGGATGCCGCTCGCGGGCTCGCCCAAAATCACGTAGTCGCCATCCGCAAAGGGGTGGTTCAAGGCAATCATCATGCCCGAAGCGAGGTTGCCCAGGGCGTCCTTGAAGGCGAACCCGAGGATGAACCCGATCGCCCCGATGCCCGCCCAGAGCGCGGTCACGTCCACGCCGAGCTTTGCGAGGAGAATGACGAAGAGCACTCCCCAGAACGCCTTGTGGCTGACATGGACGATGAAATCCGCCATGAGCCCGGCGAGCGGTGTGCGACGCAGGATCCACCGGAGAAGGACGGTCGCAAGGCGGATTGCGAGCCACCCGAGGAGGAACATGGCGACGCCCCACGCAATGCGCACGGCGAGCGCCGGTCCGTGGTCCGCAAGCCATTGGAAGAGGTGGTCGAACGCCCGCGCTTCGGCGCGGAAGCTTTCCGCGATGAGCTCGCCCGCGGGCGCGTCCGGCAGTTCGGGCAGGATCTTGTTGGTCGGAATCGGGACGTTGGTCGGGATGGGAATGTCGGTCGGAACGGGGATGTCGGTGGGAACGAGGTTGGTCATGGCGTATCCTTTCGTTCTTCCGCGGGCCGGAGGAAGCAGGGTGCGCAGGCGACGGGGAAAAACGCCGGGGCCGCCAACGCAAGCGACTGGAATCGTCTTTTCACGCCGAGGAGCCTACCATCCCCCCCTCCCCCACGACAAGCCTCCCGGCCTTGTCGTGCCATTGTTCGACTCGCCGCCGCAATCGCCGGACGCCTCTCCCTTCCCGGCGCACCCGGAAACGCACAAAACGGCTCGGACGGCCCTTTTCGCCGACGAAGACGGGAGATTGTCCGTATCATGGGATTGTGCTTTGATACCTTCATCATTTGACAAACCCATCGATGAATGGATATGGCATGCAAGCAAGGAATGGCCCATGAGTTTGAAATTCGCAAAAGCCGGTACTTCGGATGCGTTGACCTTGACCGGCATTTCAAAAAGAGCTTTCGACAGTGATGCTTTGATGGGAGGTCCGCCGTCCGGAGGGCCTCCGGGATATATGTCCGTACCGTTTCATGCGGAAATGGCCAGACAGGGACACCTGTACAAATTGACGGAGCAGGGACTGATCGTTGGCGGAGCAATTCTTTTTTTGGAAAACGGTGTTTTGAATGTTGGAAGGATATTCGTTGCACCGGAGCATTTCCGGAAAGGGCATGGAATCTTCCTGATGCGGGAAATAGAGAACATGTTTCCGGAGGTAAAAGAGTACACGCTTGATACTCCTGTTTGGAATGTCAGGACGAATTCCTTTTATTCGAAGCTTGGATACATGGAAACAAAGCGTGATGAAGAATTTGTATTTTATTCCAAATCAGGTCCCGGACAAGACAGAACATGAATTGACGGAACTACCGGGGTCTGTCCCTTGAACGGGTCCGCTTGAATCGCCAAAAACTCCCTGATTTTTCGTCGGAATCATTTTTTCCCTCTTCCCACCTGTCCGGCTGTCTCCCGCTCGCGTGGAACGGGATTCCACTTTTCAATGTCCGCCGGAGGCGGCTTTCCATGGTTTTCCATGTTCCCTTGTTCCAACCTTGGCGGGAATCAACGGGGAAATGCGCGGGGGATGGCGGACCGACCCTTGGCATTTGCCCTTGTGCGACGGGGACGGGCGTGGGAAAAAGGGGCTCGTGCGGCAACCTCGCTTCCGTCCGCGTGTAAACCGGGCGGAACAAGACAACGGATCCAGGAGAAAAAACCATGCCACTGTCCAACGTGAACATTAACAACGTGCCGATGGACTATTTCCTCCGCGGCGTCGACGCCGCCCGGTCCCTGGGCCCCCAGCCGCAACCGGCCGCCGATCAGCAGGGAGCCCAAGTGCAGCAGCAACGGCAGGCGCACCCCGCAGGCAAGCTGGTCGGCCAGCTCGACGTGCTCCTCCTCAAGGCCGCCCGCAACGGCACCGTCAGCCTCACCGGGAACAAGGTCCGGCACACGTTCCAGAAGCTCGTCGACGACGGCGCCCTCGACAGCGATTCCCTCAAGGCCCTCGAAAAGGCCGGCACCACCGCCGCCAAGACCTTCAAGGCCCTCGCCAACTTCACCGGGCAGCAGCTCGCGGCGGCCATCGACGGGGAAGGGCACATCGACGGGACCACCACCGCCGCCGGCAAGGCCGTCGCCGCCGCCATCCAGGCCCAGGAGGACCTCTCGGACCTGCTCGCGCAGCTCGCCAAGGGCCTCGACGCCCTCGTGCGCCACGACGCGCAGATGCGCTCCCAGCACCGCGATTACCGCGGCGTGGACGCGAAGGTCCGCGCCCAGATCGACGAGTTCCGCCTGCTCTCGGACCGCCGCGCGTCGGAAATCGCCGCCCTGACCCGCCAGATGCGGGCGTTCGCGCTGAATCTCGCGGCCGCCGGAGAGAATGCCGACCCCAACGTCGCAGCCATCCTCAAGGCCAAGGTCGCCTCGCTGCTCCCGCGCCAGGCCATCGCGATGCACGGCACCCCCGACGCCCTCGCCACGGTCAACCAGGACGTCGCCGCCCGCCTGCGCCCCGTCGCCGAGAAGATCGACGCCTTCCGCCGCAACCCCACGGCCACCATCGTCAAGCGCGACCTCGAAGCCCTCCAGACCGACATCGCCACGATGAAAGCGGCCCTCCAGGACATGCGCCGGAACGGCGTGGCGGTCCAAGGCGGCCGCATGGTGGTCCCCAAGGACATCCTCAAAGCCCTCGAAAGCGAGGTCGCCCACGCCGAGGCGCTCTTCCTGACCGCCCGCAAGGAAGTGCGGGGGACGATCATCCGCAACTACCTCTCGACCGCGATGCATCTCTACAACCAGGACCCCTTCCTGGAAGCCGCCTGCCGCCGGGGGAGCCGGAAGATCGGCACGATGCTGGACCGCCGCAACGACTTCATGGTGGCGATGGACCACCTCGCCGACGCCGTGCTCGACCCTTCCAAGACGACCGAACAGCTCAACGCCCTCGCCACCACGCTCTGGCAGAAGGCCACGAGCCTCTACAACGCCGCGATCAAGGTTCCGAAGAAGTTCCCCCCGCCCAGCAGAACTTCGCCGACATGGTCCAGCACATCAAGGGCGTCACGGTCATGGTCGCCGAATTCGTGGACATCATCTGCAAGCTCCGCGCCGCCGACCGCTTCTTCACCGGCGCGGAGGCGATGGCGGTGTTCAAGGGCGAGCTCTCCGTCTCTTCGGTCGTCGAGGCCCGCGCGCGCGGTCTGCAGGACTCGGACGTGGACCCGGCCAACGAGGACGCCAACATCGTCTCGGACCGCCCCCTCGCCACCGGCTCGGGCGGCACGGTCTACGAGCTGGCGCGCGCCGACGGAACGCACGTCATCTTCAAGGGCGAGACGGACAGCCGCACCGGGCTCGACTCCACCGCCGTGGGCGGCGGCGCGAACTTCGACCCGCTGCAGAAGACCTTCAACCTCAACTTCGCCTCCAAGAAGGCCGCCGAGGCCCTGGGCATGGGCGGGCTGATCGTCCGCTACTCCGCCGGCGTCCACAAGGGCGTCTTCGGCTTCTACATGGAGAAGGCCAAGGGCGCCACCGGCCGGGAGTTCGTCCACGGCCGCGCCTCCGCCGCCGACGGCCTCACCGCCGCGGAAATCAAGAACCTCCCCCCCGACGAATCCCGCCGGATCAAAGCCGAAATCAAGCGCGAACTCAACCGCCTGCAGTGGCTCGACCTGGTGACCGGCCAGATGGACCGCCACGAAGACAACTACTTCATCCACGTCGACCGCACCACCCGCCAAGTCACCGTCAAGGGCATCGACAACGACGCCGGCTACTCGCAATACCGCACCGGCGCGATGACATTCAAGTTCGACGAGGGCCGCTCCAACGTCTTCAAGTCGCAGCTGCTGGCCACCGCCCAAAAGATCGACCCCGCCAACGCCGAAGCCCTCCGCCAGCGCTACCTAGAGGACCCCGGCATCACCGACAACCACGACGGCACCCTCACCATCGACGCCTCCCGAATCGCCGACAAGACCCTCGCCTGGGCCCTCGCGACCACAACGGGCGCCCAGACCCTGGCCATCCCGGACAAGATCGACAGCGAAACCTGCGACGCCTTGATTGCCCTCAAGGGAGGCGAGGCGCGCCAGGCCTACCTCGACTCCATCCGCCCGCGCCTTTCCGAAGCGAGCTACAACGCCGCCGTCAGCCGCCTCGACGACACCATCGCCCATGCCGAACGCCTCCGCGCCGAGAACAAGGTCGTCGGCACCGACGAGTGGGCCGACGTCCAGGAAACGCCCCGCGGCAGCGGCAAGCTCACCGCCCGCAAGCTCGACAACGCGGAAAAGCGCATCGGCGGCGACATCGCCAAGGAAGCCCACCGCGCCTACAGCCCCTCCATCTACGCCCGCGACGGCTTCGAAAAACTCTTCCGCTGATTCCCGCGGCACGGAGGAAAAACTCTCACAGGGACAGGGGAAAGACATTGTTTTTTCCAGGCCTCTTTTCATGCCGGAGGGCAAAAGAGACCCTTGTATTCGCGGGCGGAGGCGGTCGGGCGGGCAAAACGGCAGGAAGGTTTAGAGCGGGAGACGGCGGGGAATAACCATTGTTTGTTGTAGGGGGGCGTGGTAGCGTTGGCGCCGCAATCCATTCAACGCCTGCATGAACCACCGCCCCTCAAAGCCCAATTCCGTACGCGCCCTGGAATCGATACCCTCCCGGCAGGAAAAAACTGTCCCCTCCCCGGAATCCGTGGGGGTGAAGTCCGCGCAGGAGCTCTACAACTTCATCTACAAGGCGTGCGACTACCTCCGCGGGCCCGTGGGGCACGAGAGTTTCAAGGACTACATCACGCCCCTGCTCTACTACAAACGCATCAACGACACGTGGGACGAGGAATACGAGGCCGCCCTGGAGGAGTCCGGCGGCGATGCCGAATACGCGCGGCTGCCGGAACAGCACCTGTTCGTCATCCCGGAGGGATGCCATTGGGAGGACGTCCGCCGGCGCGACGAAAACCTCGGCTCGGCCATCGTGGAGGCGCTGCGCCTCACCGAGCAGGCCAACCCCGAGACGCTCTACGGCGTCCTCAGCGCCTTCTCGACGGCGAATTTCACCGACAAGACGATTGTCAGCGACGTCCGCTTCCGCGAGCTGGTCGAGCATCTTTCCCGGCGCAGGCTCGGCAACCGGGACTATCCCGCCGACCTCATGGGCGATGCCTACGAAATCCTCCTCAAGAAGTTCGCCGACGAATCCAAGGCCAAGGCCGGCGAATTCTACACGCCCCGCCCCGTGGTCAAGCTCCTCGTCCGCATTCTCGACCCCAAGCCGGGCGAGCGCGTCTACGACCCCGCCTGCGGGTCCGGCGGCATGCTGATCGAGGCGGTCCGCCACACCAAAAACTCCAAGCTCTCGTTCGGGCTGGTCTTCGGGCAGGAGCAGAACCCCATGAACGCCGCCATCGCCAAGATGAATCTCTACCTCCACGGCGCCATGGACTTCCGCATCATGCAGGGGGACACGCTCCGCAGCCCGCGAATCCTCCAGAACGGCGGGCTGGCCACCTTCGACTGCGTGATCGCCAATCCGCCGTTTTCCCTCGACAAATGGGGGGCGGAGATGTGGGCGCACGACGCTTTCGGCCGGAATCTCTGGGGCACGCCGCCGGCCTCCAACGGGGACTACGCCTGGATCCAGCACATGGTCAAGTCGCTCCGACCCGGCACGGGCCGCATGGCCGTCGTCCTGCCCCAGGGCGTGCTTTTCCGCGGCGGCGCCGAGGGGGAAATCCGCAGGCAGCTGGTCGGAACCGACTACATCGACGCCGTCATCACCCTCGGCGACAAGATTTTCTACGGCACGGGCCTGTCGCCCTGCGTCCTGGTCCTCCGGATGGTCAAGCCGAGCGGGCGGGTGAACCGGATCCTTATGGTGGACGGCTCGAAAATCCTCACCCAGAAACGCGCCCAGAACATCCTTTCCGACGCCGACGTCGACCGCCTCCACCAGCTCTATGCCGGCTTTGCCGACGTGGAAGACTTCTCCAAGGTCGTCACCCGCGAAGAGGTCGCGGCGAAGGGCTTCGACCTCTCCGTCAACAAATACGTGCAATACCACCAGGAAGCCGTCCGCAGCTATGCCGATGTCAAAGCCGACTTCGACGCCGCCCTCGCCGGGGTGAAAGCCGCCACGGACCGCTTCCGGGCACTTTTGCAGAAAGGATTGACATGAAAACAGAATACACCATTCCCAAGTTGCCCTTGCCATTCGACTTGGAAACGAAGTCCGTACTGAAACAGGTTGCCTTGGCGCGAACCCAGCTGGCGGAATTGAAAGGCGTGGCCAAGACCATTCCCAACGAGCTGATTCTCATCAACACGCTTTCATTGCAGGAAGCAAAAGATTCTTCCGAAGTGGAAAACATCGTGACGACCCAGGATGACCTTTATAGATACGAGCTCAAAACCGAAAAATTCGAAAAAACTCCTGCCGCCAAGGAGGTGTTCAAGTACCGGGAGGCCATTCGCTTCGGGTTTGGCCAACTTCGCAAGGGCCTTCCTTTGACCAACAATGTCATTCAGGGCGTGCAAGGCGTGTTGGTGGGCAACACGGCCGGGTTCCGTAAGCTTCCCGGGACGAAACTGCGGGACAACGTGGGGACCCTCGTTTACACCCCCCCACAAGATCCCGCCGAAGTCGAGCGCCACATGGCCAATTTGGAATCGTTCATTAACCTGCATGATCTTTCCGACTGGGACCCGTTGGTGAAGCTTGCCGTCATCCACCATCAATTTGAAAGCATCCATCCATTCTACGACGGCAATGGACGGACGGGGAGAATTCTCTGCATCCTGTTTTTGGTCGCGAGCGGCTTGCTGGACTTGCCCGTCCTGTACTTGAGCCGCTTCATCACCCAGAACAAAGGAGAATACTACGGACTCTTGCAGGCGGTCCGGGACAGCAACGGGGTGGAGAAGGACTGGCAGGCATGGGTTTTGTTCATGCTCCGGGGAATCGAAATTACGGCACGGCACACGATTTCCCTCGTGAACGGCATCAAAACCCTCATGGATTCCTACAAACAGACGTTGCGGCCGGCGTTCGGGCGGGTTTACAAGCATGAATTGTTGAACCACCTCTTCTTCCATCCCTACACGAAAATCGAATATGTAGGACGGGAGATGATGGTGCAACGCCTTGCAGCATCGAAATATCTGGAGAAAATTGTCGGGCTTGGCCTTCTCGAAAAGGTCAAAATCGGACGGGTCAACTATTACATCAACCGCCAACTCGTCGATTTGCTCGTCAACCATTTGAAAATCGAGGGGTAAGGCCTGATGTGTATGCGAAAAGCCAAAATCGAATACACATTATGCCCGACATGTATGCTGAAGTCGCTTGGAAACTGGATAAGGGCATCGGATATGTATTCAAAAAGTCAAAATCGAATACACATTTCACCCGATATGTATGCCGAAAATGGCACTTGGAAATTGACTGGCAGGCGGATGTGTATGCGAAAACCGAAAATCGAATACATATTTTGCCGGACATGTATGCTGAGAACGCCAAGCGGATGCCTTTCGTCTTTGGGGAGTAGCCGATGATTTCCCTCGACGAACTCGAATCGGTCCTGTGGGGCGCGGCGGTGCTGCTGCGGGGCAAGATCAACGCCACCGGCTACAAGGAGTACATCTTCCCGCTCGTGTTCTTCAAGCGCATCTGCGACGTCCATGCCGAGGAGCGGGCGCGCGCCCTGGAGCTGTCCGGCGGCGACGAGGAGTTCGCGGCGCAGCCCGACAACTATTCCTTCGCCATTCCCGCGGGCTGCTTCTGGGAGGACGTCCGCGCCGTCACGGAGAACATCGGACAGGCCCTCGTCACCGCCTGGACGCGCATCGAGCAGGCCAATCCCGCCCGCGTCGTGCTCGACCGCGTGGTCGAGGGGCTCACCGGCATCTTCGGCAAGCGCGACCACTGGACCAACAAGAACGTCCTCACCGACGCGACCCTCTCCGAGCTCATCGAACACTTTTCGCGCCTGGACCTCTCCCTGGCCAACTGCCCCGCCGACGAAATGGGCACGGCCTACGAATACCTCGTCGGCAAGTTCGCCGACGACGCCGGCCACACCGCCCAGGAGTTCTACACCAACCGCACCGTCGTCGAGCTCATGGCCGAAATCCTCCACCCCCGGGGCGGCGAATCGGTCTACGACCCCACCTGCGGCACCGGCGGGATGCTCGTCAGCTGCATCGCCCACTGCGCCAAACAACGCGGCAACTGGCGCGAAATCAAGGCCTACGGCCAGGAACAGAACGCCCTCACCTCGGCCATCGCCCGCATGAACCTCTTCCTCCACGGCATCGAGGAGTTCCGCATCGTCAACGACGACACCCTCGAGCGGCCCGCCTTCCTCCATGCCGGCCGCCTCAGGACCTTCGACGTCGTCCTCGCCAATCCCCCGTATTCCATCAAGCAGTGGAACCGCGACCTCTTCGCCAACGACCCCTACGGCCGCAACTTCCTCGGCACCCCGCCCCAGGGCCGCGCCGACTACGCCTTCATCCAGCACATCCTCAAATCCATGGACCCCAAAACGGGCCGCTGCGCGATCCTCTTGCCGCACGGCGTCCTCTTCAGGGAAGAGGAACGGGAGATGCGCAGGAATCTCATCGAAAGCGACTTGCTCGAAGCCGTCATCGGCCTCGGCCCGAACCTCTTCTACAATTCGCCGATGGAAGCGTGCGTCATGATTTGCCGCGCGGACAAACCCGCGCAGGCAAAGGACCGGGTCCTTTTCATCAATGCGGTCAACGAAGTGACCCGCAAAAACGCCTCCAGCAACCTCGAACCGAAGCACATCGCGAAGATACTCGCCGCATACGCCGCCCGTACCAGCGACGGCGTTTTCAGCCATGACGCGACGCGTGCCGAAATCGCCGCCCGGGGCGACAGCCTCGCCATTTCGCTCTATGCGCACGCGGCGTCGGTCGACAGCGGAGAAAAGATTGATTTGGCTGCCGCTCTTGCGGTCTTTGCAGAATCTTCGGCTTCGTCCAGCGAAGCGCTTGACCGCTATGTTGCCGCAGTGGGGGGACAATCCGCCAGCTTGGTTGCCGCCCCAGCGTTTCCCTCGGTTGCCAATTTGTCGGAGAAATGTGGTGACCTCTGCAAGGTCAAATTCGGTGATATTGCTGTCAACAGTGTTGCCAAGAAAAAACCGGAAGAAACAGATCTTCCACATTACATCGGTCTTGAACACATCGATTCTGGATCGTTTACCGTTTCACGCTGGGGGGGCGATGTGGTCCCCATCGGCGACAAGCTGGTGATGAAAAAGGGCGATGTGCTCTTTGGAAAGCGCCGCGCTTACCAGCGCAAGGTCGCCATTGCCCCGTTTGACGGCATTTTCTCGGCCCATGGCATGGTCTTGAGGCCCAAGACAGATGTCATCGACGCGAGGTATTTCCCATTCTTCATTGCCTCTGACCAGTTCTTGAATGAAGCGATTCGTATTTCCGTGGGAGGGCTTTCCCCGACAATCAATTGGAAGACGCTCAAAGAATGTGAGTTTTCCCTCCCTCCCATCGACCGCCAACGCGAACTCGCCGACCTCCTCTGGGCGGCGAACGACCTGAAAGAAGCCTACAAGAAAGCCATCTCCGCCACCGACGAAATGCTCAAGGCGAAGTTCAGGGAGATGTTCGGGGAAGTGGTAAATAATTCTCGTGGTTGGCCTGAACAGCCAATTCGGGCCTTTGCTCAGGTTAGGATAGGTCCTTTTGGTAGTGTGCTTCACGCAGAAGATTACATTACAGGAGGCCATTTCATCATTAATCCCTGCCATATGGGCGAGAAAGGATTTGAACCTGATATGCAACAAACTGTTTCAGATCAGAAATTCTTTGAGTTGTCGGCGTATCGATTAAAAGCTGGCGATGTGGTATTGGGGCGCAGAGGAGATATCGGACGTTGTGTGCTCATGGAACAAGATAATGTCCTTTGCGGGACAGGAAGTCTTTTTATCCGAATCTTTGCTGATGTATGTGATGCTCACTATTTGATTCGTGTCTTTCGTGATCCACAATTCAAATCACGCTTAGAGGACTTAGCCATCGGAACTACCATGAAAAATATCAATGCGGGAATTGTTGAAAATCTCTTAATTCCCCTGCCCCCACCTTCTTTGCAACAAGAGTTCGTGGCGATTGCCGGAGCGGCAGAGGAGACGAAAGCGGCGCTCAAGCGCTCGCTGACCGACCTTGAGCAGGTGATGAAAGGGCTGATCAATGGATGAGGAAATCACCATGTCGATTCCTCTCGACGAAGACGGTTGCCTGCTGTTGCAATGTCCCCGATGCGGCGAATTGTTCAAAGTCCTTGGCGAAGATTACGAGGCCGAAGACGTATGGGAGTTGTGGTGCCCGATGTGTGGCATCAAGAGCGATTGTTTTCTCCCGGAAGACGCCCTCGAATTGGCAAAGGCGAAGGTTCTGAACCACGTCATGGAAACGTTCGGGAAAGAATTGGCGAACATCGGGAAGGGCCTGCCCCGCCAGTCCCCGATACGGCTGACGGTCACGTCGCATTTCGAGAAAGCGCGGGAACGGGAGCTGTTTCCCGCCGTCGATGCCTATGTGTCCACGACATGCGGGTTTTGCGGCCGGAGCGAAAGAATCAAGCCGTTGCTGAAATATATCGGTGCATTCTGCACCTTCTGCGGAGAAAGACTATGATCAACATCACGGAAAAAGAGTTCAAACAGTTGGATCTGGAATTCCGCCAGCGGGCGAGCCGTCTTTGCCGCGCGACACTTCAGGAAGTGAAGATGCTTCTTTCGCAGTTCCTGAACTTCATCGAGCACACGGCCATCCTCAAAGACTACATCCAAAGTTGCACCCCCAACATGTCCGACGGCGCAATCAGGGAGATGATGGAGAAGGTCATCAAGACCCATGGTCGGCCTTCATTCGATTTTGGAAACGGAAAGGAAGAAGAAACCGCAAGACAGTACCGAATCCTGCAATACGCGGCCGAGCCTGAAGATTTCTCGTTGATTCTGCAGATTGGACATGCCTTCAACTATGACTCCAAACTGCAAGCGAGCGTCGAAAGCTTCATGCACGTGCTGGTCTCCCCATTCGTAGACAATCTCACGCTCTTTCTCCATTCGGTCGCGATGGAAGTTTGCGCGTCACCGGAAAAGAACATAACCTTCAATTTCCCGGGTAACAGTGGGCAGATCAACATCGCGCAGGACAATGCCAGCCTGAGAGCCACCCAAGAAATCAAGCAGGCCGATTGGCAAGCGGTGGCAGAGGCCCTTCGGATTGCCCGGGTTGCAGAGGCCGACATCCAAGAACTCAAGACAATCCTCGAACAGGAACACCCGGAGTCAAAAGAGTCTTTCAGTCCAAGAATCAAAGGCTGGATTGCCAAAATCGTCGGGAAAGTGGCAGAAGGCATCGTCCATCTGCCATTCGAAACCGCGGCGGGAATCCTCGCGACAATGATTTGCCAGTATCGAGGGCTTGCATGACCCGGGTCTCTGCATGGCAACCGATGCCGCAATGAAAAGACGTAATCCGTAAACGAACAGGTTGTTGGAAGGGCGTGCAACGATGGGCAGATTGAACTGGTCAGGTTTTGACGGAGCGATGTTCGAGTCGCTTGTCCACTCTTTGCTGTTCTTCGAAAAGCCCGATACGGTTTTGTTTGCACGCCCGGGCAGGGATAGCGGCCAAGATGCCATAAGCGCAGACGGAACCCATGTCTACCAGGCAAAGTACGGGGGCAGTTTGGATATGGGCAAACTCATATCGCGCACCCGAAACGAGCTTGAGAAGGTTCGAGAATATCTGCGCCCCGACAACAAGAACTATCCGTTGTGGTCCAAGGTCACTCATTGGACCCTGGTTTCCAATTTCGAGATAAATCCAAGCGATGCCGAAAGGTGGAAACACGAAATCGCGGAGAAGTATTCCGACCTTTCTCTTGAACTGGATTATTGGGATGCGACGACACTTGAGTCGTTGTTGGCCAAATACCCCGATGTGGAACAGGCCTATTTCAATGGCCGGAATCGCTCGTTTATCGGACTTGGGGAAGCCCGCAGCCTCCTGGAGAAAGGCCTGATGGGGGAATACTTTTTTGCCACGGGACCATACGGCTGGGAGGAGCAATTTGAAAAGCTTGACGAATTTGCGGAGTCCGACCATCTGCGGTTTCTCTTCGTGCACGGCAAGGCCGAAATCGGCAAGACGCGTTTTTTGTATGAATCCGCGAAGCGATTGTCGGAAAATGGCTGGCGCGTGTTTTGGGGATTGCCGGAGAGCATGTCGTTGTCGAATGCCTGGATGACGGGCATCACGGGCGCAAACGGCAAAATCTGCCTTTTGGTGGACGAGCCGAAAAGCAGGACTCTTGTCAACGCGATTTACGAACAACTTTCCACTGTCGGCAAAAAATCCTGGAAAGCCATCGTCACTTGCCCCGAGCATGAATTCTCCCACCGGGCCGGCGAAAACAATTTGCGGGGAGATACCGCCGACATCGAACTGGGCGCATTGTCGGAGGACTTGGTAAAGAGGTTCGTGGATGAGTTCGCCGAAGAACACGACATGCTTTGGCCTCCGCATCCCGCGGAAAGTCTTTATGAATTGACCAAAGGTGTTCCGGGCTGGATCAGTTTGATATTGGGACTCAGTTACAAGAACCACAAGCGTTTGACCTTGGGTCCCCAATTGCTCCAGATAATCGATGAACAAGTGCAGAAGGCATTTGGTGTCTGGGATGTTGCGACAAGGGAAAGGCGACTCGAGGTCCTGCGCAGGATATGTGCATGGAAAACGGTGACCATCGAGGACGGGGCGGGGGCAATCAATCCGATCCTTGCCTTTCTGGGAAGCGTGTTGGGTATTCCTCCCGAGCAAATCCGCGACGACATAAAGCATCTCTCGGCTCAAGGCCTGCTTGTTTGCTGGGGGCGGAATCGACGGCTGTATACCGCCGAGCCGACGTTGATTCGCCAGCATATCCTGAGCGAATGGCTGCTGGAACAGGAGGGGAAAACTTACCGACCGACAGCGGCGGGCAGGGCCTTCGTCGAACAAATCCTGAAGTCGGAAATGCCCGCCAAGGAATCGGCCCTCAGGAATCTGTCCGATTTGGCGGCGACATATCTAGGCAACGATCAGCGCACCGTCTTTTTCAAACCCGTTGTGGACGAGTTGAAGGAAGCCGCCTGCAAGGCAGATGCAGAACAACAGTGCGGGCTCTTGAAATGGGCAGATTCGATTGCCTCCGTTGACCCCGAGTCCGCGTTGGAAATCGCTCAGCAACTATGGAATCATCCGGCACCTTCCAAAACCGTAAATACCCCGTATTGGGGGGAGCAGGTTTTTGAACATTCGCGCATCCTCGAGAAGATTCCCTGGTTTCTCTATTCCTTGGCCATACGGAAGCTGAATAGCCTCGTTTGCCGTCGCGTATGGAAATCTTTCAGACGGATTTTTGATGAAGAGAAGTCCGGAAAGTTCACGGCTGCCGCAGGGCAAGAGCCGGGGGAACTCATCCAACGCCTTCTGAAGGCCACGACAAGAAATTGTTTCCAGGAGTTTGCGTTTGAAGATCTGTCCACTGCTTGCCGCAAGGGGCCGTTTTCGGAATACGACCTGATTCTTGCCGCAGGATTGCTTTCATGCAGGCGGGAGTCCGTAGAAGCATTTGGCCGAAAAATCACGTTTTGGCATTCGTTTATTGCGCCCGGCACTCCGGAATGGCAACGTGCGCTCGACTCGCGAAGTCTGTTGTTTGAATTGCTTGAACACAATAAATATCCAGACTTTTCCGGCGATATTTGGTCGCTTCTCGCAAGGGCGCATCATGGCTGGAAATCTCTCGAAATACGGGACAGGAATGACCCGCAGTCGCTTGGAGCGAATTATGCATCCATCGTATTGGATGATTTGCGTCTCGCCCGAGACATCCTCAAGAACAGAAGCCATGACATCAGACGGAAGGAATTGGAAGCGGCGCGTGATATGTGGGAAATGGCTCTGGAACGAGGCGAGATTGATGGCGAACAAGCCTTGGCGGCGGAATGCGAGGCGGAATACCGGAAACACTCCTCCTGGGATCTTGGCGCATTCTTTTCCTGGGACCTTCTCGACAATGCTTTGGAAAAGAAGGTTCTTGAAATCAAAGCCTGCTTCGAGAAGGCAACGGATTCCAGAATAATCGCCGATTTCTTTCAGGAGTCGGAGGAATTCCTGCGTTGCAAAAACCATGGCAAATCCTATTCTGATTCCGGAAGAAGTCACGACCTCGCGGTCGCATGCCGTGATCTATACACCCCCGCAGGAGGCAACGCGTTCAGCAGGTTCATAGAGGAGTCTATTCGCCAAGCCGACGGATTGAATCCTTTCATGGATAGATTCTTCGTGTCCTTTTTGAGGGATTGGATCCGTCGCTTCAAGATTCTGAACCCGGGGGCCGATGTCGTGACCGAACTCAAGCGGTTGCTTGACGCTTCGCAGGGAAAGGCATTTCTGTTGACCGGTGTTTATGCGGGCATGAGCGCAGGAATGTTGGGTCCACTCTCCGGTCGAGAGCTTTCATACATCTGTTCGGAGGAATGCAAGTTGGACGACAGGCAACAGGCAAGCATCCTTCCTTCTTTCCTGGGCGTGGACAAGGCCATGGTGCTGGAGCGGTTGGGCCAAATCCTTGATGGTACAATGGGGAACCATGCCGAACTTGAACAGATTTGGTGGTTGTTTGCCGACAACAGTTTCCTGGTCATGATCAGAAGCGAAAACAAGGGTTTTTCCTCGCCGATTGAGTGGCTGATGGCTTCATTCAATAAATACGGAATCAACGGAAACGTTCTCTTGCAAAGTGAGTTGAAACACTTGGCGAAACAGGCCGGCTTCAAGATGTCCCAGAAGGAATTTGTTGTTTTGATCAAAGGGCGTATTGCGCTGGAAAAATCCGACAAGATTCCTTCAGGATTTGCCGTCATGCCAGACGAGTTTGACATGGCTACATGGGTGTCGGGCGAGAAGGATGCATCTTCCATAGAGACCCTGTGTGAGTTGTCCCTGGAGGGATCGACGTATTTGGCAATATATCGGTTGCCCGATTATATCGCTTCACTGGATGTGACGGGCGAAGTTGTCGAGAAGTTTGTTTCTGAAACTCTCGCCGGCAATAATGAAATCTCGCCCTTCGTGCTACGGAGATTGGGTGGATTGGTTTCAGGTTATGAAGATGATTCCGATGCCAGGAAGAGAATCATCCTTCCTATCTGCCGCTACATGAATTCCGGGGAGATTTCACGCCGGGAGAGGTATTCTGTCTACCAATCCTTCCAACCCAAAATGCAAATATGGTCATCGGAAGCGAATGAAATACCCCCGGTAATCGTCCAGAAGGAACTTTCGACCAAGAAGGCATTGGAAACAACTCCGCGGAACTCGGATTTGCACGAATACCGTGTTTGGGCTCACGATCTGGCGGTTTGGGAGCTGAAGGACGCCCAGGAAGAAATCGAAGAATGGCAACATGAATAAATTGGAACAAGAAGTCCGAGCGGCGATAAAGGGATTGCAGGATGTCGCCCGACAGGTTCAACACTTGGCGGGAAGGGAGAATATCATCATTGCCCGGGAAAGCTACAGCGCTTGGCTGGAAAAGACACAACAAGTAAAAAACCTCGAAGATTCATTGCCATGCTTTGCCGTACGCCAGGCTGCCCGGAATGTGCTTTTGGGTTTGGCATCCCAAGTCCAACTTCTCGATTATCAGCCCATCACGTCAACCTTCCGGTATTGCGATATTGATGTTCCCATTGCGGTCGCCAGGGTGTTGGCAATGGATTCATACTTGGCAAGCCATTGGGCCCTGTATGACCGCTTGAGCAATGCGATTGGGCGAGTCATTGGCAATGAACCCATCCGCAACAATCCACAAGGCAAGTCCAATCCGAAGTTGATTGAGACATTCCTTGCCAAGAAAAATGGCATTGATGTCCTCGGGGAAAGGGACATTCTTCTTGCCTCATATGGCTACCAGATTGGATTCAGTTATCTCGTGCGCAATTGTTATGTTCATGAGGGAGGCATGATAGGCACATTGCCGATTCTGTCGGGCGAGACATTCGGAGAGGCTTTTTCCGTTAGTGAAGAAGTGGCAAAGAAGCTCAATGAAGAGATTGCCAGCAGATACCAAATCTCAAATGTGGCCATTGTATCACCAGGGGACCTGGTCGGGCAGTTGGAGGCATGTCATACCGCGCTTGATACAATGTTTGTTTCCCTTTTGCGTTTCATGGTTGGGACTCTTCGGGTTGAAGTTACCTCTTTTGCCGAAGTGGATGCATAGATGCACGGTGAAGTGTATGATGGAGGCGCGTGCCACAACTGGGCAGAAAGCATGAGGACATCAAGAAATAATTCAGTACATTTCTCCGCCCATGGATGGACGGGCACGGGGCAAGGGGAGGGAACGGCATGAAAGGAAACATGATGGATAAGCCTAGCGTCGGTCCAGGGGCCGGAAAAACAGGTGAAGGTGACATGCTCGACCTCGCGCTGGAATTGCGGAATCCGCGTTTCTACAGCCGAGAGGCGGAAGACGTTTTCTGGGACCGGTTTTCTTTTGACATCGTGGCCGAGGGAGAGGACCTCGACGGGGCAAACGCTTTCGAGCGGATTGGGGAAATGGAGGCCTGGAAGCTGGACATGGACGCGGTCCGGCGGGAACGATGCGACTTGTTTTCCGCTTTTGACGCTTTCGAGGCCGACACCGCGGCATGCCATGCCCTGCTCTTTACGGCCGGGGAGCAACTTCGCAAGCCATTCCTGTATCCGGATGAGGACGATGGTGGTTGTTTGTCCGGGGATTTCCATTACTTGCACTTGATCAAAATCGACGAACGCTACAAGGGGCACGGGGCGGCGGGAATGGCCACGCGCATTTATCTTGAACACTTCGCGCGCGAGGAAGACTGGGTGTATTTTGAAGCGCATCCGCTTCAGTACGCCACGGGCGAAGAGGTGAGGCGGATGGAACGGACCTTTCCGGGGACGCTGAAGCAATGCCGTTTCAAATTGTGCAAGCATTACGAAAAGCTCGGATTCCGCAGGCTTGCAAAGACCCGGCATTTCTTGTTCAAGGCGGGTCGGTTTCTGGCGGGACTGGACGGGGCCAACGAAAAAGGGGGCCCGCCCATGGATGGGCGGGGACGGAAGGGCGGGGCAGAATGACGGCGCGGGAGACAGAGGGGCGAGGCTGGCAAGGGACGCAGGGGGCGGGGCGCGAGGCGCCACCGCCGGGGTGGGTGCGCGACGAGGAGGGGCGGTTGAGGCGCGAGACCATCCATCGGATGACGAGGCGGTGCCTGAACTGGGATTATTGCGGGCGGGGGACGTATCTGGTCACGATGGTGCTGAACGACCGCTCCCGGCCGGTGTTCGGGAGGGTGGTGGGAAAACCGCCCTCGAATGGGCGGGCGCAGGAGTGGGAGGCGGAGTTCGAGGCGAGCGAGTTGGGGCGGAGGGTGGAGGAGGATTTTCTGCGCATGGGGGAGTTTGCGCCGGAAATCGAGGTGCTGGGGGTGCAGCTGATGCCGGAGCATCTCCACGGGGTGTTGCGCGTGGTGCGGAAGATGGAAAAGCCGCTGGGGGAACGTCTGCGCGGATTCAAGATCGGGGCGAGCCGGATTGCACGGGAGTTGGGGGTTCTCCCGCCCGCGGAAGGGCGGGGTTTTGGGGAGGCGGCGCGGGGAAAAGGCCTTTTCGCCGACGGGTTCACCGACACGATCCTCGGGAACGAAGAGGCGGTGGGGAAAGGCATTGCCTACATGCGGGACAACCCGAGGCGGTTGGCCGTCAAGCGGGCGTTCCCGGAGTTGTTCAGGGTGGTGGGGGATTTATGCGTGCCCATGGATGGGCACGGATGGGTCGGGCATTTCGCGGCGATTGGGAACAGAGCGCTTTTGGAGACGCCGCACATTCTGCAGGTGCAGGTTTCGAGGCGGGATTTTGCTTGGGAACGGGACGGGAAGGGGGAGGTCGTGCGCTCGCCCATGGATGGGCGGGCACGGGTGGGGTTCGCGACGGAGGCGTTCGAGGAGAAGGCGGCGGGGTTGCTCGCGGCGGGGGCGCACGGGGCGGCGATTGTCGCGCCCTGCATCAGCGATGGCGAGAGGGAAATCGCCGCGCGCGCCTTTGCCGCCGGGCACAAGGTGATTGCGCTCCGCAACAAGGGGTTCCCGCCCCTTTCCAAGCCCGGAGGCCAACTGTTCGACCGGTGCGCGGCGGGCAAGCTTCTCCTGCTTGCGCCGGCTGGATGGCCGTATCTGCCCGGCAAGAAGCCCATGACCCGGATGGATGCGCTTGTCTTGAACCGCCTCGCCCAGCTCATTGCCGGGGACGGGGCGGCCGAAATTGATTGCAAGGGATTTTCGTTCGAGGGAATCGGCGATTTGACGAGAAAGGCGGTGGCGCAATGAACACTTTCAACGAACGCAACACGATCCAGGCGATGCTGTTCGACGCGGCGGGGCAAAACGGATGGGAAACGGCGGAATCCGAGTCGCTTCCCAAGGAGGGGAACATGGGGCTTCCGCTGGTCGCGGCGTGGCTCAAGGAGGCGCTCCTGCGGCTCAACGGGGCCAAGGGCCTGACGGACGCGCAGGCGGACGAGGTGGTGCGGCAGATCCAGGGGGTGTACCTGGGGCTGGTGAACCCGGGGGACTTGGTCGAGGCCAACAAGCGGCTGCACGAGCGGCTTTTCACGTACAACTCCTTCCCGTGCGGGCCGGAAAACCTGCCGGGGGCGATCGACTTTTTCGACTTCGCCAACCCGGAGAACAACAACCAGTGCGTCGCGGTGCGCGAGTGGACCTGCCAGCCGTATGGGCAGCCGGCCTCCGGGGCCAAGCGCTTCGACATCGCGTTCTTCGTCAACGGCTTCCCCATGGTGATGTGCGAGACGAAGACGCCCGTCCGGCCCGCCGTCACCTGGGCGGACGCGGCCGGGAACATCCTCGACTACGAAAAGGGAGCGCCGCACGCGTTCGTTTCCAACGCCTTCAACATCGCGACCGAGGGCAGGAAGTTCCGCTTCGGCGGGTTGGGCGCCCCGCTCGACAAGTGGGGGCCCTGGTTCGCCGGATGCCCTAGGAAGGAAGGCACGCTCGAAGACGTGAAACGCTGCTTCCTCCGGCTGGTGGCGCCGGGGACGGTCCTCGACATCTACCGCCATTTTTCGCTCTACCGGCCGGCCAGGCGCGGGAGCGGCATGGTCAAGATTGTCTGCCGCTACCAGCAGTTCGAGGGCGCCAACGCCATCGTGGAGCGCTGCGCCGCGGGGAACCCCAGGAAGGGACTCATCTGGCACTTCCAGGGCTCCGGCAAGTCCTATCTCATCCTTTTCGCCGCCCAGAAGCTCCGGCACGAGCCCTCGCTCAAGTCGCCGACCATCGTCATCGTGGACGACCGCGTGGACCTCGAACAGCAGATCACCGCGGACTTCCTCGGGGCGGAGGTGGCGAACGTCGCCGGCGCGGGCACCAAGAAGGAGCTGATGGAATTCTTCAGGACGAAACAGCGCAAGATCCTCATCACCACCATCTTCAAGTTCGAGGAGGTGGACGGCATGCTCGACGACCGGGAGAACATCGTCGTGCTGGTGGACGAGGCGCACCGCACGCAGGAGGGCGACCTCGGGCGGAAGATGCGGACGGCGCTGCCCAACGCGTTCTTCTTCGGGCTGACCGGAACGCCCATCAACACGTACGAACACAACACGTTCCAGACGTTCGGCGCGCCGGAGGACCCGGGCGGATACATGAGCCGCTACTCGTTCCAGGACTCCATCGAGGACGGCGCGACCCTGCCGCTCAATTTCCAGACGACCCCCGTCGAAATGCACATCGACAAGGAGGCGCTCGACCGCGAGTTCGCGGAACTGACCGACCAGATCACCGACGAGGAGCGGAACGTCCTGGTCCGCAAGACCGGCGCCGAGGCCCTCTTCACCTCGCCCGAACGCATCCGCAAGGTCTGCGAACACATCGTCGCCCACTACCGCGAGCGGATCGAGCCGACGCACCTGAAGTGCCAGGTCGTGGTCTTCAACCGCGCGACCTGCGTCGCCTTCAAGAAGGAGCTCGACACGCTGCTGGGCACGACGGATGCCACGGCGGTCGTCATGGACTGCAACAACGACAAGAAGGGGGAATATGCGGAATACAAGCTCTCCGCCGACCAGCAGAACCGCCTGCTCGACCGCTTCCGCGACCGGCTCGACCCGCTCAAGTTCGTCATCGTGACCTCGAAACTGCTGACGGGGTTCGACGCGCCCATCCTCCAGTGCATGTACCTCGACAAGCCGATGAAGAACCACACGCTCCTCCAGGCCATCTGCCGGACGAACCGCGTGTACGGGGGCGACAAGCCGAACGGGCTGGTCGTCGATTACGTGGGCGTGTTCGACGATGTCGCCAAGTCGCTGCGGTTCGACGACGAGAAAATCCGGCAGGTCATCGAAAACATCGCCGGAATCAATGCCATGTTGCCGGGGCTGTTGGCGGACTGCCTGGCCTTCTTTCCCGGCGTGGACCGCTCCGTCGGCGGGTACGAGGGACTCCGCGAGGCGCAGGCGTGCCTCGCCACCGACGCGAAGAAGGACGGGTTCGCCGCCGCTTACGGCGCCCTCCACCGCGCGTGGGAGATACTCTCCCCCGATCCGGTGCTCGAAACCTGCAAGGACGACTACACCTGGCTGACGCAGGTGTACGACAGCGTCCGGAAAATCTCCATCACCGGCAGCCTCCTCTGGAAGGTTCTCGGTCCCAAGACCATCGACCTCATCCACCGCAACGTGACCAGCGTGGACATCGGCTCCACCCTCGAGGAGCTGGTCGTCAATTCGGCCGTCATCGACGCCGCCATCACCGAGGCGGACGCGGAACGGCGGGTCCCCGAAGTCGTCCGTCTCCTGCACGCCCGGCTGGGCCGGCACGCGGGCGACCCGAAGTTCAGGAAGATTGCCGACAAGGTCGAGGAACTGAAGGAGAAGATGCGGCGGAACCTCCTCACGTCGATCGAGTTCCTCAAACAGCTCCTCGTCGCCGCCAGGGAACTGCTGGAAGCCGAAAAGGAAGTTTCCCCGGCGGACAACCGGGCGCGGGCCAGGGCCGCCCTGACCGAACTCTTCGAGACGGTGAAGGAGGAAAGCGGCAAGAAGAACCTCATCGTCGAGAACATCGTCAACGACATCGACGAGCAGGTCGTGCGGGTGGTCCGTTCCTTCAACGACGCCTTCGCCACGATCGCCGGGAAGCGCGAGGTCCGCCAGCTCCTCCGTTCGATCCTCTGGGTCCGCTACCAGATCAAGGACCCGGACGTGTTCGAAAAGGCCTACAACTATGTCGAACAGTACTATTGAATTCCAACTCGGTCCATGTGTGCCTGTGGCAACCCGCGCGGCATTTTGAAGATGCAGACACTTATCCCGGAAAATTCGGGATAAACTATCCCGGATTTCCGTTTCACCCAATGTTTGCAAGGAGATTTTGATTCCCCCCTTGGACAAAAAAAGCGGGAAGACTTTTCCGCTGCCGCTATCATGCGGCCGTCAAATCAAGCGAAAGGAGTCTTCCCGTGACCGCCAACATAGCCCCTTCCATCCTCGAAAGCACTTTGAAAAAGCTCTCCGATGCCGTTTTCCCCGATCACGGGAAGAT
>Ga0310786_10001103_pt1 | contig 43291 bp, 81 predicted proteins | sample AusTroGonzalo_MG_FD_203881 | JGI IMG/M metagenome (GOLD analysis project Ga0310786, IMG submission 203881) | Bovine rumen microbial communities from tropical cattle in Woodstock, Queensland, Australia - Gonzalo_03 (v2) (version 2) | ecosystem: Host-associated > Mammals > Digestive system >...
TTTTTCATAATTGAATTGTATTTTAATTGTTTACCAACATTTTTCATCTGCAATGTTCCAAGCCATAAGCCATAGGAGAAATACAATGAAACCCTCTCTTGTTTCGTTGCCATTAAGAGTGACCGCATAGCTTTTGACTGCATCTGCAATCTTTTCTGTTGGTACGTTTTCCAACTGCCTTTGGATGTATTTCTTCTTGGCTACCATTTCGCAAGCATCTGTATTGTCACAACATGGTTGTGCTATTGCCACGACATCTTGCTTTGTCAAGCCGAGTTCAATACTCTCAATGTAACAATAATTTAATTGTGCCATAATTGAATCGAGTTAAAGTGTTGTCACCTACATTATTGTAGGTTTCTGATGCAAAGGTACAAAGAATATTTCATTTCTCCAAATGTTTTCTTGTTTTTAACACTTTTTTAACACAAAAACACTCTCTATCTTCACAGACGGAGAGTGTTCATTTCATAAACAATATAAAATGAATAATATATATGAAAATATTCTTCTATTGGGGGGAGGTTAAGAATGGTGTCTTGAACACCAATCCTCTGCCTGTGTCTTGGACTTGAATCGTCTTTCGATTATCTGTCCGTCTGCCTGTACTCGGAAATCACCTTTAGCCATCTTGACGATGTTGAAAGCCTTATACAGCTTGACATTGCTATTGAACTGAACCTGTGAAGGCTTCTGCTCTGCCATCTTTGTTACGACCTTGCGAAGAGTATTCTCTTCACGTTTCTGACTGATTGACTGGCAATAGTTTCTTGCATCTGAAAGAACTCTGTCTGCGTGGCGCATTTTCTTGTTCATAATTGAATTGATTTTTTAGCGTTATTGTTATTGATTTCTGTGTGCAAAGGTAAGCATTTTATTTCAGACTACCAAATTTTTTCACACTTTTTAAGAATAATCCTCTATTGTTTCGATTAGTTTCATGTAAACTCTCAACAAGCCATCTGTGTCCATTTTACATATATCACCCTCGTGTAATGATATACGGATTGTATCACGTGATGGTCTTTCAAGCACACAACCGAATCTTACATACCCAGACCCATCAAGACAGACCGATTCAATAGAATTTTTACCCGATGGTAAATAGACCATTGGTCGTATCATTGCAGGTATCTTCACTTCTTTGCCTTGAACTTCGTTCAGCAGAGCCTTGATGGATTCAACAATCTCGTGACGTATTACATTGAGATTCTTTGAAATTGAATTGTATTTAGTTTTATCCATGACTAAAATGTTTTAATACGTTATTCGTTATTCATGTCGGAGAAATCCATTGGGTAGTAGTCTTCATCTTCTTTGAGCGCATCTATGATAGCTTTTGATTTCTTGCAAGCATATTCATTTCTGCCGTCATACTGACCTTTCTCACATTTCTCTGCAAGGAGCTGAATGAAAAATATCGCAATGATGAAGAGCTTGTGTTGCAGATAACGATGAGCGTAATTTGCCATATAAAAGGCACATCTCCTCTCGCTAAAAACGCAATTATTAATGAGGTCTTCCAACTTCTCTTCTGTCTCGAAAAACTTTCTGTCTAGCATAATTGAATTGTTTTTAAAGTGATTAATAATGTTTTCTTGATGCAAAGGTAGTAATTTATTTTGAAACCACCAAACATTTTCACGTTTTTAACAATTATTTAACGCTTCCGCTTCCGATGCTTTTCTTTTATCGAAAAACGCATCGGGTGTGCATCGTTTAGCAGAGCCTTTTAGTTTACTCCATAAATCAGCTAGCATTAAATCTTCCCACTTTTTCATTTGGCTTGGCTTGAACTCATTTTTGCTAACAAAAGTCTTGTAAACACAATATTTGTCATTTACATATCTTACGCAAAGCATACCATCAGGAATGCAAGCACAAGCATCATACCAATCTTTATGTGTAAGAGAGAAATCACCCACATTCTTTTCCCATATAATACGCCCATCATTCTTGGAGGTAATGGCGAAAAATGCTAACAGAAACTTCTCTATACTAAAATCTTCCAAAAAGGCATTGATACCCATCCTCCCTAAGAATCTGTCCATAAAATGACGAGTGATTAGATTTGCGTTTTTCCCATCTGTGCTTATTTGTAAAATCCCATCATCAAGCAACACATAAAAGGTTTTACATAGACGTGAACGAAACGCATCTATTGGCTGAGTAAATGTAGCATAGAAAAATTCTACTCCGTATTTACTTACCACCCTGCGTGGCTTATAGGCAATGAAATCATCATATTCAGCAACAAAGGCGTTCTTTTGTTCCTGCTTTGAATGAAGTTTATTCGCATAGTATTGCGCCTTACTCAGTAGGGTGCTCTCTAGCTGCTTATATTCAGATAGGATAAAGGCTACTCTATCTCGTTGTTTTCTATCTTCTTTGTTCATAATTGAATTGATTTTAAAGTGTTATTGTTATGTTTACTGATGCAAAAGTACAACAAATATTTGAGACTGCCAAATAATTTTACGATTTTAACACTTATTTAACACTTCTATCTAATTGATAGTAATCATTGATATGAATTGAGTTATATGTAGCCTCATCCACAGGAATGCTCATCGTATCTCCCTTGAACTCCACTACAATATCATAGCTCTCTGGAATCTTCTCTATGGATTTAATACCATTCTCCCAGATTTCCATTGATGTTTGTCTGGAGTGGTATTTGCGAAGAATCCTGCCACCCATTTCTGGATGACAGGAAACAACAAAACAACTTATAACTAATCCAATTACGTTAATCTTCTTCATCTTTGCCCATAAAATTACTATATGGTACGTTTTCTGTGTACATATCCCTTTCAGTAGGGAATTGCTTTGATGACGTAAGCTCTGACAGGGTAAAATATCCCATTTCTTTCTCGAAACCGTGTACCATGCCAAAGAACTCCCAGTCACCGTTTTCAAGCTTCTGCCCCTCAAAGACGAACCAAGTCCAACCGTTATAAACGTTAAAGAACTTGACAATTACCGTTTTGTCCTTTAAAGGAATGTCCTCTGTTGAATAGAGTGGATGTTTGAGCAAGGCTTGCTCGATTTTCTTTGTAATCAATTTCTGTTTCATAGCTGAGTTGGTTTAAATGAAATAACCCTCCTTACGCATTTCACGATAGATATAAGCCTCCGTTGAAGTCATTGGCTTGATTTCAGTCTTTGACTTATGATATCGCCCATCGCCATTATACCAAGCCTTTTCACGCCTGATAGCCTCTGCACGAGACGGGCAATGTTGTATTATCGGTGTCCCATCTTCAAGAGTGATAATTAGTCTTGTAGGTATTCCTGCCATAACGTAAATTGAGTTAAAGTGTTGTCATCAGCACTATTGCTGATTTCTGAGTGCAAAGGTACGAAGAAAATCTGAACCAACCAAATATTTTCGCACCTTTAACACTTTTTTAACACTTCTTTCCCTTGTCTATCAGCTTTTGAATGTCGTTTTGGATTTCAACAAACATATCCCTGTATTCGTCCATGTCTGCGACAACATCTTCATAGAGGTCAGGTGCACCATTTGCGCCATGTTTCACCATAACAAGGTCGCCATCCTCATCCTCTTCCTCCTCCTCGACACACCATATATCGGCTTTTTCCTCACTATCCCAGTTCTCGGTAAACCATTCGATTTCCTCCAATAGCTTCTCTTTGTCAAGTTTGTCTAAGTAAAATTCCTCCTCGACATCTTGACCTTGTGAGGTGTAACCGCTAAATGCCACACAAACCTTATCGTCTGACATACTTACTGATACGCTCATGTCGTTCTCGTCTGCTATCTTTTGCAGCCACTTTGGAACTTTAATCTTTTTATCTTTCATAATTGAATTGAATTATAAAGTTATTATTATGTGTAATATGCCTATGGTACTTTTTAAAGTACTATCCCAATGGCTTGTGGGTATTTCTTGCGAAGTCTTTTGTTTCTTCTCTGAATTGTGAATTGTCTCAGTGCGATTGCTATATTGGAATCGACACAATCTATGTCCTCGGTCTCTATCTCATACTGAACCTTATCATATCCCAAATTTTTAATGGCTTGTTGGGCAGTTCTGCGAGACGGGAAATATCGTAGCACAACATCATCTGAACCACGCAAGCTTGTTCTCAAAAGTGTAGGAATTGCTTTCATAACTGAATTGTTTAAAATTGTTTGTCATTTCTGAGTGCAAAGGTACAAAGAAAAAGTGAGAGAACCAAATAATTCTCCCACTTTAACACTTATTTAACACTTACGCATCTTTAGTATAATAGTTGAGATATGCGGGCATGAAAGGCTCATAGAATTCATCCCAACTTAAATAGAGTTTGTTCTTCTCATAAAGGAAAGTAACCTTTTCATAGTTTGCTTGTTGTTCTACTGGGTCATTGTAGTACAAGTCCCATGTGAACTCAGATTCCTCATTGAACTCAGCATCGCCTTTAAGGAAATACAACTTCCATATTTCCTCAAATATATCCTCCAAGTCAGTAAGGCATGATGCACCTGCATAAAGTTCACAATAACTTCTATTATTGATAGATGCTTCTCGCCAATCTAATGCACCCTCAAAGTCATTTCCTTTCAAAGCCGTTCTGATAGCATCCATGAAAGGTGTCATGGCATCCATGAAATACTTCTTCTGCTCGTCATAGTTCCACTTTGGCTTCACTATTGTAATAGTTTGCACAGGGAACAAATGATTGATAACTTCCGACAAGTCACATAAAGCGGTCATTTTGGCTACATCACCATCGATATGGTCTCCACGTTGCAACGTACCCTTTGCCAATGTGTCTTGTAGAGCAATTGAAATCATACGTCCAACTGCAAGTTGAGCATCCATTGCTTTGTTAAGCATTTCAATTAAATCTTCCTTTGCCATAATTGTATCTGTTTTATTTGTTCTTACACTCTTTTGCGATTAAGTCCACCACAAGCATGAGATTGTCTTCTTTGATATCACGATAATAGTATCTAATAGTACCATTTCCTATAGTACCATAAAGTATTTCACCTTTGCCATCATATCCTATTTTGGATATGGTATGTACTCCGTTAGGTGAGAACCAATTACGCTTGCTGAGTTTTATCCACCAACAATCACCTTTCTCGTCCTGTGTCTTTTCTCCATACTTCTGTGTCATTCGCTCGATAAAGTCCAAACACGCTTGCTCTATGGCGATAGTAAGGTGTGTAGTCTGTATTCTCAGATTGTCTCTACACTCCATGATGTTCTTGATTTCCTTGTATTCCATAATTGAATTGATTTTTAAGTTGTTGCCCACACTATTATGGGTTTCTGATGCAAAGGTAAGGAAATTATTTCTAATCTCCAAACCTTTTTGCACTTTTAACACTTATTTAACATCTTGGCCAATCTTTAGGCCAAGGTGGTAATGGTGCAAGTTCCTCGTCCTCAGTCTCTTTAATCCTCCAACGGATACCAGAGTATGTATTGTGCCGTACCATGATTTCTTGTGCAACTTCCATCGTCCTGCAAAAGGTAGATACGCTTCCTGGCGCATGGTCTTTTGCCTTTGCTTTAGCTTCTTCCTCTTCATTCAATGGAACAACTATAAAAGGATAATCATCTTTCATTTTCATAATGCATCAATTTAAGTTATGATTTTAACACTTATGAGTACCGATAAGGCTCACTCCATGTGTAGCCTTTTTTGAGCTTTGGAAAATGAATCTGCTTCTTTGCAAGCAATTGAGACAAACGCCTATCGCTGATTTCTCCGTAATAGTCAGCATTGAATCGTATAGTCTGCCACCATTTTGACACTTTACCTGTTGGAGTATAAGCAAACCAAAAGACGATTGTGTCAGCAGGTCTGGCATAACTGGCATTGGTACAGAAGTAAATGCGACCTTTCTTCTTCTCGTATGGGCATCCGATAAACTTTTTCATAATTGAATTGTTTTTAAGTGATTAATAATGTTTCTTGATGCAAAGATACAAAGAAAAAATGGAAGAACCAAACAATTCTTCCATTTTAACACTATTTTAACGCTTCTATTGTTTCTACCACTTTGACTATTGCCTCATAGCATTTACCGCTAAGTTCTCTATCTTTGTAGGCTTTCTTGATAAGTTCCTCACCTGTACCACAGAAGCAACCTACCTTCCATAGATGATTTGAGCGTGTCCAAGTAAACCAACGTCCACTACTCCAAGTGTTTTGGAATACCATATAATCGCCCATTTCCTTGATTTCTGCATCTTTGCCTATTTCTGCATTACCATAGACCTGTGCATTATCATAGACCCTTGGATTGTCATAAACCCATGCATTACCATAGACCTCTGCATTACCATAGACCTGTGCATTATCACAGACCTCTGCATTACCATAGACCTGTGCATTATCACAGACATCTGCATTACCATAGACCTGTGCATTATCACAGACATCTGCATTACCATAGACCTGTGCATTATCACAGACCTCTGCATTACCAATGACATTAGCCTTACCATAGACCTCTGCATTACCATAGACCTGTGCATTATCACAGACCTCTGCTTGACCATAAACCCATGCATTACCATAGACTCTTGCATTACCATAGACCTGTGCATTATCATCGACTCTTGCATTACCATAGACCTGTGCATTATCATCGACTCTTGCATTACCATAGACCTTTGCTTTATAATCAACCCAACAATCACCCTCGTGAGAAAGATTATCTTCTTTCTCTATCCAACCACCAAGGTCTCCTGTCTTGACATGGCCAAAGTCTCTTAATGCCTTGATTCTATGAAGAACATGGTTTCCTTGTAATATTACCTTATCTGTGAGTTCATACTTCTTTTCCATGCGTTTATATGTTTTGATTGATGCAAAGGTACAAAGAATATTTGATATTACCAAACTTTTTTGTACCTTTAACACTATTTTAACACTACTCTTCATTGAAGACGTTATCTTTCCATCCAATGAAGTTGAGTGTTATTTCCAAGTCACTATCGTCACAGATATTCTCCAAAATCATGTGGGCATTAGCCATAGCTTCTTCGGGAGTTGTGATAGTGCAATCGAATTTGTCTTTTATCTCCTTTGCATCCCTCTGTGCAAGCGCATACAGAATATGTGCAAAATTGGAGTGATAGGTAGCCAATGACCAAGCAACATTGATTTTATAGACTAAGTCTTTGTTGTGACAATTAAGAGTGTCCATGATGGCATTTTCAAAAATCTTATCAGAAATCTTGTCAAGATAGCAAGGTCTGATTTCCCTTTCCTGCAATAGGATAACTTCATTTGTCACAACATCCTTGACATTCATTGAAAGTACCCCTGCATCGTTTCTCATTACACTCAACACTTGTACTTTCATGTCAGTTCCCTCAATCGTGAATGTGATGTTCTTGTTTTCACACATATACTTCAAATTCTCCATAAGGGATAACATATCCATAAACTCCTTGTATTCATAGCTACTACGCAGAATGGCAGTAAAGAGGTGGTCTCTGAGTTGTCTTAACTCGATAATGTCTTTCAGTTCCCCTTGAACAAAGGCTGTCGTTTCGATGACTTCCATCATAGTAACCTTGTCATTGTCAACCCAATATTCTGCAATACGGCGATTTGGGAAAGGATATTCTTCCAACAGAGATTGAACATTGTAGTCATCTTGTATCGTTGTCAAGTCTGCAAGAATATCTACACGTCCCACTTCGTCAGTCTTAGGGAGAGCCTCTATAACTTTGCTCAACTCACCATAGACGAACTTGGTGCATTCCCATTCTGTGTTTCCCTCCATGAACACGACAAACTTCTCATTGTCAAGCTTAATGTCGGTAATCAGTGCCACAGAGCCTTGAAGTGTAATCATTCCTATCGGCTTCTCGAAATGCCATGTGTCACGCTGATGTCCGTAGCGTACATCGTACTGCCTCTTTAAGAAGTCCACGATAACATCACGCTCATTGTACATTATCTCGTTGTACTCTTCATAAAAATTATGTTCCATAACTGAATTAATTTAAATTGGTTAAACTTGTTGTTTATTCTTTCTGAGTGCAAAGTTACCAAAAAAGTCTGAAACCGCCAAACATTTTTCCGTTTTTAACACTTTTTTAACAGAAACAACCTTGTTCTGAAACGTATGGCAATAAATTCAATAAAGCATTACGTCTCTTTTCTGTGTACTTACCCACAAGTCTGTACTCAATCAAGTTATGAAGAGAATCCGTCAAGACATAAGACCAAACGTTTGAACGGTGGTTTGTATCGAAGACCCTAAACTCATACAGAATGTAGCTATCCTTGCGGTTGGTGTCTGTGAGCTTTGACAATATAGTTGATGGCAATTTCTTGACATTGAAATACTTTAAATCAACCTCCATCAAGTGACCCTCTGGAAATGTAAAGCCATTACATTCAGTCCTTGAATAAGGGCGTACAAAGAAGCTCAACTGATTGTCGGAAAGGACATTACCTGTGGAGATAAGCTTAACCTGTTTGTCAAACGTCTTCCAACCTGTATTAATAATCATCCTTGTGCCTGTTTTGTTATATTCTGCTTTCTTCATATTTGAATTAATTTAAATGATTAAACTTATTGTTTCATGGTGCAAAGGTACAACAAGTTTTTGAATCTACCAAACTTTTTCTCGTTTTTAACACAATTTTAACATTTCAAATTAATATATTATTAATATTATATATAATACAGAAAAGCTCTCTGAGGCGTTGTTTTATTCTGTCTGGTATCTTCTTCAATGCTTATGCTTAAAAGCTCTCACAGAGCCTGTAATGCATAAAAAACACCCACTGGTCTCACGACTAATGGATGCTTATGAAAATCTTTTTTTAAAAGGCTTCTATTTCAATCTTCACAGACTAAAAAAGAAATTAATATATATTCCTAGATTTGCAAAAGTTGTGCGTTACATTATGCCTATGGTACTTTTTAAAGTATCAGAAAAAGTCCTCGGCACGAATTGTCTCTTTAGGGATACCTGTCGGTGTGCTGACATGAATCATAAAGGTCTTATGATACATTCCCTCCTTAAACAGGTCTCTTCCCTCAATACTGAGATAGTTCTTTGACTTCCTTGCAGCCTTCAATTGATTGAGTATTGCCTCGCAATCACGTGGATAGTTACAAAGGTAGTCTCTGTAAGACAATTCCTTAATTTCACCCTCTACTGCTGGGTCTTTCGTATAGACTACATGATAGTAATCCCAATCACCAAGAGTAAAGCCACCATGCTTTTTGAGATACTTGTTAAGCATCAAGAACTCCTTGCATGGCTCTGCAAACACCCTTACGATGATACTCTTCGTACTCTCTATGTAGGTGATTGTATATTTGTGGTCGCTGCCCTGCATCCATGTATTGAGCCATTCCATAATCTCTTCCAATGACCAAACAACTGCGGTCTCACAGATGGTGTCACCAATCCAAAGGCATGTATGGTTATTAACCTGTTCTACTTCAATACAAACGAAATCCGTAGGTCTTGACTGCTTTTTGCGTATGGTCTTACCATTGACTTCAATCTCGTCATAGTAATAGAGGGACTTGATAGCCATCTTGACCTCTTTGAGGAAAATCCTCGAAAACCTTGGAACTGATATGTTTTTAATTGTTTTCATTTCTTAATTGAATTATATTGATTTAACTTTCTGAGTGCAAAGGTAAGAAGAATTTTTTAATTCTCCAAACCTTTTTTGTACTTTAACAGTTTTTTAACATTTCTCGCTTCTTTCGTTCTTCGATAAGAGAACGCTCATGATATTTTTCTTCCCTTGCAGTCCACCTAATGGCAGTGTACCAATCCGCATCGTCAAAATCAGAAGCTCTGCCACAATGAATATAATGGCTACCACTATTCAGAACAAAACGTTCTCCGAATTTGGATAACCCCTTACAATGAATAAGCATGTGTCTGTGAGCTTTATCTGTATGCTCAACATATCCCCTGTTTCCTGTGAGTACAAGAGCACACGCATATAGCTCAGACAGATTGTTGTCTGGTGGGGTAAATGATTTTATTAACTGACAAAGGATAACGCCCATTTCATCTCGTGGCACACCACCTGTCTTTTCCTGCTCTTCTTCTTTCTCTAGTTTCTCTAGCATTTGCTTTGATGCTTCCAAGTAGTCCAAGAACTTCTGAACATCATTTTTGTCCTTACATGGTTGCCACGGACTGGTTGGGTCATTCTTTTTCGTAATGATGTATTTCCATTGGGCAGGGTTGGGTGTCCAATCAGAACAATCCTCGACCTTGTACCCTAAAATATCTAATTGCTTGATTAACTCTTCCATATCTGAATCTATTTTAATTATTCTTTTTGATGAAGAACGTATAGTCGCACTCCGTAAATGAAATTGAATCTATGTCAATTTTCATAATGTCCGTATCTGTGCAGTCCTTATGGAATCTCTTTACAAGCCAATACCATAAGCCATAAACGTCCCAAGCTTCTCTCACAAGTCCCCATTCGTGGTCTCCTGTGACCTTGATTTTCAGCTTTGTTGCATCAATCAGCTCACCCCATTCGTTGATGGTATGAACAACCTCTGTGCTGATTTTCTTTGCATTGACACAGCCATATCCTGCAAAATGTTTTATCTTCATAACTGAATCTATTTTAATTTGATTAAACTTGTTGTTTACTAATTCTACTGCAAAGGTACAAAGAAAAATCGAGAACTCCAAAAGAATCCTCGATTTTAACATTAGTTTAACACTTCTAATCAAATATGACCTTACTTATTTCAATCAGTTCTTTCTTGATGGAATCATTCTGTTGAATAATCCTCTCATTCTGCTTGATGATTTTATGCTGATTGTTCTCTAAGATGCTAATGCCTATAAAAAGCATTATACCTATGACTATAAAGCCGATATGATAATCTTTCATTATATTACTCTTTGTCCTCCTCTTTTTCTATGTCGAATGGAAACACTTCTTCCACTTCTTTAATCATCTGTTTGATTGCTCTGTTTACAAAGTCCTCAACTCTGTAAGCCTTAGCGTTGTCCCCAGGCGCATATACATCCTTGATGAAATCCACAAAATTGTCATAGATACGCCATTCATCTTGATTTACCGCATTCCAGAAGATATCTGAACATTTTTCCGTTGGCTTGCAATAGACTGATGATACGCCCATCTTAATCAAGTCAGCTTCTGTGTACTTAGGGTTCTCACCCTCAATTGCATCATCTGCATAACGGCATCCATAGATATAGAACTTTAGGTTGCCATTGTCGGAAAGAATGATATTTCCCTTGATAATGTTCTCTACCTTGACATAGCCAATCCCAGAGGCATAGACAAGTGAGCCGATTTGCACTTTGTTTGTTTTCTGAATGTACTCCATAGTTATGTTATTTTGTTAATTGTTAAACATTCCCCAAACGCCAAAAGCTATGCAGAGCAAGCCGACAAAGAATGCTATGCAACTCCAGACAGAACTCCAGATGAGATACTTCTTGGTAAATGGTATGTGAATCACTATTATCATATTGTTGATTTTTTTTTCATGATGCAAAGATACGAATAAAATCTGAATCTTGCAAATATTTTCACACTTTTTAATAAAAAAGCTCACCCTATCTTCACAGACTGAGTGAGCATAAGAAAATACAATTCTTTGATTTATATAGTTTTTTTGAGTATTACTTTTTCTTTTTCCTCTTCTTGTTGAGCAAACCCTGTCCGAACTCTTTTGGAGTACTCAAACGAGAAATGATATCATCCATTCTTGGGAGATTGTAATATGGATTCGCCAACGCATACTCTCTTACCACCTCGTCGTTCATAGCCTTATCCGTTTTGATGGTTAAACACTCGGACATAATAGTCCTCATCGAACTGCTTGAAAGCTTCTTCCAAATCCTTTTCGGATTCAACACAGATTTTCAAAGTGTGGGAATCGTCCATGTAAACAAGCTTTTCACACATCTTCTCTGAAAGCTGATAAACTGAATCGTCATAAGAATCAGTCATAAAGCCAATTAACACCATATCCATATTCTAGTGATTTTTAGATTTGTTTAACGTAAGCGTAGTCTAAACCCTGCTTGTGCTTTACTATGTTTCTCTGAAAAGCAAATGCTTTCTGATAGTCCTCGAAGTCCTTAACTTTTTCTTCTTGACCATCGTATTTCCAAATTACCTTTGTTATCATAGTCGTTAGCCATTAGAGAATATTACACTTGGTTTACCCTCTCCATCAAAGCCATAAAGGGTTTTTGGCTCGTCTTGTCGCTGATACTTGCGGAATGCCTCTGAATAGTCCTCAAAGTTTTCATTCACTTCTCCGTATTCAGCCACCAACTGATATCTTACATATTTTCTCATAATTGATTTTTTAATGAGTTACACTTTCTGTTTGTTGATGCAAAGGTACGAAGAAAATCTGAATCCATCAAATCTTTTCGTACCTTTAACATTTATTTAACACTTGGATTGTGCCCTAATGTCGCAACATACGCCAACCATAGACACACCATCCGTAATGGTCTGAAAGCCAATCAGCTACATCATCGTATTCAATCTCGTTAGGAACGGCAATGATTGTAGGTAGGTCTTTGACATCCTTACCATCAGTGTCCCATTCGACAGAAACAATGAATGTGCTAATCTTTGCTTCACCCAATTCTGGCTCGTCAATAATTCTTATGTAGCTTTCTGACGGATAGTATAGGTTGTCGGCATTCCAATCGAATTGAAAGCTTTCCAGACTATTGTACACTTGCACATCGTATGGGTCGGTCTCAACGAGTTTTTTGATTTCCTCATTGGTAAGGTCTTCGAAATTCCTTTTATCCAAAATCTCCGCATGTGCGTAAACAATATAAACCTTTAGCATATTCTGATTGATTTATTTAACGATAATCCCAACAATTCACACCACACTCGTAATGGCTTGAAAGCCAATCAGCCATTTCTTTTGATGTCACTTTAGCAGGTACTTCAACCTCCTTTGGGAGATTAGGGTTATATGTACCATCTGTCTCCCACTCTACATAGACTTTACGAGTGTTTATTACCCTTGTGTACCAATGCTTTGGTGATGGAAGAGCACCGATTTCATAAGAATAGCAGAATGCTCGGAGACCATTGTAAACCATTACCTTGTCGGACTTCGCAGTTGATGCCAATTTCAAAATGTCTTCATCTGACCAAGAGCCAAAATCACGACAACTTCCAATGACAGTTTTTACATTAACTAAAAAGACTTTTTCCATAAAACTGATTTTTAAGTGATTAAACTTGTTGTTTCTAATTCTGATGCAAAGATAATAAGAAAAAACGAGAAAACCAAATAATTTCCTCGTTTTAACATTATTTTAACACTTAGAATACTAAACTATATGTGACTGCAAAATGATATAGTTCTTTTCTTTGGTTGCCCCCATTATGAGGAAAAGGTCAATAAGCCACCATAAAAAAGCAACCAAAGGGACAATTATAGTCCAAAACAAGAAGAAACTTAGAATACTCACCACCAATTTTCCAACTCCATTCGTAGTGTCTCCAATGTAAATTCTGTCAAGTCCGAATCCTCCTAAGAAGAATGATAGAATGAATGCCACCGCAGGATTTTTAAAATTGATGACTTTCAGAAGTGACCACTTGGAATCATCCAACTCTAGAAGTTGCTTGGCGATAGTGCCACGCTTATAGGTTGGTAATTTACTTTCGTTTAACGACATGAATACATCTACTTGTTCCTGTTTCATAATTGAATTGATTTAAAATGATTAATATTATTTGTTATTGATTTCTGATAATTCGATTAGTTTCTACAATCAATCATAATACTACCTGCTTTGCATTGATACACTTGATTAACTCTGGAATCATTAGAATAATGTGACTCTAACGCTTGCCTGAGTTCTTCGTATTCGTCCTCATCTGCATAACGTTCAATACGAACATTAATAAGACGACCTATAGGCAAAACCTGATATTCTTTATTGTTTGTATATTTTACATGTTCCAGACCTCCCACAAGCCCATAACTTGAATATGTAGTTTGTAATTCATTTACAAATTCATCAGTAATTGTAAATAATTCACCATATTTTATGCTATCACAACTTACGCATAGTATAATGATTGATAAAGCCAAAAAAGCAATTTTTCTCATAATTAAAATGATTAATATTATTTGTTATTTAACACTTTACTCTGGCTTGTTTTGTGAATCATATATAAACTCTGCGATACTTACCACATCATCCCAATTAATGCGGTCAATTCCATATTCGTCACAATCATCTATGTCAAGACAAATATTGCCCTGCTCGTTGAGGAAAACACCATGAATTGTGCTGAACGCATTGGAATTGTATTCGGGATGGCGACCACCATCATAAGTAACCCAAAGATAGCCACTCTCTTCCTCGTCTATTTCAATACGCTTTCCCTCTGCTTCTTCCAAAACCTTTTTGAGATAGGCTTCTGAACGCTGCTGAGCTTCTTTTTGCAATGGACGAATCTGTCCTAAAATCTCTTTTACTCTTTCCATAACTGAATTGATTTTTATTGATTAAACTTATTGTTTGTTATTTCTTGGTGCAAAGGTACAAAGAAAAAGTGAAACCACCAAATCTTTGCACCATTTTAACACTATTTTAACACTTTACTTGTTATACGTTATCTTGTCTCCGTTGGTGAGATTGAATGTTACTTCGTCAGCTAATATAAATCCCTTGCCATTTGACAAAGAATTATCCCAATCCCAATCAAGGGTATCAGCATTGACAGGAGTGAGCGTAACAGATAGTTTTCTGTTTTCTAAGAGATAGCCGACTTGACAATAGTATTCAGTACCATCAACCTCGACACTCTCCTGTAACATTGCATCTGAATAGTCATCATCCCACTCAAAAACGTTTGTCATCAAATCGGGTACTTCCAATTCGACATGAGCTTTTTGCCACTTTCTTCCCCCATCCATAAGGAACTCAAAATCAATGGACTCAAGTTTCAAACCCTGTCCGTCTGGAGAATCAACCAACTCTGCATCTTCAAAATCTGGGATAGCCCTCCACAAGTCGTTAAAAGACAATGAATTCGCACCCTCTTTAAGCCTGTCCCTTACATACTCACGAATTTCCCTACATATCATAGGAACATCCATGACGTTCTCGAAATTACCCTCAATGAAATCCTGCCAAAACGTAAAATGATAATTTGGCGCAATGATATTCTGATTGATTTCAGTGTTGGAATACGTGTTCAATAGGACATCAATAGTTGCCAACCTTACTTGTTCTATGTACTCTTTAAACTTCATAACTGAATTGTTTTTAAATTGTTAAACTTGTTACTTGTTACCTTTATTGAATGAAATAACTTTATCGAATGCTTTTTGATATCTGCCCAAATCTTGATATGGTATATATGCCCATCCCAAACAATACTGCCTATATCTATCAGCCATAGCTATCTCTGCCGTTGTCGGTTTCTGTTCCATAATTGAATTGATTTTAAATATTGTCCTCAGTACCATTACTGATTTCTGTTGCAAAGTTAATGAAAAAATCTGAAACCTCCAAAGAAATTTCAGATTTTAACACTATTTTAACACTTCTTTAGCCAATCCGTATTCACTTTACCATCCTCAATTTGGTAGAAGTTGATGTAATCAGTACCAAACGTCATACTTGCATCAGGCAATTCTATTGAGAAGTCAGGATACATATAATCCTCACCAAAACCACTTCTGAAACTGCTTATATAGAAGTAGAGATACTGACCTGGCTTTACAGGATGTGGAGGTACACCGCCAAAGGTATTAAGCCACCATTCCTCATTCTGCTCAAATGTTTCTTCTCCCTCTTCTGGGACATCTATGATGTTAAGAAACTCTCCGTTAATGGATTCTTTGATAATCCATTCTAGAAACTCTATTGTTTTCATAATTAGATGCTTTCTTCTATGGCATCAATTGCCTCATGTTTAACATAATGAGTGAAATCTTTGGCATAATAGTAAGGATTCTCTTCAATCGCCTTGTTTACTTGGTTGATTGCATCCTCTTCGCTTTCAGCCATCACTTCAACGTTGCGTGACATTGTAATGTCCACCGATACGATATAATTAACTTTCTTCATAATTGAATTGTTTTTAAGTGATTAAACTTGTTGTTTACTAATTCTGGATGCAAAGGTAATGAAAAAAAGTGGAAACTCCAAATAAATTTCCACTTTTAACACTATTTTAACATTTTAGTAATGTACTTTGTAGTCTCTCAACTCAAATTTGCCGTTCTGCCAATGCATACGGTCATACCAGAATATCATGCCACGACCGTCCCAAGTGCAGAGAATCTTACGTGTGTACTCTGGATAATGCTTGTATGCTCCCAGATGATGGACACACTTCTTGAAAATACGTTTCTTCATTATTAGTCCTCCTATGTTTAATTATCCAAATCAGTAATGTCCTCGCCATTAACGGGGTCATAAATTATACCAGTATTGTCCCATATTCTTAGGAGATTGTCTTCATCGTCACGCAAGCCTCTCCTCTTTATGAAATTGAGACAAGCTTTAAGGGATTTATACATTGCAATATAACAACCATTATATTCCACATAAAACAATGTCGGCTTATCCATAACTAACCCTCCATTATTGATTTCTCAAACTCGTCAAACAAAACCAACTTTGTCAAACGTGTGTTCTTCTTTGAATCTGAATACACCACACACTTGGTTGTCCCATCACTTACCCACATGAAGCGGATGTAAGGGTTCTTATGGTTTTCTCTCAATTTGGCGATTACATTGAACAGGCGAGAGTGCTCTATCTCGTGTGCACGATTACCACCACCAACGATATACACGTTATAGTTTGTGTACTTATCAAATGACTTTGGTATGAACATATCTATTCCTCCAATTTCTTTATTCTACTCTGATAATAAGATATTGATTTATTGAGATTGTTTATAACCTTTTGGCAAAGTTCTTTCCTCTGCTCTTTTCCACCAGTGTATAAATACCACTCTTCTTCTTCCAGTCTTTTGTTATAGAACTTGGGCGCACCATCATACGTCTCATTCAGCATAACTGAATAAGCATCGTTATGTGGGTGTATCTCTCTAAACTCAAGCGTTGTTATTATATCACCTTTTACGCTTACTATCATGTCACCTCTTTTGAGTTGATTTACATTTGTAATTCTTTCCATATTACTTTTTATTTAATAATTGTTATTAATTGATTAAACTTTCTTGGTGCAAAGGTACAACAAAAAATCGGAAACTCCAAAAGAATCCCCGATTTTAACACTATTTTAACACTTACTCTTCAATACCGAACTTGTTAAGCAGGACTCTCCCAATGGCGATAAATACATCATCATGGTTGAAAAAACCATCGGTGCATTCCTCTATGTCCTGACAGATTTCTTTTTCCATCTTTGCATACAGAGCGTTACAATCACGCTCATCCATCCAATTGAATGTTTCTTTGAATATCCCAAAGATAACTTCTTTATCCTTTTTTGTCATAATTGAATTGATTATTGATGAATTAAACGTGTATTGAACTTTTCTGCATATTCCTGTGCAGTCATGATTTTTCTCTCGTCCTTATGTGTGAGTTTACCACAACTATTGATGCGCAGGTAATTGTAGCCATCAAGGGAATAGGCATCTTGAATAACTTCTATTGCTTGCTCTTTTGAACTACACTCAACTGCATAGTATTCCGTTTTGCAACGTCCTAGAGCCATAGCCAAAAAACTTGGCTTTGATTGGAATGTAACGTATATCTGTTTCTTTCTCATAATTAAATTGTTATTAATTGATTAAACTTTCTTGCTGCAAAATTACTGAAATATTTCCATATATCCAAATCTTTTTCGCATTTTAACATAACTTTAACATTTCAACTTAATATATTATATTAATATTATATATAGCAAAACCCCTCTCTAAGCCTCTGATTAACCTTCTGGAGTATGATTGTTCACCATACAAGCGAAAGCCTCTCAGAGAGCCTAAAAAGGGGAGCTTATGAAACAAGAAAAAACATCCTACCGACTATAGCTTACCGCTTCTAAACTGATTGATGCGGTCTATCTTTTCCTTGTCTGTTTTGCCTTCGACTTCTTTCATCATTGCTCGATAGGCATTACAAATGGAATCAAAATCCCTCTGTGCCATAATATATGTTACGTTACACCCCTATGGTACTTTTTAAAGTATCATTTCAAGTATGTAAACTCGAACTTGACATCATACCTGTTAATCATTACGGCTGATAGTCTGTCCTTACCATAGAACACCAGACCTCTGTCATACCAGACGAAAAGGCTGTTGCCGTTAACCAGAGGGAACTCTATAGCCACCCTCTTGTAGGACGGATATGATTGAGTGTCAATGACATTGTAAGGCTTCATTACACCAGACTCCATAGACCAGATGCAAGTCTTACCAAGACTGACTTTAAGCTTTTTCTCTCTAAGCTTGTCATCCTTGAAAATAGCTCTGATTGATATATCCTTTCTTAGGATGAAATCAGCAACTTCTTTCAATTCATTTGACTTGAAACTAATCCAATGCCTACCACTATCGGTGAATCCGAACAGGTTTGTCTTCTTGTTATACTTGAAACTATATGCTTTCATATCGTTCAGCATTTTTCAATTGAATTTAAATGGGTTTATAAGTCTTTTTCTCTATAGGCGACTGCTCAATGTGCACGACACAAGGCTCTCCATACCTCATCTCACAATATGCATAGTAACCTATCATCTTGCAAGCTTGGGCAATTACCTCTGCATCCTTATAGGAATTGACGTTTATAGGGTAATCCTTATTCCTCTCATCCCAGTTGAGAGTGCACTTACCATGAGAAATAAGTTCCTCAACAACCTTTCTATATAGTTTGTTCTTATTCATAATTTTTCATTTAAATTGTTTTCAAGCGCAAAGGTACGAATAAAATCTGATATCACCAAATCTTTTCGCACCTTTAACATTTGTTTAACACTTATCCATGATAAGTTTCGTAATCCTCCTTGAAACGATACGTGAACTCCTTGTAACCCTCTGGCTTAGTGTCAGATACCCTGATAAGGTCTCTCGCCCAAGAGCCTACAAGGTGCATGTTATCACCCCAATAATCTCCACCGCCTCTACTATTTCCCTCTGCAAGCAATAGCATGAGTGGATGAATACGCCCTCCATCTTCACTGATATTACCATCTGCATCCAAATCGACAAACATCTTCTTGTCCTCATTGATTGCATAACGATGATGTGGCTCAGCAATTTTCTTCTCCTCTGCTGCTTTCATGTAGGCTGCAAAGTCTGCCTCTCGGTTATCTTTGTGCTCATACTGGATATAAGGAGTTTCATCCTCTTTATTTAGTTTCCGTGACCAATCATAGAGATTATTCTTAACTCTCTCTCCCAACTCGTTTTTGTAAGTCTGAGGTTCTTCATCCGCATAGTCACCTGCAACAACGATTCTCTGTGGATTCTCAAACAGAATGTTCTCTACTCGTCTTGTTGTGAGGTAGTCAATATAGCTGAACATCATCAACTTAATACTACCGCAAGGGTAGAATGCCGTAATGATTTTCTTGTCGTTCCTCACCCTTTTGTCTCTTGTTGAGAGTAAAATGATTTTATATCCTTGTCCCATAACTGAATTGTTTTTAAATGTTTAACACTTGAACGATTAAGAAAAAAAAATGACAGAGGGGAACTTGTCAGCCTCGCACCAAATGAGGGGAGGGGAACTTGTCAGCCTCTGTCACCAAGTTTAATCAATCGTTCAGTTATTGTCAAGAATCTGTACACTATCTGGAGTGATATCACAGATGACATTCTTGTAAAGTTCCTGTTCAGTACCTTGCAAGTAGTCACTCAGATTGTCACTAATCTCGTCAAAGACCTCCTCATTTGAAAGCTCTTCTGGTACTTGAACCGTAATTGAAGTTGTAAGGTAAACAACTACATCTTTGTAATTTGCCATAATTGAATTGTTTTTTAAGTGGTTAAACTTCTTATTGATTTCTGATTGCAAAGGTAGTCATTTTTCCTGAGACAACCAAATCTTTTTAAGACTTTAACACTTATTTAACATTTCAAACCTCTTTCATGAAATGCATTACCTCCATGAATATCTCACTTGACCTCTGCTTAGTACCTCCATGAACCAGGAAGGTCTTGTAATGGTTCAGGTATACATCCGTAGGATTTGTTCCCTTGCTCAAAGCAATTGCACAGAGGTCAGCAAAATCAAATTCAAAGTGGTCAGTATACACCTCTTGAAGATGACTCATCACATCTGCATTGTATTTCTTAAATTTTGCCATAATCCAATTGTATTTAAATTGTTATTTTTCCTTGATGACCAAATGGTCCTGAGATTCACAGAAGTCGGCGAAGACTGGTATGTCACATTTGCGCAAACCGCCAACATTCAACACTTTGTCCTCTTCACATGCTTTGAGTCTTACCATAAGGTAATCTATCTTTCTTGCATTGAAAGCAAAAAATTTGTTTGATTCCTTTGAGTACACAAAGCCGATTCCCATCTGTTCAGCTTCTGCTATCTTCTTGAACAGGTCATCTACGACACCATCCTGTAAGGGTGTAAGCTTATACAGATGCTCACCCTCGTTCTGACAGAAAGCCTCCAAAGCCTTTTGCAGGAAATCCAAACGGTAGAAATCCTCCTTGACATCCAACCAGCTATGGAAACAGACATTGTCTATTTGAATTCCGTTGTGGAAAAGAGTAACCATGACATCACCCACTTTCTTCGAAACAGAATCCATTGCACGGCCTATTATCTGCAACTTGAACTTAACCTGTCCATACTTGTCGTAGCCGATGTCAACAAATGTCAAGTCTGGCAGCTCTTCAAAGCCTCCCTCGCATTCTTCGATATTTGCATCGTCGACCCTATAGCCATAGGACTCAAGCCACTCCTCAGCTTCTTCTCTTGTGCCGAATACGTCACCCTCGTCAAGCTCTGTAGGCTTAAACCATCCTATGTTTGTCCCATCGTCAGCATAAATGGAAACCGTGTAATATACTATCTTTTCTGCTTTCATAATAGATTTTTTTAATTGATTAAACCTTGATTTGTTATTTCTGATGCAAAGGTACAAAGAAAAGGTGAAACCACCAAATCTTTGTTACCCTTTAACATTTTTTTAACACTTACCAACCGTAAACCTTTGCTACATAAGGTCTGAGAGACTTTGTGTACTTATTCAGAAGTTGGGCACTGATTTCCTCTCCATCATAGATTTTCTGGCAGAGCTTGTCAATATTAACACCCTCTCTGATTTCTCTGAAAGTGTAGTGATTTGTACCATCATGGTGAGTGTCCGTACACTTGACATTGTATCTGTCACAATAGAACTCAACATCATCGCCACAAGTGACCCCGAATATGTGACGAACATTGCCACCTCTAAGGATTTTGTACCCAGAATGCTTTCCATCCCACAAGCCTAACTCGGCAATACAGAGAATTTCGCCACACTCCTTGTCCAGATTCATGCGCTCAGCTTCAAGCCAAGCATTAATGTCTTCTTGTACCCACTCATCGAATGACACTTCACTTTCTTCCAACTCATTCGCTTCGAGAAAGTCTTTGTAAGACTCCTTGCAATCATCATTGTCATAATAGCATGATGTGTCTGTTGAGAATATAATGTTCTTTTTCATAACTGAATTTAATTTAATTGATTTAACACTTTAATCCCAATCTTTGAAACTCTCGTAGAATAGAATATTATCTATTGTGAGTATAGTGCCATCCTGTCCGTCCATTGCATCGGCAAAGTTTGTCGCCTCAATAGTTATGGTCTGCACCTCATTCTCAAGATAATATACATCTATGTCATAGATATATCCACTCAATTCAAAGGAAAGGTGGTGCGTAACATCAAGTAGCTCACAATATGCCATCCATTTGTTCGCCTTGACATTAATCCTGAGACCATTGTGCTGGAAGACAACACGAACACCGCAAGGAGGTACGATTACCTTTTCCATCTTATCTACGTGTTCAATCTCTTCCACAACACTTGTATGATGACGAGAGCCGAAGAAAGGATTGCGAATGTGTTCACCTCCCTGAGTTGCTTCAACTCTAAGTTTCCATTCTATTTTATTTTCCATAATTGAATTGATTTTAAATTGATTAAACTATTCTATCCATACCAAGAACATCTGTAATCCTAAAGTCGTGGAATGTATTTTTCTTGCAGAGTGCATAAAGCTCTCTCCAACTTCCGCAGTAGTAAAGTACCTCATCATCATTGACTTCACTTTCGTCTTTCATGCGGATGGTCTGGCACTCATTTGTATCTCCGTCTTGCCAAATAACATTGACATATATCTCCTGTGGCTCTGTGCCATTGTCGGCGATATACTCTTTTTTCATTTGCTTTATTTCAGCAATTAATGATTTCTTGTTCATAACTGAATTAATTTAATTGATTAAACTTTCTGAGTGCAAAGGTAATGAAAAAATCTGAGAACTCCAAATAATTCCCAGATTTTAACACTTTTTTAACACTAATCCTCGTTCTCAACATCGTTGGCAATCGCCTTTGCTACCATCACCTTGTCAGTCGTTGGAAGATTACGGAAAGGTATGTCATGTAGATATTCAGCATTGACATAGATTCTGTTGTTTTCCTTTTTGACTGATTCAACACGACCACAATAACAAGTGTTAGTATCAACATCGGAATACTCCAACACGTTATCATCATCAATGAAATATTCGTCATTACCAAGTGTATTGAGAAGATAAGTCTCTGTCTCCATAGCTAACTTCTCCCTAACGGCACGATATGCCTCGTAACCCAATCTGATGTTTTCAAATTTATTATCCATGACTGAATTGATTTTAAATTGATTGAACTTATTTTATAACTCTAACATTTCTTATATAGCCATGTCTCTCTCCGTTTTGGCTATCATACTGAACAACCAAACCAGACATCTGAGGTAAACCGATTTCATCCGTGTTACCATGAATGAGGAATGAATCTGTATTTGTGTCATCATTATCCTCATATCCCAAGTCACCAACCCATGTGCCCAAGATAATGTCACATAACTCATAGACGGGACGGACGTAGTTTATTCCCTTGTAGGTGAAAGCAACACTCCTACCCTCAACCCTGTCTCTCATTTCTTGTCTTATTACCATAATTGACTTGTTTTTATTGATTAAACTTTCTGAGTGCAAAGGTACAAAGAAAAAGTGAGAACTCCAAATAAATTCCCACTTTTAACATTATTTTAACACTTTAATCCCAATCGTAAAACTCACCAAAGGAAACAAGGTCTTTGATTGGTAAAAGCTCACCCTCACAACCTTGCTCAAAGTCTGCAAAAGGTGTGACTTCTATATTGAGAGATTCTATTGCACCATTGTCGTTATAGAAAATGGTCACATCGAAAACATAACCGTTTATGTTGAACAATAGACTATGATAGTCTCCAGTACCTGCCTCCAAGCTATCTGTGCCTTTGCTCATTCTGTGTACCATCCACTTGTTAGCCTTGACAACATAAGTATCACCATTATGCGTAAAGGTGAATACTATGCCACATGGAGCAACTTCCATGCCCTCCATCTTTTCCACCTTTTGATGTTTCTCCACTACATCAGTAACTTCTACGTTACCGAAAACAGAGCTATTAACCCATGTGCGAAGACACTCAGCTCTCAATTTCCATTCTTTGATATTCTTTTCCATAACTGAATTGAATTTAATTGTGTAAAGAACCTGTCAAGTCTGCTCTAAGGTTGCAAGCTGCATCCATGAGAAGTAACATATATAATGTTTCCTTATCATCTTCGTCCGCAACCTCAATACCGCTATTGACAAGGGCATCGACAATATCCATTTTAGGAATACTATTCAACTGCCTACGGATATAGCCTTTATGGGATAATTTCTCCACATCCACACTTACGTCACCACCATGAGAGCAAGCATAAATATCCTCGTCTTTGAGAGTAATACTGAACTCTTCATATCTGCAAGTGTGTTCGTCAGAAGCTTCTTCTTCTACTTCATAGACATCAGTCTCTTCATCCGTGTCTTGATAGACGTAGAAATTGTTGTTATTGTAGAAGTCCAAATTACCACTACTATGCAACTTGTGCAACTTGTTAATTGCCTTGTTAATTGCCTCTTCTTTGTTGGTTGCATTAACCTCGATTGGCAGAGATACTACGACATCAAGTGTCATGCCAAATGTTTTTAACTCATTCTGTTTCATAACTGAATTATTTTTAAAATTAAACCTGTAAAAATGCTCTCTAAGGCTTTAAAAGTGAGGGGGAGTACAATTGTCCCACCTCACCTATTTTAACCTACCACTCAACGTTTTTAGCACCCTCTGTGAGAATGAAATCAGTCTGTGGCAAAAGGAACTTTCCGTTCTTGAAGTTGTTTGCAGTTACCTTGAACTTCAACATACAGACTTGATTTATATCCTGTGGGCGATAGTCACTTCTATCTCCGTTCTCTGTATCGTAGCCATACCATGACTTTGGCATTTTCTCCGTACCATAGACAACGGCAACCCTACCGCCTCTCTGCAAGAACTCTAAACCGATTTTCCTGTTTTCCTCTGAGCCATCAATACTCCAAGTTAAATCATAATTGGGGTATTTGTCAAGCAATTCAAGTCGCTTTGGAACTTTGGTATAGTCATAGAATGACACATTAGGAAACATCTGTAAGATATTCTTACCATCCAAGACAAATGCAGTCGGTGAAATGTCACTTGTGCAGTTGAGACGAATTGAGAAGAAATGACCGATAGTCTTTGCACGTTTCATTGCATTGCTGATTTCATGAACTGCAAGGCGCATGAAAACCTCTCTGTTGGCGAAAAACAAGCGAGTAATCATAATACGCTTGCGATTGATTGAACTCTCCTTGCACTTCTTTTTGGTTTGCTTTGCAACCTTTTTGTTGTGGGAGATTTCCAAGCGATTGTGTCCACTCTCATTAAGGCAGTTTTCTCTGCAATAATCTGAATTTGGGCAAACATTGAAACCACTCATTGTTGATGGAGCAAGGTAAATGCCATAAGTGGAAACTTGATGATAGTATGAGTGACGGAGCTTTGCACTCTGTGCCACATTACCCAAGTAAGAAATGCCAATCTCTTTTAGTGTGCGTGAGTAACCCATCCACTTGATTTCTTTGAGACGAGCCATTTCTGTGTTGAACTCCGCAAACTCTTCTTTTGTCATTGTCTTCTTTACCATGATTGAACTATTTGATTAAACTTGTTGTTATCAGCACCATTACTGATTTCTGAGTGCAAAGGTACAAAGAAAAGTTGAAACCACCAAATCTTTGCACCTTTTTAACACTTTTTTAACACTTACTCCATATAAGCGTTTTTGAACTTACTTGTTAAATCCTCATAGGTATCTGCATTCTCCACGCTTTCCAATTCTACGAAGTCAGCAGAATAATTTTCCTTTGCCTCATCTGAAAAGAGTGTTAAATCCTCCCATTTCTCTTTGGCTTGCTGCAAGCTTTCAGATTCAATGTAAACCTCACCTCTAAAAGTGATACGATATATTGGTGACTTTTTTTCTGGTTCTGGCTCTCCAAAATTATCAACCAATTCATTCATGATTGCCACCTGCTCATCAAAACTAAGAATGTCGAATGGCACACGAGCAAAAAATGGTGTGGATACCTTTATTTGACCATCTTTTACGGAAACACACTCAATGTCTCCATATTTATGGCTCAGGACATTATCAATATGATATTCATTTTTACCAATAAAATCCAGAAGAAAACTTGTGATTCTCCTTGAAAGGTTAATCTCGAATGTTTGGCAAGTGCCAATACCTGTTCTAATTTCTTGTAATTCCTTATTCATAATTGAATTGATTTTAATTGTTTGTAACTAACATAATGTCGGCATATCCTATGTCACCTACCTTTGGTGTAAGCAGTTTCCTGTCCTCGAAGTCTTTCTGAGCTTCTTCTAAGGTAGTGAAGAATTGTCCATTCTGATAACCTACCCAGCCATTATCATAATCTTCGAGAGTTGGTGTTCCCCACCTATTCACTTCTCTATATCCCTTGTCATGCTTAATGGTTGTGTAGAGTACGAGATATTTGCATTCCTCAAAACCCTTGAAGAGTTGTGACTTATCACCCTCACCAAGATAGTAATCATCATGGACTTGAAAAGTGACTTTCTTACCCTCTGTTGTTTTTGTTGTTCTATTTCTCATAACTGATTAACTTTATTTGATTAAACTTTCTGAGTGCAAAGGTACATAAAAAATCGGAAACCTCCAAAGAAATTTCCGATTTTAACATTACTTTAACATTTCAAGCGTTTTCAGTATTTTGTTGGCACGAGTGGAAATTGCCATCTTTGCACCAACACTTTCCGTCAGATAAGAACGGAAACCGAACACAGACTGCTCTTGCATCCTCATTGCTTTGCGTGTCTTGAAGTCCATTCTGCGAGTGTCCTGTGGAAGTGATTTCTCGTCACTAAATGAGAACGTGTTAGCACCCAACCTTGTAAGGAACTCATTTGATGGATTGAGGTGGAAACTACCTGTATTCATTTCTACTCCATAGCCAGGGAACTCTCCATTGTTAGTGCCAATCAAAAAAGCATTGTCACCACCCTTTGGCTTATAGAGAAAACAATCTTGATTGTAGTATTCTGATAGCTTGAAAATGTTTTGCTTGAACTCCGCATCATTATTCAAGTTTACCACGAAAATACTTTCTTCTCCAAGCTCCTGTGCATTGATTGTACCGAAACCCTCGATATAATTGCCTTGAACATTGGTGACACCATATCCCATTTTCATGAGACAAGCCTTTAAGTCATGATTTCTCGACTTGTTTTCCTGCTTTGAATACACATAAGGCTCATTAGGCTTTAAATTGGTTGGTGCAAGGGTATTGTCCGTTGCATCAGCAAAAGAGCCTCTGAATGCGGTTACAATAGCAATATCATGGCTATTCATCCACTGCATAAGCCTTGTTACAGAACTCTCATTGATAGTGTTCTTGACAAACTTATCAACTACTTCTTTGATTATGTTTACTATATTTCTCATATCTTATAAATATTTTACGAGTGCAAAGTTAGTAATAAAAATCGAGAACTCCAAAAGAATCCCCGATTTTAACATTATTTTAACACTTTATAGCTTGTCTGCCCAAAGAATGCCGTAACTCTCACGAATCTCATTTATCAATGAATCATGGAGAGTTTTGTCAATTTGACCATCATCGACATATCCTGCATCAAGCATTTCAATGTAATCTTCTTCAAACACATCAAACAAGTGGTCATTGCCCTTTAAAATCGCCCAAATGTCAATTTTATCACTATCCTTTGTTTCTGCTTTCCAAACAGGATAAAAAAGAATATGCTGATAGCGCAAAGTCTTCTCATTGTAGGTATCAATGTAATTGTAACCCTCTTCAAGAGAAGTGAAAGCAAATGCGTATCTTTCACGTTCAGAACCCTCGCAACAAGCCATACCTGCTTTCATTTCGTTGAGTGCATCTTGTCTTGCATATACACACTTGTCAATTACAACCAAGTCTTTTTCATTTTTGCCATAGCTCACGACATCATACTCTTTGTCTGTGCACTCGGCATTACACAACTCGGCTGCTTCGCCCATTTCGCCACGCTGCATTTTGTTTGATACCTTGTCAGCAACTTCGTCACTAACATAGAATGTCATTGTTACTTTTTTCATAACTGATTAACTTTAATTGATTAAACTTGTTTACGAGTACAAAGGTACAAAGAAAAAATGGAACAAACAAACATTTGTCCCATTTTAACATTATTTTAACACATTTCTTTGTGTAGCCATTTTCCAATCCTGTCGTATAATATGTACATGATTTCATCACGAACCTCATCATACCAACATTCATAATCATCCTCGTAAGGACAGCCAAGCTCATTCTCAACCTCCTCTATAAGCTCACTGACTTTATCGTGTACCATTGAATACACATCATCCTCGAAATCGACTTCCTCGGCTTTTCTTCTAAGGCGATTTCTTGCCTCCAGAATCTTCGCCATAGTGTTAATGCTTTCCATATCTGAATTGAATTTAGACGTTTCCTGTCATTTGTGAATATATTTGGTCATATATCTCAACCAAATCATCAATATAGAACTCTGTGGTATTGTAATCCTCTTCGTTCTCAAAATTAGACACTTGCCAAGCAGCCTCAATAACAAGGCAGTCTTGCGTTTCATCTGTGCTTAACACATCCAGATACACACCAAAGACCTTACCCTCATTAGACAAATCATCATTATTGGCTACGGCAATAGGGTACTGGAAACGAAAATAGCTCACATCATTACTTTTCAGTATTTCAATGATACTCTTTTCGATTTTATCTCTAAGGCTTCTCTCTTCTTTGTAAAGCCTCTCCAAGACTTTTGCAAACTTCTTTTGATTTTTCATAATTGAATCTATTTTAAATGATTAAACTTATTGTTTTCTAATTCTGAGTGCAAAATTACAACATTTTTCTCAAACCACCAAATAAATTAAACTTTTTAACACTTCTTTAACACTTCACACAAAGAACTACTTATCTTTGATATTATATATATTATATTAATTTTAAATGTTAATAACTATATTACTCTCTATAGTGTTTATTATATCAAAAGAGAACATTAACAACCCATGCCAATTTAACATCCATTAACTTAATCGATATTGCAAACATATCAACAAAATCATAACTGCCTCTATCTCAATAATATATCAATTTATTGAAAGAAATGAATATCTGTTTTTAACAATTTTTTAACACTGAAATGAAATATATTCTTAAAAACTGTTAATAAATTTGGCCGAATAAAATAAATGTTATACCTTTGCACACAGATTCGCCCCTATGGTACTTTTTAAAGTATCAAACAATAGGGATATGTTTAATTCAAATAATAAGTTTAATATGAATTCAATTTTTAATGACACTTCATTCTCACTAACCGACATACTATTCCTGTATATCGTCATATCAATGTTCTGTATGGCTAAACTGTACAACCTCGGAGTTGATGGGATTACTATAGACCCCACATTCAAGAGATGGTCGGAAAGAAACACCTTAAAGGAAAAAGTTGCATTCATTGGAACTGGTATAGGATTCCTGGTTCTCTCAATACTGCTGGGATTACTCTGGCCTCTGTTTCTTCTCATGCTCATATGGAATGTACTCTTCAAGACAAGGGATGACTATGAGGACAATGACGATGAGGACGAAAACGGCTCTTCTGGAGGTCTTGCAGCCTCGTAATGGATAATGTACCAGCAACCAGGAGAAAGGCCCACAGAGAGGCTAAAATGTAGGGAAAATCAAGTATAATGTACCAATGGTACTTTTAAAAGTATTGAATCATGGTTAATATCACTCTTATATCACGCAATTGTTCAAACAAGAAATATCATGTTGGATATATTCCTGATGTCCCTGACAGGCACTTATCAATATATAAAGACTTAACGGATAGGTGTTGGGGATACATGGTACTCTGTCATTTTCGGGCAGAACCAGTCTTGCTTCCGTATAAAATGTAGGTTGTTATCTATTTATATAATGACAACTCCCCATGTGTGGGTGTTGGTACTTTTTAAAGTATTAGATAGTATATAATTAACTCATAACAACAATGCAAATATTCCTAACAGTAAACGAGTACAGGACAAGACTCATTAACACTCTTGTCAAGACGGCTGCAAGTCTTCCTGATGTGGAAGATAGTAAAGACTATAAAAGCAGCGAAAAATACCACAGATATCTACAACTTGCATTCCATGCAGTCTACGGTGCATATACAACATCAGTAGGCTTATATAAGCTGTGTGACGATGTGTTTGCCGTGGATAAGAATGGTAATAGATTCACTGAGGAAACATACAAGAGCATCAATAAGGAAGAATGTGAAGAATTCAACCAGCAATTGTTCTATATGAGGAAAAGGCTGGAAGCTTATATGGATAAAATCGCTGATGTACCTGCTGAGCTTAAACCGTATAGCAAAAGACAGAAGGTGGAGAAATATAAATCAGAGATTATGAAAGTCCTTACATTGCCTTTCTTAGGACACTTGGAAGAAATAGCTAAAGAAGCATACGAGCTTGCTAAACAAGCCCCAAAAGAGTAATTTACCCCCCTTGGTACTTTTTAAAGTATCTGGAGGATAAGGTAGGGGCTATATATAAAAGCTTCTACCTTTTTTCGTTATATAATATTTATAATTCAATCAATATAATAATATTATGGACCCATATCTGGCAAAACAAACCATCAAGGAAACCCAGGAACAATTCTCTGTTCTAAGGCAAAACCTCCTGAACTATATTAAAAGATATGTGGATACTCTCAATGCTATTCCACATCCATCACAATATCTGGTCATTGCTGCCAATAGACTGCCATTCACACTCACACTGTCACAACTCAGTGTCTTCCAAGTAAACCTGGATACATCAAATGGCGTGAAAATAATCCTGGCTGACCAGGAAACACAAATCCCAATAGATAACCTCCCATTAGAGGACCTGTTGCAGTTATATAAAAAAATATACTATCAATAATGAAAAAAAAATGTTAATAAATTTGGTAGTATCAAAATTTATTAGTAACTTTGCAACGGATTTCAAAAATACCCCTATGGTACTTTTTTAAGTATTATATAAGGGATATATGCAGGAGTGGTGGAATTGGTAGACACGGAAGCCTCAAAAACTTCTGCTGAGAAGCGTGAGAGTTCGAGTCTCTCTTCCTGTACCCAATGTAAACCTCCGATGGTGGAATTGGTAGACACGTCAGATTTAAGTCCTGATGGCCAGTCGGCTGTGCGAGTTCGAGTCTCGCTCGGAGGACTATAATAGCAAGCACAAGTCTTTAGGCTTCACCTCTAAGAGCAGGATAAGACTATAGGTGAGATAATCCAAGAATTCTAAAGTGTTTGCTTACTTTGTCCCATGGTGTAACGGTAGCACAACAGGTTTTGGTTCTGTTTGACAAGGTTCGAATCCTTGTGGGACAACAAATATAGTAGGGCCAATTTAACCCTATCTTAAGACACTTACAATATCAAATTAGTAACAAAATTTTAATTTGTCCCACTACAACCAGTGTCTTTTTATTAGCTCTTTGAATTATTGAAAATAAACGGGAATCACAGTTAAAGGACTGTAGAGTTGAAACTACGTTAAAAAACGTGTCATGACTGATGATTCCTATCATATATATCAACCATAGCCTTCTCTGATTTGTCAAGGCTGCACCTTTTAAATCGGGCAACCCTAAGTGAGAACAAGCTCTAAGGGCGAGTGAGCAAATTGGTTCAGGTCATGGTTGAATTAAACTAAAAGGAGTGCATAACTAAAAAGTAGGCAGCAATGTCGGGCGAGAAATCCCTTATGCATAAGTTACCCTAATTCGGTGGAAGTCCTTTCCTCAACCCTGCAATATGAAATCTGTTATAGCAGCACCGTAGGAACAGAACACTAACCAATAATGTGTAGTAGGATTATACCGAGCAGAAGTGAGAAGACCCATCAATAAAATGAAAGAAGATGGATAATGAAAGATTTTCGTAATTCTGCAAAGGATATAGAGGGTGACTACCTAAATGGTTTTTATACTATCATCAAACAGTTAGGGCAATGTATGCAGCCTTCCCTTTGTGGAAATAAGATGGTAGTGTATCTTGCAAGAATTCCATAAGGTAAAACAAGTATATCCAACAAATCCTTAAGAACTTCAACTTAAGGTAAAAGCGTATCTATAGCTTAATTGGATAAAGCATCAGTCTTCTAAACTGAGTACTATGGGTTCGAGTCCCATTAGATACACTATGTGGAAGATACGTAAAATCATTAGAAAAGGTGACTATGAGTATGCACTGGTACCAGAGCATCCTAATGCTACTAAAAATGGTTATGTGTTACATCATAGAATCGTAATGGAGAACAGTATTGGAAGGTTATTAACTGACGATGAAGAAGTTCATCACATTGATTTCAATAAGTTAAATAATGCTATAACCAATTTGAAACTGATGACTAATCATGAGCATAGAATGCTTCACGCCTCATTATGTAAAAGAACATATGCAAGAATAATATGTCCTGGGTGTGGCAAAGAATATGTAGCATTAAAAAGGAAGTCAGTTGATAAAAAACAATATTGTTGTTCTAGGCATTGTGGTAGGTTATTTCAATTGCTTACCAAAGAAGAGAAAGAAAAAAGAATATCTTCTTGCGTGGTTGAAATATTTAAACAATGATATGTATATAAGGCTGCTTCCGTAGCTCAGTTGGTAGAGCACTACACTTTTAATGTAGGAGTCCTGGGTTCGAGCCCCAGCGGATGCACCAAAAAAATCAAAAATAGTTACTGAAAAATTTGGTAATATCAAAAATTATTAGTAACTTTGCAAACGAAAACAACAACAAATTGTACAAGACAGCATCGACGTGCCTCAGCTATCTTACAGCAGAATCGGCTCGTCTGTTGCTAATGAGAGATTGGCAGCGTATAGCTCGCCCTTCTCACGTGAGAGGGACTTACGATGGGGACTCTTCGCCCTTCCCTCCTTTCCAGGCGGTCTGCATCCCCCTTGTCCCTCTCACTCTTTTAGGAAACATTATCATAATTATATTGTGGAGTGGTGTAATGGTAGCATGCCAGGCTCATAACCTGGAGACTAGATACAGGGTTCGAATCCCTCCTCCGCTAGAGCATAGAGACAGAAACTTCCACGTAGTTATGCTTGGGTCACGCTAATATCTGTCACTTGACAAGTCGAATAAAGCCACTTAAAAAGAGGGCATTATACAGTGTGCTCCTCCTTCTTGCCAAAACAATGAAGTCACTTACAAAGTTTCGGACTAATTACACACAATTAACGCACCACGTCAATTTAAGTGGCTTTTAATGGTCTTATAGTTCAATGGATAGAACAACTCTCTCCTAAAGAGTAAATGGAGGTTCGATTCCCCCTGGGACTACCAGAAAACTTGGCCCCCTCGTCTATCGGCTAGGACGAGAGATTTTCATTCTCTAAAGAGGAGTTCGACTCTCCTGGGGGCTACAATAGAAAACATTGGACAAAGATAGGTAGCTTCAATCCTCAATGGTGAGTAGGTTGGCCTGTGCTATGGTACCATGGCACAAACTGAAGACCTCCCTCAAATGACGGAGACAGACCAGATAAAAGGATTGTGGAATGTCATTATTGACAAGGTGAAAAGTCCACCTTACGTGAGTTATCCTACCCGTGTACAACAACAAGAACGCAATGACCAAGCTGGCTCCTGACTTGAAAGCCTAACAACCTCATAAACTTGGCCAGTGATAAGGGGTTGTTCTCGCTTGTACTCAAGCTCTACTTCTATCGTCCGTGTTTTCTTAATGGAGAGTTGGGTGAGTGGTTTAAACCACCTTCCTGCTAAGAAGGCAATCGCCAAAAGCGGTTCACAGGTTCAAATCCTGTACTCTCCGCAAAACTTCTTGGGATGAAGAAAAAAGCACCCTGGTCGAAGACTTTCCGTAGTAGAGTGGTTTGCCACTCCGCTAACTTCGCCCTGGCAACTTGGGTTAAAGTTGCAAACTGGACATTTAGCTCAGTTGGTTAGAGCACATGACTGTTAATCATGAGGTCGTAGGTTCGAGGCCTACAGTGTCCGCACACATAAATAAACTATACATAATTGAATTTTGATTAAACTTGTTTTATTACAGGGATGATTGCTTGGGAAAGTAGTCATCCCCTTTTTTATAGCCGTAAAATTTATAAACATAAAATTATAAATCATGATTGTATTTTCTATACAATGTGTTTAAAAATATTTAACAGGGTTTAACATTCCGTAATATTATTAAAAATTGTTAAAATAAAGTTTGAGGACAATTTTTTCTATGTTTTTTCATACTTCCAGGATGATAATTTCCTTATAATTGTTGTATATTTTCTTTTAATAAGCAAACACTATGAGAGGATAAAGAATAAAGAGGAAAGAGCTTTAATTACTCTCTCCTCCTTTGGTATCATCTTCTTGGCAACGTGTAATTACATAGGACTTGTCGTTGTTGTCGCTGAGCATTTGTTTGATGTTGCTGATGAAAATTTGTCTGAGGGTGTCTTTATCCACTAATTCCTTTAACATGATTTTGTTGCTTACCAATTCTGTTCCATAAGAACCTGTTTCCGAATAATAGAGGCTACCTTTAGGTATAATACATTTAAAGGTTTGTATATTATCATTCTTAAAAAGATTAAACAAGTTATATAGATGGTTTATCCATCCTGGGTTCAGTTCCTTATAAGAATAAAATCCTGTTCTTGTTTCGTATAGGCTTGGGTGGAATTTGCATTCTATGATGTCTGCTTCGATGTTTTCCTCCTCTTTTATTTCTCCTATATGATAAGAGAAGTCTTTTACTACTCTCCAGAGTGGATAGTAGGCTTCTGTATCGTCCTTCTTCGCTCTAAAGGTCTTATAGCATGTTATATCTTCTGTTGCTACAAGAGGTTTTTTGTTTTTGATGTATACACACATAGTCTATTTCTTTTATTCGATGATTGTTATTGAAGGTGAATAACTGAAAGGTGGCTGTCCTTCGATATCGGTCATGAGGGTCCAGACACACATAGATTTTACAATGTAGTTTGTTTTAATATAAACACATTCATCATTTGGTACTATCTCTTCAATAGTCATACAAGTACCATACTTATCGTCATTATCAAATACCTTTATTTTCTGTCCTACCTTGTATGGGAATTTTTCAAAGTCGAAATCAGGGAACAGCTCTTCTTGTGGTATGACTCTATTGACAATAATTTGATTGGAAGCATATCCTAATATGTCATATCCGTGATATCCTTTAAAGTATATAGCACCTTTAGGTATAGTGCATTCTACCACGAGGGATGGTTTGCCTGTGTGGATATGTATTTCTTGAGCATCAAGATATGTATAATATGAATGGAATGCTTGCCCGATAATTTGGGGATTTCTATTTTTTGTTTCCATTTCTGTCTTATAGAGTTTACCTATTTCCCATTGGAAATCTACGTGATAATAAGACTTCATATCTTTTTGTAGTATTTTGTAGCACTTGATATCTTCGGTAGCTACATGAGCCTGAATATGTACTGCTGTCAAACACATAGCGACTATTTTTTCTTTATGATAATAATATCATTGTCAATAGGCTTGCCTTGGGCATCTGTTTCAATGATTTTTATGTCATCCCACACGTCACAAAGCAGAAAATTCTTACCATCGTATTTTAGGAAGCACATTCTTCCGATATCATAGTTGGCTTTGTCTTTGTCTAACAATATGTATTCATCGCCAATTTTGTATGAGAATGGCATTTCTTCTCGTGGAATGATACGATTAACGATAATATCTGTTGAAACAAAGACCTCTTGATGGAATGATTGTTCAAACTCTTCAAGACTACTACATAGCGAAGGAAGTTTGCAATTATTATAACCCTTATAGTAGTGGCTATCTTTAGGGATTATGCATTCAACAATTACCGTATGGACCCAATCAGAGAATGGGTCAGAATACTCGTACATGACATCTTCGAATTCTTTGAATGAATGGAACCCCTCTTTAATATTTCTAACATCCCCTACGTTCCCTGTTGGCTTGAATTGTACCATATCGACACTCTTATGTATGTGTGTATGATATTGTTTTGATAATTCATATTTGAAATGTTGATAATAAGATTTAAGGGTTCCATCCTGACCTACCGTCAATGTCTTATAGCACTTAATATCTTCGGTTGCTGTAAGAAGTAGATTGTCTTGTTTCTTAACTAATGTACACATAGCATTTATTAATTTGTTTGTTCTACGAGTTCTATTGTATATCTACCATATTAGCCACCCAAGCCACTCCATCAAAGCTAGTCTTGATTGTATGTTCAAAGTATTTACCACGACAATCCTTCACGATTAGTTTTACACGAGTGTTGTTTGTTGGGTGAAGTTGTATATTCAGTATTTGATGGTCTTCCCAAATATTATCGTCAAACATTTTAATCTGTATCACTTGTCCTTCCTTAAATGGATAGTTATCCCAATCAAAGTCAGAATATAATTCTTTGGTGTCTATCACTTCATTTATGATGAGTTGGTCTGATGCATACCCCTTTAAGTTACCATGTTTTCCAGTATAGACTTTGGAACCACTAGGTATGGTACATTTAACCGCCAAGCATGGGTCTATAGCCGTGTAATATGCTTTTCTTAAACCTTTTAATGTTGCATATGAATGTAAACCCTGATGGATTTCGTGGGCATTATCTGGTATTTCAACAACCACTAACTGTGAAGTAAATATCTTTCCGAATTCCCACTTAAACCCATTATAATAAAGAGAAAGCATACTCTTACGTATTACCTTGTAGCAAGTGATGTCTTTTTCTGTTATGACAGGTTCTGTCATTTTTGTTATCAAGCACATAGTCTATTCCTCCTTATTTTCTTTTAATTTAACCTCTTTATCAGTCTGCCAAGTCCTTCCATCGAACTTAGTGATTACGAAGTTAGTGCCTAAAGTCTCACAATTCTCTAGGATTAAGTCTACACGAGAGCCTTTCTGTCCTTCACGAAGTTGCAGATTCGTTATCTGATAGTCATTCCAAATGTCATCGTGAAGCTTTTGTTCGCTACTGTACATAATGTCGTGCCAATATTTATAGTGAGGTATTTTTACCTGTATCACCTGTCCTTCCTTGTACGGATAGTTATCCCAATCAAAATCAGGATACAGTTCTTTGGTGCTTATCACTTCATTTATGATAAGTTGGTTTGAGGCATAACCATTTAAGTCATCATGGCTTCCCTTATAGACTGTTGAGCCTTTAGGTATAGTACATTTAACCGCTAGGCATGGACTTGTAACAGTGAAATATGCTTTTTTCAAATCCTCTAATGTTTCATATGAATGGAAAGCCTGATAGATTTCTTTGGAATCGCAGTCTTTAGTATCGTTAATAGCCTCTATCAATGAATAATACATCTTTCCGAATGTCCACTTGAAATCATAATGATAAAGTGAAGTCATATCCTTACTTATCACCTTATAGCAGATGATATCTTTAGTTGCTACTTGAGGTTTGTTTTGCTCTGTTCTTAAACACATAGTTTTATTTTCTTTTCATCTAACATCATTCCCAGTCAGTATGCCAAGTCACTCCATCAAACGTAGTAACTATGCATGCCAAATCTAGAGTGTCACGATTCTCTCCGATTAAGTCTATACGATTCTTCTTTATCGGAGAAAGTTGTATATTTGTTATCTGATAGTTTTTCCATTCATTATCGTAAAGCGATTTATGCATTATCACTTGTCCTTCCTTGTAGGGATATTTATTCCAATCAAAATCAGGATACAGTTCTTTGGCACCTATCACTTCGTTTATGATGAGTTGGTTTGATGCATACCCCTCTATGTAGTCATGTTTTCCCCTATAGAATTTGGAGCCTTTAGGTATGGTACATTTGACTGTCAAGCATGGTTCTGTAACCATGTAATAAGCATCTTTTAAACCTTCTAATGATTCAAATGAATGAAAGGCTTGATGGATTTCGTTATCGTTTGGATTTTCCTCTATCCATGAAGTATATTTCTTTCCTAATTCCCACTCGAATTCATTATAATACAATGAAGTCATATTCTTACGTATTATCTTATAGCAGATGATATCTTTTTCTGCTACGGCAGGTTTTACCATTATCGTTACTAAACACATAGTTCTATTGGTTTATTTTGCGTAATATATTGTATATGGTTCTATTGTTGCCAGATAGCAGAATGAGCTTTTCAGGTTATCTGGTTTATCCACTGTAAGCAGGAATCCCTTTGTTGTGCTTCCGTCAGCATAATCATAAATTGATATTGGCTGTTCCTGATATTTTATATGCTGTTGGATTATGAGGGATATTATATGTGGGTCATATTTGAATATGTATTTCTCCCATCCCTCTGGTGTTGGCAGTTTAGTAAATCCCAAGTGGTATTTATTATCCTCTGTTATTTGGTATACCAATGCACGTTGAGGGTCATGCAGTAAATCATGTGTAAGACCTGCATGGCTTAATAGGAAGATGATGGCATTTTCCAGTTGGTCCAGGGAACCAGATATTGTGAATAGTTGATTTGATGAAAACATGATGTCTGATTTATTTGTTCGTTTCAAAATCTTTTGATTTCCGCATAGCATCTTTCATTTTTGAAAGATATTCCTTTAGTTGTTTTTCTATGCGCTTATCGATTTCTTCAATTTTGTTTTTATCTATATTCATACTTTGTTCCTTTCTATGACATAATCAGCAATAAGAATAATGCCACAAAACCAAATGCGACAATATAGAAATTTGTTCGCCAAGTGTTGCGTTCACGACTAACACGATAATAGTCACATTCCCTATTTAAAAGTTTGAACCACACTTTCATGTAGTCTTCATCTTCATGCTTTGGCCTTGGTATGTTTGGTGCTTGTATACTCATACTTTTTTAAAATAATTAATTAAAGATACTTGGTTGACGATTTCAAGATTGTCAGATACAATTTCACACCCTTTGTCTGGAGTATAGTATTTGCTTCCTTTTGGAATGGTGCATTGGAATATTTTGCATTTGGGTGCCATGAAGCTGTTTTCCAGGATATGCATGTATTGCACTGCTGTATCCAAGTCTCTGTATGAATATAATCCTGTTGTGGTTTTCGCAGTACAATGATATCCTTCCCTTTCCCCATATAGGTACTGGACATCTTTTGCCTTTCCTAGAGTTTCTGTATACAGTTTTCCTACATTGTATTGCAGCCTCTTAATAGAGAAGGGGCTATAATATGATTCCTCTCCTGTCTTCTTATCTTTTAGGACTTCAAGAATCTTATAGGTTGTCATATCTGATTCTGTCACCTTGGGGGATTCTTCGATATTGTTGAGTCTGATGCACATGATGTTGTTTGTTTTTTATGTTATGTGTTATATATTGCTTTCTGTCTGCAAAGGTAGTTAATTATTTTTGAATCACAAAATATTTTGTCTTAAAAAACATTAAAAAATGGATGAACCTCTTTAAAAGATTCATCCATTGTATGTTATTCCCATCCTTTTCCTGGGGTGTATTTTGATTTTCCTGTCCTATAGTCTTCTACATCCTGTTCTGCCTTCTTGAACTTGTCTGACATTTCCTGATTGCCGTAGAATTCCTCTGGTGTGCTATTGTGTGCATAATCCCACATTCTTGTTCTTCCATAGCCTCCATCAACGCCGTACTGTTTACCGAAGTGATATACATTATGGTTAAGTCCGTGTGGATTCTCGTCTCCGAAGTCATGGTCTCTGCTTCCTGTCACTGCAATCCTGTCCTTGTCTCTGAGGTCGTTGTTGCTGAGATTCACTGTGCCTCTCTCACCTCCGTATCTTGGGCCGTCGAATTGTCCTTCGAGTCCATGTTGTTTATAGAACTCCTCCCTTGCCTTTTCCTGGAATGAATAGTTCCTGTTCCTGTCGTACTGATATGGATTGTCATCCCTTCTCTGTTGTGCCTTGTAAGCAGCGTTCTGATATGTCTTCCAGTCAAGTTCTGCTAGGATTTCATTTACAGATTCCTTGATGAGGGCTTTGAACTGTTGTTCGTTTAGTCTAACCTTGTTCATTTCAATTATTTTTTGCTTTTATAATAAATATCAAGGTCATATCCTTTTTCTTATGTCCTTTTCCTCAAATGTCACTGTAAGTATATATCCTTATTTTGCTTACAATTTATAAAATATGTACAAGGGGAATTTTTCTTGATTGTAAGCATTTATTATGTTTTTGGTTATAGATTGTTATTTTTCCTTCCTTCTTGTGAATAAAAAAAGAGGAGCCTTGTTATTGGTTCCTCTTGTTTTGTTTTCAGGCTCCCCATTTAATTACGTCTGCCTCCTTATCTAAAGGCTTCATGAGTGTGAGGCCTAATCCATCATGGCTGACTTCATACCATGTGTTTGTTTCGTAGTCATAGTATCCGTTTGCCGTCCTGGTTTCACCATTCATAGTATATTGGAAACAGACATTTATGCTATGTTTCTTTAGTTTATTGACATTCCGTGGTGGCAGGAATTTTTCTGCATACATCCAACTTGGTGAATCAAACCATAATTTGATTTGTCCATCCTTCATTGTTTCGATTTGGTACTTCTCGATTTCGTGTCCTTTTAGGAACATGCCCATTCTCAATATGGCATGTTCTCCTTTGAATATTTTGAAATGTATCATAATGTAATTACTTTATGTCTTGAGCAAAGCTTATATAGTATTCCTTACATTTCATGTCAATTTCGTTATCTCTAGGGATTAGGATGTCTGACACTATTGCATTTGGTACACAGTTAACTAAAGCATCAAAGAAATCTGCATGTCCCTCATAATAGTGTGCTCCTTCTGGCACTTCGCTTTCAAGTATGGCATATTCTTTCTGCCTATTGGGACTGTACCTGACAATCATGTTAAGAAATCTAATGGCACTTGACACTGTTCTGAATGAATGTATGCCATAGCTGACATCTGCCAAATATCTATCTGTTGAGGTTTTATATTGTTTAAGTGTGGTTTGAAGAGGGGCTGTGGCTGGTGTGTTAGGTTCATAGACATACTCTTGTCCTCTGAATGGGGCATAGTATTTATTATCCAGCTTAGCTACCAGCTTATATGTCCTGATAGGATGTTTGGCTGTATGTACTTTGAAGTCTGTTAGATATGTACACATAGTTTACTTATTTTTTTGGTTATGGAATCGTAACATTTCATTTCCTCGTTTGTCAGGATGATGGAATCTGACACTATTACATTTGTGTCTTCGTTCCTTAAGAACATCGCCATGAATGTATATCCTTCATAGTATGTTGAGCCTTTCGGCACGATTGCTTTCACAATGACATATTTTTTCGTTGATTCTCTTGCAAGCTGAATATTGCAATAATCTATGGCATCTGACAGTTTGGTGAAGGAGTGTATGCCTTTTCTTATGCAGGAAAAGGTGGCTGACCAACCGTCTTCTACTTCTATATCAGAAGACATTTTATTGTCTTTATATGGGACATCCTGAACTGGAGCATAATATTTGCCAAACTTTTTTTTGACTATCTTGTATACGACCATATCTTTGGTAGCCTTTAACTTGTCCGCATTTGTTATATATGTACACATAGTTTATTTGCTTTTTAATTTTCATTAAAAATGATTGTCACTTTCCCTGTTCCGTATTTACATATTATAGAACGGATATAATGCCCAAACTTGTACTCATTCAATTCATCCGAAGGGACTTGGTATTTCTTGTATTTTGATAAAATTTTGTCTATCATTTGTTTTTTGTCTGGAGAGATTTCAATGTGTATATGATTTACTACAGCTTTCCTTAAAACTTCTTCTTCTAACGCCTCTCTTTTTTTTCTTGCATCATTCACAAGCTTTGCCTTTTTAGACTCATAATCTTCATCCAGCCTGTTCAACTTCCGATACTGGCTGTCAATCTCTGCTTGGATTACTTTATCTTCCCTGTGCCATAATTCCTTTGATGTGGTGCTTACTTCTACAAAGAATATCCCATTTGTATCCTTGCTTATCAAACGAATCACACCATACACACCTTCCTCATAGCTCAACTCAAAGTTATTCATTATCCATTGATTCTGGTCTAACCCCTTCTTGAAGTCACTGAGTGATGTACCCATAGGGATGCCCATGAACTCAAGATGTTCCTGTGCCATTGCAAATGATGCAATAATGACTGATACGATAATTGTTAATACTCTTTTCATTTTATTTCCATTTTGTTGTTATTTGTGTGCAAAGGTAACAAAAAGAATTTACATTACCAAATTTCTTAACAATTTTTAATAATGTCTTTGTTTATTTATTTGGTTTATCGATAATGTCTTTCCAGCCTGTAGTTTGCTGCTATTTCTTCCTCGGTTATGTTCTCAATTTTATGGAGCTGTAATTGGCCTTCATCGTCTATTAGTTTATAGAATCCATATTTGTTTTGTAGGCCAAGTGATTTTAGTCTACCTATTGTATATAGTTTATCAAACCAGTCATTTGATATTATATTTCCCTTATTGTCCAAAACATTATACTTATGGCCTTTTTCTATTATGTGGTAATTCAGGCAATCATGGACTATGCTGTCGAAGGACTTTGAAGTGGGTTCATGTGAATCATCAAGCACACAGAACTTTCCCTGGTAGTTTGCAATCCTGTGATTTCGTGACACCCAATCATACCATTTGTCGGACATGAAGTTTCCATTCATGTCAATCCAGTTATATCTGTCGTTTTGTTCAACTAATGCCTGGTTGGTATCTTGACTGAAATAGTATGCCGTTTGGAATTCCTTGTTAAAAATCTTTTTCCCATGTATGTTAATGGCAATAAACATTCCTGTTTGGAGTTGTATAAAGGTAATATCTCTATTCTGGAATCCATATACTACGGGTACATTTTCCTTTAGTAGCAGGTTCCCGTCATTGGTAAGGTAGTTCCATTGTCTATTTCCAAATTCTATGGGGAGAGGCTTTTCTCTTTGCAGGTATGGGGCAGTGACGAACCATTTATCGAATTTCAGTGTCATGTTCTTTTCGTCTATGAGATTGAATTTTTTGTCAACCTCAATAAATGAATAGTCTTTCATGTACTGTGATATATGGATTTCGAAATCTATATCATCATAATCATATAGTTCCCTTGCTGCCAGTCGTTGTTTGATTTTATTTACTTTATCTGTCCATGTTGTGTTTGGCTTGAATGTCTCGAAGAAGTTCCTGTTGACCAGTTTGCTTATTTGCACGGCATTCATGATGGAGTCATTACCGCCATGGTCATGATTCCACCTGCTTGTACATGTATTAAGTTCTCCGTCTTCGTTTACTGATACGGCAATCATTGACAGGCCGTAGTCATCCAGTGGTGTACTGGTATCTTCTTCGTTGCCGTTGGCAATTGGATACATCCTTGGTCTATCCCAGTCTTTTCGGAGACAGAAATAGAATTGGCTATGTCCTGAATCCGTATATGACTTGAATGCCCCTTGCGTTTGCGTGATGCACCAGGTCGTATGGGCGTGATACTGTTGTGCCTGTTCAAAGGAGTCTATTCTGACTATATCATAGTCAGAATCTCCCTCGAATGTCATGCTGTTTATTTCCTCCTTTTCTTTATA
>Ga0310786_10001106_pt1 | contig 43185 bp, 40 predicted proteins | sample AusTroGonzalo_MG_FD_203881 | JGI IMG/M metagenome (GOLD analysis project Ga0310786, IMG submission 203881) | Bovine rumen microbial communities from tropical cattle in Woodstock, Queensland, Australia - Gonzalo_03 (v2) (version 2) | ecosystem: Host-associated > Mammals > Digestive system >...
TCTTTGTTTTCCATGTCTTGCGATCCTTGTTTGGGTTGGGTATTAGGATTGCTCAGGAAAAATCAGGCATCCGGATACGGGTGGAAACACGTCCGGACCACCCGTATCTTCCCTGTGCAAAGGGTTTCAACGGGCGGCCTTCGTAATAATAATGTCGATAATGGCATCGGACGCGATGCGGATCGAGGAAATTCGGACAGCGGCGAGCGCCGCGGCGGAGAACATCCCGTCGCGTGCGGCAAAAGCATCTGTCTTGTGAAACATCATGTGTTTACCTCGATCCAAAAATAAAATGAATAAAAAAATATAGCCGTCTTTCCGTTTTTTTCAAGCACAAGTATGCAAAAATCCTTGAGAAAAAGGATATATTGTCAGGTTTGTGCCGATGAAAGAGGAAAACACGGCGAGGATCATCTGGGTTATCCTGCAACATGGAAATAGAACGAAACAGGCCGGGGCGATTCGTTGCTCCGGTCTGCAATCATACTCCGTCTTAGGACAAATGAGCCCCTATTTGGATGGTTTCTCCGGTGCGGGCTTCGGATACTCCAGATTGGTTATCTCGAAACCATTCGCTTTTGCGCGCTCCAGGATACCGTCGAGCTGCGCCTGATCCATGGTCGGCTTGCGGGCGAGCACCCACAGGTAATCCCGGCTGCCGCCGGTCACGACCGCGTAGCTGTAATCCGGTGCGAGCTCGATCACGCGGTAGTCGGAGTAGAACGGCCAGAAGAACGACACGCGCAGTTCCCCGGTCAATGGTTTCGCGTCCGGGTCTTTGAGCTTGGCAGTACCCGTGATGGATTGCGGTTGACCATTCTTCACGCCGCTGTTCACGACCTTGATCGTACCGTCATCGTTCAGAGTGTACTTTGCCTTCACCTCGTCCAGGTCACGTTCAAAATACTGTGGCAGACGCACGATCTCGTACCAGGTGCCCATGTAGCGCTCCGGCTCGAAGTTCCGCACCGCCGCGATGTCCGACGTGGTCTCGCATCCGGTCAGCACCGCCACGACCGACGAAATGATCCCGGTAATCAGAAAAAGTTTCATAGTCATATTCCCCCATTCTGGTTGATGGTCCGGCAGTGACAGCGTTCTTTCCCCCTGCCCTCGCCATAACATACCCCGTCCCGCGCGAAAATGCAAACGAGGAACGGTCTTTTTCTCCTTTTTTGAAAAAGGAAAACGAAACGTCTGCCGCATCCCGGAGAGGACGGGCGGACGTTTCCCGAATCAAGGATGCCAGAGAAAAACCGGCATCCGCGTTTTTTTTGAGCTTACCAGCGGCCGGACGCGCCGCCTCCGCCGAAGGAGCCGCCGCCCCCGCCCGAATGATGGGAGCTGGAATGACTGGAATACGAGCGGGACGACGAACGGGATGAGCTGGATGACCTGCCACTGCCGGAACTGGAGGTGTAGTGAACCGCGGTCGGGTCGACGATGACCAGATTCGGAGCGGACGTCCCGACGATGCGGCCCCAGTAGGCCAGCAGGATGGCGATCAGGCAGCCGAAGACGCCGACCGCACCCCACATGGAATCCATCGGATTCAGGATACGCGGGTCATGTTTCGGTGCAGTATAAGTGATGTTCGGATAATCGCGCACCTCGGGCACGTAGGCGGTCTTCGGGGCGGCCTGCCGGCCGGGCTCCACGGTCACGCCGTCCGGACGGACGCCCGTCACATGGAACTCGATGCCCTGCACGACCTTGATCGCGGCCTCGGCATACTTTTCGGCACGGAGCTCCGGCACGATCTCGCGGAGCAGATCGCCCGCGCGGGCGTCGTTGACGGAGCCTTCCCAGCCGTAGCCGATCTCCAGGCGCGACCGATGGTCGTTGATCGCCAGCACCAGCAGCGCGCCGTTGTCCACGCCCGCCTTGCCGATCTTCCACTTCGAGGCGGTTTCGAGCCCGAAATCCTCGATGGATGTCATCCCGATGGTCGGGACCGTCAGCACCATCATCTCGCCGCCGGTCTGCGCTTCAAGGTGGCGGATGGCCGCGGCGAGCTTCGCCGTGCCGTCCTCGCCGAACACCTCGGCCTGGTCGACGATCCGCCAGTCGTCAAGCGGCGCGGCGGGGATCAGGCTGTTTTCGACGCGCGGGACATCCTTTTCCACAGGCTCCGTCAGCGTCGAATCGACGAATCCGATCCCGAAGAGGATTCCGAGCACGACGGCGATGGCCCGAAGATATTTGTTGCGGAGGATGCCTTTGTCGTCGAATTCGTTCAGGTCCACCAGTTTCAGCGACTTGTTGGACTCGCGTTTCTTTTTGAATTTTTCTATTGTCGCCGGACCTTCGGCCAGATTCCTTTTCCGCTGGCTCTTCCCCATTTTGAGAGAGACAAACGCGATCAGGACGCAGATCCCCAGGAAGGTGAGCGCGTAGTTTTTCGCGGAGCCTTCGCCGCCGCGGCTCGTGACGGACGAATACAGAATGCCGGTCGGCTTCCTGTTTTTGTTCTTCTCGGCATACGCCCGCATCCCGACGGTCTCCTCATCGTCATAATACTCGTCTTCATCGTCCAGCTCGGCATCGAGCGCGGCCTCCGCCGCCTTCTCCTCCGCCTCCATCTGCTTTTCGATCTCCTCGTCGGTCATATTGGCGGGGTTCTTCGCCGGGGCCGTACCCGCCTGCTGTGCGTTTTGAGCGGCGGCTTCCGTTCCGGCGGGGATCTTCGCCGCCGTCAGGATCGAGTGTTTCAGGCGTTCGAGCAATGCAGCCGCAAGCGCGCCGCGTTCATGGATCTTATATTGGGCGGCTTCCTTATTGACCGCATCATAATCCCAGTCCGCCAGACGCCAGCCGCCGCCGGTCAGGCCCAGCCGGACCGATGTGCCGCGGACGTCCTGCACCAGCAGCACGCCCCTCCCCGTCTCCCAGTCCGCCGCGATCTGGTCGAAGACGTTGGCCGGTTCGGCGAACCGTTCGTCGATGAACATCAGCGCCACGGAGCAGTCGGCCAGCTTCGAGATCTCGCCCGCAAGCGATTCAAGCTTCGACTGGTCCTCTTCCAGCAGCACGCCCTCCGGGTCGGAGATCGTGACGCCCCCCTCCGGGATCTCGAACGATGTCGCAACCTCGCCCACGGAGTGATAATACCCCGTCGCGAGCGCTCCGGCGAGGAACAGGAGGATGATGCCGCACAGGAAACAGCCCATGCGCGGCAGGCGCACGCCAGGTTTCGGCGGAGACGCGAGTTTCGCCTCGTATTTTTCGACGGGATCGGGTTCGGGTTTCACGGGGGCGGAGGAGACAGGAGTTTTTTGCTTTGCCATGGTGTTCCTGCGTGGTTTGAGATATGTTTGAAACAGATTGACAACCGGGGAATGATCCGGCGGATGATCGAAGCGGAACGGGAATCGAACATCCAGCCGTATTATTTATAAATATATCCCACGCCCGCGTGGAAAACAAGTTGCGGACGGAAAAAACAATGTTTTTTCTATGCGGGAAACGGGGGTGACGATCCGTTTCCCCTCTTTCCCCTGAAACTTAGGACAGATCGGAGGTCAGGACGAGATAAAACGGCAGTTTTTCCGGCCCGGAATCATGGTCGCGCAATAGAACCTTAGTCAGGTGTTCCGGGCCGGGATTCGGTCGGACAAACAGCTTCAGGAGCGAACGGAACACGCCCGTTTTCGGCTTCTCGGCGGTCTGGTCCGCGTGCTTCAGCGCCCGCTGATATTCGGCGTCCGACGGCAGCGCGAAGGCATACCCGTCCGGCAGGCTCTTCGCGAAAAAGTCGGTCAGGATCGCGCAGAACAGTTCGGCGTCCTCCGCGGACACTTCGGCCGGGGCGGCTCCGGGTGAGATGGAGTCGTCAAGGCGGTTCAGCGGCACGAACTGGTCGTTGGTAACCGAGTAATAGCTGATCCAGAACGGACGCGCCCCGTCGGCGTTCTCCGGGACGCGCGTCATGGGGAGTAGTTCGCCGCCCGGCAGGATGGCGCCGAAGGCCGGCGTGCCGGTTTCAAGCTTCGTGAGGCTGTTGTCCGGGAGGGCGTCGTCCAGATGCCCCGCTATCTGTACGGAGGGTTCTTTCACGCCGCAGGGATCGTCTGGAATCACCCGTCCGCCGAGAGAACGCGGCCGTTCCCCATAGAGCGAATCGGCTAGCTTCTGTTTCCACGTTCTCATGTCAAAATAGTAACCGTCCAGGTCCTCGTTCACGAGCCGTTTGTCCAGAAAGGCCGAAACGCTGTCCACGCAGAAATCCAGACTCCCTTCGCTGGCCTCGAAGATCCAGTAGCGCTCCGGGTCCTTTTTTTTGATCATCAGATAGAACTGCCCCTCGCTGCCGTCGTCGCCGAACCACAGAACATCGACCGAATCCGGGTCGACGTCGGGAAAATCCTCGTCGTCAATGAACCATTCGACAACATCTTTGTCCACGCCTATATTGGAGGGGTCGGTGAAATCAAAAATGCGGAACTCATCATGGCACGCGAAATCACCGCCGTTCCATTTTTTGAGGAAGCACTTGAAGTCGGAAGGAAGCCGCAGATGAGCTTTCGCCTCGAACGCCGCGATCTGTTCGTTCGTGATCGGCGTCGGCGGATAGCGCAGCGTGTATTCCAGCATTTTGTCCTTGTTCATCTCAGCGGGTCCTTTCCGAAAAGGGGGTTCAGTATGATAATAGACTGCATAAAGATACACCGATGCAATCGAAAAAGCAAGGAAAAAGGAAGGTGTTTTTGCCGATTTCTTCGGCGTTTCTTCTGTTCAGCGCGCGCGGCCGGCGTTCGCCATGTAGACGCCGAGCACGATCAGGACCGCGCCGACGATCTGCACGGGCGTGAGCGGTTCGCGGAGCATCAGCGTGCCGGTCAGGACGGACACCAGCGTGGCGATCCCGATGAATGACGCCGCCCGGTTCACTCCGAGCTTTTCGATGGCGGCGTTCGAGAGCCAGAACGCGAACACGGAGCACCCGATCCCGAGGTACAGCACGGCGATCAGGAACGGCCTGTCGCGGAACGGCAGGGCGACGAGCGTCCCGACGTTCCCGTCGTGGAGGGCTTCGAGCAGGGCCAGAGCCGTGAAGAGAGCGGCCCCGGAAATCTGCATGGCATACGCCAGCTCCGCGCTCGTGTAGACGGACGCTTTCTCTACGTAGATGAAGTACAGCGAGTATGACAGCACGGCCACGGTCAGGAAGATGTACCCCGGCACGGACAGGCTGGACGTCATGCCGACGGCGGTCACGCATGTGACCATACCGACCAGTGTGGTCACGATTCCCGCGGTCTGAAGCGCCGACGGACGGTTTTTCAGAAGCACGGCGGACGCGATCAGGGAGATGACCGGGATGCTCGCGACGAAGATGCCGCACTCTGTGGACGTGGTCCGGCTGATGCCGAGCGTCTCCCCCAGAAAATACACGCACGGGCAGAGCAGGATCACGCGGAGGAGCGGCAGCAGCGGCTTGCCTTTGAAACGCACCTTGATGAGCCCGGCGGCGATGCACACGGTCATGACGGCGGCGGCGATCAGGAACCGCCAGCCCAGGATGAAGAAGACGCCCGCCGCGTTCGTGGACTGTTTGGTAAACGCATAGCTCATGCCGTGCAGGATCTCGCACACGGCGGCGCACAGGCATCCCGTAAACAGTGCTTTTTTCGTGAGTTGTTTCGCAGACATGGACGGTTTTTCTTTCGGCGTTTCCCCCATCAAAAAACGAACAGGGCATCCTAATAAAATACACCGTCGCGGTAGTTTTTGCAAGGAAAGAACGAACAGAATCGTTCCGTTATCCTTCCATGATGTGAAGGGCGCGGATCTCGCGGTCGCGGATGCCGGACTGCACCGCGAACGCATGCGGCTCCAGATAGACGTCGTCGCAGTCGCTCAATCCCTGCGCGCGAAGCTCGGCAGCGATCTCCGCGCAGACAGCCTCGATCCGTTCCAGTTTCATCGAATCGTTTTCGCATCCGGTCAGCAGGTCCGTCAGCGCGACGGAAAGCCCGCCGAGCTTCGGCAGGTCCCGCATCGCGCGGAACACCCATTTGTAGTACGGTGCAAATCTCCGGTTCAGCAGGAACACCATCTGCGCGGCGTTCCGCACGAATTCGTCCAGCGCGAGTGCGGCCGCCCCGGGTTCACCGTGCCGCAGACATCGCATGTAGTTGTACTGCCCGCTCTGCGCCATGAAGACGGCGCGCGCGGCGATCTTCTTCCTCCTCACGTCCTCCGGCATGCCGTTCAGGATCGTGTCGCGGATGCCCGAAAACACGCCGAGGTCGTCGCGAAACACCGCACCGTTCACGGCTTCGGCAAATGCATGGTCCGGGGTGTAGAGCCATTGGCGCCAGTTTTCCGGCGCGCCGGGGAATCCAAGATGCCGCCGGTAGAAATCGCCGATCACTGTCACACCGTCCTCGGCATCGCCGAGCTCGCTGCTGCCGATGTCAGTGTCCTCATCGGGCGGAAACTCCTTCCGCAGCCGGGCGCAAGCGCGCTCCAGGCGGAACCCGAAATCGCGTTCGTCCTCCTCCGTGATCCAGAGCTGGAACCCGGTGAAATAATCGTGGTCGCGCGACACCGCATCGTCGTAGCCGAAGCACTCCGAACCGTGCCCCGCGCGGCCGACCGCGATCCGCGACGCGACGTCGCCGAACTCGCGTTCCAGCATCGGCACGCCCGCCGATTCGTACCACCGTCGCGCCGCGTCAATTCCCCGCATAATACTCATCCGCGCGCCAGTTCAGTTCCTCCTCGACTTCCGGGAATCCGAGCGGGCCGAACGCCGAGGCGCATTTGCGGCAGGTGTGGGCGTAGTAGCCGTCGTGGACCGCCGCCGGATCGTCGAAACACGCCACGGCGAGCTCAAGTTCGGACGCGATCCGCGGGTCGTCCCCGTCCTCCGCCGCGTACATCTGCGCCAGATTCACGTGCGTGACAGCCGCGTCCATCAGGTTCCCGCACGCTTTCAGCACGTCCAGCGCCTTGCGGTAATACGCCTCGGCGTACTTCACGTCGTGCTTCGCCGCGTACGCCGCCGCCATATTGTTGAGAAGTCCGGCGAACCGCCAGTCGTTCGGATCGAGATGCGCGCCATAGCACCGGAACGCCTCCTTGTAGTAATTCAACGCCCCGTCGATGTCCCCGAACGCCTGCAGTGCGGTCGCGCCGTTGATGAGGATGGTCCCGGCGGTGACGCTCCCCGCGATCCCGAGCTGGCCGAGCAGCGCGAATCCGTCGCGTACCGCCATCAGGCCGCGTTCGCGGTCGCCCAGCATCCGGTAATGTCCCATGAGCTCGCTCAGGATGCCGAGTTCGGCCTCGCGATCGCCGATGCGCCGCGCCTCCTCGCGCCATTTACGGAGGTGTTCGCCGAGCTCGACCATCTTTTCCGAATTGAACAGCCGGTCGCACTCCCGGATGACTTCCTGCATCGGGATGCGCCGCGGCTGGTTCCGGTGCGGCATCGCGCCGTGGTCGTGGTCGCAGCAGCAATCATCGCCGTGGTCGCAGCAGCATTCATCGCCGTGGTCGTGGTCGCGATCGCAGCCGTTTCCGTGCGTGTACTCCGCGCCGGGGCCGCTGCCGTGCGCATGGTGGCCGTGGCCGTGTTTGCATCCGCCGGGTTCCTCCAGCGGGCATGACGGCTCCAGATAATCTTCGGGATCGATCGTCATAGTTTGTCTCCTTTCCTATTGTCAGGAAAACAATATCACGGATTCGTGCGTTTGTCAACCCCGCCCGCGGAAAAACAGAGGAAAACTACCGTCCTCCCGGTACGCGGATCAGCGAACGCCCCATATGGTTTCGGCTGAACCGGATGAATTCGTTGATGAACTTCTGGTCGCCGTCTGCCGTGTAGATGAAGTCCACGCGCCGCAGGATTTCCCCCTCGCTGAACGCCCCGGACCGGAGCACGCCAGCCTTCACCTCGTTCTCCGCGGCCAGTTCCGACAGCACCGAGATGCCGCTGCCCGCCTGCACCAGGATCTTCACGGCATCAAGCGAACACACCTCCGTGATCTTCGCCGGGTCGATTTCCGGCAGGCCGTGTTCCCGTACGAACCGTTCCAGCTCCGTGCGCCCGCCGGAACCCGACTCGTCCAGGATGAACGTCCCGCCGCCGCGGATGTAATCGCCCAGCGAAAACATCCGCTGTTTCAGATAGCCCGGCGCAAAAACCGGAGTCAGGCGGTCCATGCAGTACGGTTCGGACAGGAAAAACGCGCGGTCGTACGGCGCATCGGTCAGCGCCAGCGCGAGCTCGCCTGTCGCAAGCATCCGGTGAAGCGCCTCGTGGCGTTCGATCTTCAGGTGAAGCGCTCGGTTCGGATGCTCCTTCTGGTACACCGCCGCCATGCCGATCAGCAGGAAACTCCCCGCGGTCGCCGTCCCGCCGACCGCGAACGACCGTTTCCGTTCGTTCGCGCTCCGCAGTTTCCGCAGGATGTCTGACTCCATGGCGAACAGGTGTTCGCACTCGTCGCGCAGGACCTCGCCCGCAGGCGTCAGCCGCACGCTCCGGCCCGTGCGCTGAAAAAGCTGCACACCGAGACGCCGCTCCAGATTCGCGATCTGCTTCGTGACGTTCGGCTGGGTCATCCCGCTCATCGCGGCGACCTCCGTGAAATTACACACGGCCGCGGCCGTGCGGAAAAGCTTCAGGCTCCGTTCGATCATGCTGCACCTCAAGAAGATGTTTTGTGTTTTCGTTTTGCCGCATATACTATACACCGATTATTTCCAGTTATCAATCCATGCCAAACGATTATTTTCAGTTTTGATTCTCGCGCAGTATATTATTGTATCATATTCAAACAATCCCCCTTCCCTTTTCAGGAGCCGCACATAAATCCCGACAGCCTCATCCACCCGCTCATCCGCAGAGCGTATTCCGTCCTGGACGGACAGCCCATCACCCGCGAGGACGCGCTCGCCATCGCCGAAACCATCCACGGCGCAGACCTGCTCGACCTGGTTTCCCTCGCGAACAAGGTCCGGCTGAAATTCGCGCCCGCCGTCCACAGTTGTTCCATCATCAACGCAAAGTCCGGCAGATGCCGCGAGAACTGCCGGTTCTGCGCCCAGAGCGCAGCGTACGACACCGGGATCGACACCTACCCGATCCTCGCGCCGGAAGCCGTGCTGGAAGCCGCCGAAAAAGTCTATGCCGAGGGCGTCCGCGCGTTCGGCTACGTGACCAGCGGCCGCGGCTGGGACAACCCGGACGGGGATTTCCAGATCATCCTCGACACGCTCGACCGCCTGCACGAAAAGTACCCGGACATGCGCCTTTGCGTCTCGCTCGGCATCCTCTCCGAGGAATGCGTGAAACTCCTCGCGGAACACCATGTGTGGCGTTACAACATGAACCTGCAGACCAGCCCGGCGCGCTACGCCGACCTCATCGCCACCACCCACACGATCGAACAGAAACTCGACACCATCCGCCTGATGAAGAAATACGGCATCACGAACTGCACGGGCGGCATCCTCGGGCTCGGGGAAACATGGGCCGACCGCGTGGACATGGCATTCGCGATCCGCGAACTGGACGTGGAGGGCACGCCGCTGAACATCCTGCTGCCGATCCCCGGTACCCCGCTCGAACACAACGCGCCCGTGACGCCCGCCGACGCAGCGAAGACGTTCGCGATCTTCCGCCTCGTCAATCCGACGAAGGAGCTCAAATTCTGCGCCGGACGCGAGACGGTCATGAAGGATTTCCAGGGGCTGCTGATGCTCTCCGGGCTGAACAGCCTCATGACAGGCGGCTATCTGACCACGCGCGGACGGGAGATCGCTCAGGATCGGGCGTTCACAGACGCGCTCGACGGCTTCGGTGGAGAATCGCTTGTCCGGCAGTAACACATCCCCCTTTTTACGGACTGCTCTGTCGGAAAAAAGGATTACGGTGTCCTGAGGTCGAAGAAACGCACGGGCTTGCGCGATTGACGGGAGATCTTCGCGCGGGCAGCCTCGATCGGGATGATCTCGACCGGGACATGGATGCGGATGCGCTTGTAAAGCTGTTCGGAGATGTACTGGGCGGTACAGCCAGGATCGCGGACCGCGGCAAACACCCGCACCTCGTCGCTGAGCGCGCTGCCGGAGACCTCCATGTAATAATCGGAAACGTCCTCGAGACTGTCCAAAACCGTGAAGAAGGAATTCGGGAACAGCGTGGTCCCGCGGATCTTCAGCATCTGCGCCTTGCGCCCCAGGATCGGCCCCAGACGGCGTGTATTGCGCCCGCAGGAACAGCGTTCCTCCGGGATCAGGAAGGAAACGTCTCCCGTGCGGAACCGGATCAGAGGCATGCCGGTCACGCGCAGGGGCGTCACGACGACTTCTCCGACTTTGCCAGGCGGGAGCGGATGCCCGTCGGGATCGACGATCTCCACGATGGCGAGATCGGCGGGCGGGTGTCCGCCTGCACATGCGCTGCATTCCGTGAAGCTGGTCACGATTTCGGAGGAGGCGTAGGTGGAATGCGCTGCGCCGGGGAAATACCGTTCGAGTTTCCGTCCCAGCGGAGTGAGCTCCAAGTCGCGGGTGCGGAGCGGCTCGCCGATGCAGACAAGCGTGTGTACGGACGAGGTGTCGTAGCCGGTTTCCGCGAGGTATTCGCCGAGCTTCGCCAGAAACGACGGGACGCCGACGATGGCGCCGGGATCCGTCAGGCGCATGATCTCGGCATGGCTTTCCAGCGTGTTCAGGCCATTGCGGATCGCGGTGGCGCCCATCTGGATCACGCCCGAATAATAGGCCAGTCCGGCGATGAAGCAGCGGTCGATGGTGCAGGTCAGGAGCACGCGGTCGCCGGGCTTGATCCCGGCGGCGAGGAACCCTTTGGCATCGTTGTAGCCGAGTCGGCGCAAATCGCTTTCGCTGTAGGAGATCCGGCACGGGCGCCCCGTGGTCCCGCTGGTAAAGCTGATGTCGGCGATCTCCTCCGGCGGCAGAGCCACGAAAAGATCGTTGAACTCCGACAGATCGGTCTTTCCCGTCAGCGGCAGTTCGGCAAGGGATTCGATCGTAACGGGGCGGTCTGTGCGGCCACTCAGGATGCGGCGGTAATACGGCGACTTCGCGCGGCAGTATGCCAGCTGCTCGTTGAGCAGACGCGTCTGTTCCGAGCGAATCATTTCCGGTGACTCAAAATCCAAGCGTCCGCGTATGTCGAATTCCATATTGCCACAAACCGGTTCCGCAAGCATGATCCGGGATGATACAGGCGCTTGCCGTCCTGGTCCCGTAGAAACGAATTACGAAGGTCTTTTGCGATCCCTCCGGCCAACGGCAATAAATATACATCAATTCATGCGTTTTTGCAAACGGCGGAATGACTTTTCAGTTCAATTGTCCTGTGTTTCCCGACAGGGCGGAACGCCATTTTGCGATTTCCGCACCGGGATCCGCGGCCCGGGCAAACGCGGTCACGGCGGCAATGCGCCCTGCCCCGGCAGACTTAAGTTCCGCCAGGTGCGAATCCTTGATGCCTCCCATGACGGAGAACGGCACGCGGACAAGCGGGATGAGTTTTTTGAGTTCATCCAGTCCGAGGAAACGGATTCCCGAGAGCTGTTTCGTATTCGTCGGGAAGATCGGGCCGATATTGAGATAGGAACAACCCTCGTCCTGCGCCCGGCGGATCTCGTCGGCATTGTGCGTGGAGACGCCGATCAGCAGGTCCGGGGCGATGCGGCGCGCATCCGGGAACGGGAGGTCGTCCTGCCCCAGATGCACGCCATCCGCCTGCGCGATCAGCGCGGCGTCCACTCGGTCGTCCACGATCAGCAGGGCGCCATGATCCCAGGTAAGCTTGCGAATCTGCCGGAGCAATTCCAGAAACGGTCGGTCCGGCATGGTCTTTTCCCGGATCTGCAGGATACGTGCGCCGCCTGCAAGGATCGACGCGGCGACTTCGACGGCCGGGCGTCCGGCGCAGAATTCGGACGTGACGACGGGATAGACGTCCGTACGCCGGAACGCTTCGATCCGCTCGGCCAGCGTGGTGTAGATGCGGCGCGGCATCGATCACTTCCCGAGGCGTTTGCGGATGAGGTCCGCGGCTTTGCGTCCGGAGAGCATCATGCCGCCGAAGATCGGGCCCATGCGGTAGCCGCCCATGACGTTGTTCGCGCTCATGCCGCAGGCAAAGAGGCCGGGAAAGTATTCGCGGGTGTTTTCGACGGTGGAGGCTTCGCCGCTGTCGACCCACATGGGCTTTTCGCCGAGGATGCCGCCGGTGCTGGTGGCGAGCTTCAGCTGTGCCTTTTCGACCGCCAGGTGCATGATCTCGCTCGGGTGTCCGGTGCCGTCCAGCACGCACTGTGAGATCACGGTCAGCGGATCCACGTGCATGCCGAGGCGTTCGACGGGCGTCCAGTTGATGACGAGTCCGCCGACCTGTTCGCCGCGGAACACGATGTCCTCGACGCTGACGGCGTTGAAAATCTTCGCGCCCGCACTGACCGCGCCAAAGATGAGTCCGCTCGCCATCTCGACGGAGTCAAGGGTGTTGTAGCCGGGCGCGCCGGGGATGGGCTTGTGGCTGATGCCGAATTCGTCGAGGATCTCCAGAGAGGCGTCCTGCACGACGACTTCGTTGAAGAGCATTCCGCCGCCCCATGTGCCGCCCCCGGGCGCGAGCTTGCGTTCGAAGATCGCCACGCGGATGCCGGCTTTCGCTAGGTAGCGCGCAGCAACGAGCGCGGAGGGACCGGCGCCGACGATCGCGACGTCGACCGTGAGGTTGTCAAGGAGTTTCGCCGAGAAGTTTTCGACGATGGCGCGGGAGATGGTCGTTTCGATGACCTGGGAGGAGGTAGATTCCGACATTTGTCTTTCCTTTCGTTCGGGTTGATTGTTTCGCAGAAAACACGTGCGGCTTCCCATCGGAAAGGTTTGCGCTGTCGATTTCCTACGCCGGCATTATCCGGATCAGGTTCTTCGGGTATGATCTCAGCCGAGCCGCGCATCGGAGAACGCGCAGACTCAGCACCCCGTGGTATGTTTTAATATACACTATACACCGTCGTGCAGGAAAAATCAAACAGGACTCAGGTGAAAACCTTCTTTCCCGGAGTACAAAAAACGGTGCGGGATGCATGGGGAGCAAACCGCACCGATCGTATTTGAAACAAGGAACAGAAACGATTCAGATGTCTTTTCTGACAGTCGATTTGACGCCGCTTCTGTTGTGGACACTTTTGATGAATTGGAATGCGTCGTCGGCATTTTCCGCGACATAAAAGAGATCCAGATCATCCTCATTGATCATCTTATCCCGGAGCATGGTCGAGCGGAACCAGTCGAAGAGAGGCCCCCAGTATTCCTTCCCGACGGCCACGAGCGGAACAGTGCGGACTTTACTGGTCTGAATGAGCGTAAGAGCCTCGGAGAATTCGTCGAGCGTGCCGAAACCGCCGGGATAGACAGCAATCGCGACGGAATACTTCAGGAAGCAGACCTTTCGCACAAAGAAATAGCGGAAATCAAGCGATTCGGTCTGATACGGATTCGGATGCTGCTCCATCGGGAGCTTGATGTTCAGTCCAACGGATTCGCCGTTCTTGTTCCATGCGCCGCGGTTGGCCGCCTCCATGATGCCGGGCCCGCCGCCGGTGAGGATGCCGTATCCGCTGTCCGTGAGGAGCTCGCCCAGGCGGACGCAATCCTGATATACCGGATCATCGGGTTTCGTGCGGGCGGATCCGAAGACGGATACGAGGCGTTTATGTTTGGCCATGACCTCGAAGGAATCAACAAACTCCGACATGATGCGGAAGACGCGCCAGGGCTCCTCGGCATTCAGGCCGACAAGCTCGGAAAAACCGGCGAAAGCTGCTGGATCAGGTTCGGCCATGACGTCACCTCAGAGCGTTTCCAGATAATCGGCGTAGTCTTCTTCCGACATAAGCTCGTCGATCTCGGTAGGGTCGATATTGTCGAGCTTGTACAGCCAGCCTTTGTTTTCAGGGCTCGTGCTGATGATGCCGGGGTCGTCATCAAGCGCGCGGTTCACGGCAGTCACCGTCCCGCTCACAGGGGAAAAGACGTCGGAGGATGCGGAAACGGATTCAATGGTCCCGATACTGTCGCCGCAAATCAGATCCGTCCCCTCTCTGGGCAGATCGACAAAAGTGATGGTGCCGAGGTTAGCCGCGGCGTACTCGGAGATGCCGACGACCGCTTCTTCTCCGTCGGTCTTGATCCATTCATGTGTTTTCGAGTAATACTTGTCCATACATTGGGTTCCTTCAGAAAAGGGTTCGGATGAAATGTCATAGAGTAATTAAGCATAAAACTCTGTATTGTCAAGCCCCGTTTCGGGAAAATACGTTTTTTCTTCGTTTTTTTTGAAAAAAAGCCCGGGGAATCGGATCGGGCAGCCCGGATGACTTCATTTGAGCCCGGTATTTGCCGGGATTATTTCGGACTGGCGGAAGCCCCCCCGAAGATCAGGCGTTCGGGCGGACGAGCTGCAAAGCAATGCGGACAACGGGAGAAACGATCCGACAGAAAAGACCGTTTCATCAGTTGATCATCCCTGCCCTGACGCAGCCCGTCAGAAAAGCAGGAAGACCGATCTTTTTAATGGATCACGCAGGACCCGGTTCGGCACCGGCAGAGATGGCATAGATGTAGAAAACACGCAGAGACTCATCGTATGCGGCGCACATATTTTTGAACTCGTAATAACGGAAGGAACTGCTATAGGTCCACCAGGTGATCGGAGACCCGTCCATCATCTTCGGGGACTCGACTTCACTGTTAAAATGCCCGGAATGCGAGGCGGTCAAATTCGCGATGAACGCATCCTTGACTTCAGAGGAACACTCGAACTTCACCCAGATCTGTCTGTCCTGCCCTTTCTGCTTCATGAACAGGTTGATGCCGGAGGCCTCCAGCGGCAGCGTGATGCCGAATCCGTGCAGGAGCGTTTTGATACGAGGCGTGGAATACTCCTCCTCAAAACTCATGGGGGCGCCGAATTCGTTGAAGAACGGCATGATGAGGACGCCGACGAAGACCCCGAAAAGAAACATGACGATTGCGATCAACACTTTCATGGTTCAGCTCCTGTTTGTGAATTTGAGCGATCGTTTTTTTGTTGAATGAATGAAACCACATTTCTGTGGAGAATCTACGTTACGTCAGAGAGTTGCGATGCCATCCAATGGAACAATATAACATCATATATTCGCGATGTCAAATGCCGAAAGCATAAAAAAACGGTCAAATCTCGAAGATATGACCGTTTTGGAAAAACTGAATCAGATAATGATGGGGTCAGAAACCGCCGAAGCCGCCCATGCCGCCCATGCCGCCGCCGAAGCCGCCCATGCCGCCGCCGAAGCCGCCCATGCCGCCGCCGAAGTCCATACCGCCGCCGAAGCCGCCGGGACCGCCGAAACCGCCCATGCCACCGCCACCGAAGCCGCCCATGCCGCCGCCGAAGCCGCCCATGCCGCCGCCGAAGCCGCCCATGCCGCCGCCGAAGTCCATACCGCCGCCGAAGCCGCCGGGACCGCCGAAACCGCCCATGCCGCCAGGACCGCCGAAGCCGCCGGGGCCGCCGAAGTCCATGCCGGGTCCCATGCCGCCAGGTCCGCCGAATGCGCCGGGGCCGCCGAAGTCCATGCCGGGTCCGAATGCGCCGGGGCCGCCGAAGTCCATGCCGGGTCCCATCGTAACGGTCGTGGTCGTGATAACGGGAGCCGCGGTCGTATTCCGCTGAGCCGCTGCAGCCGCTTCCGCCTCTTTGCGGGCTTCTTCCCGCTGCGCGCGACGTTCTTCCAGAGTCAGCCGTTTTGTGCCGGTATCAGCCGCCGCCAGAGTCTTCTTCGAGCCGAACGAAGGCGGCTCCACGAACTGGACAAGCGCAAACAGGATAAACGGCAGCGCTGTCAGGATCAGGACAAGAATGAATACCAGATTGTACAGCGGACTGTTTTTTTGCGGATTTGAAGTCGAACTCTTTTTCATCGTTGTCTCCTAATTGGGCGTCGAGGGTATATTTCGGACTTTCAGGATATTTAACGCTGCCGGGCGAAGTTTTATTGTATCAAAACGCAAAAAAAATGAAAGAATGTTTGCTTTTTTGTTCAAGTGTGGTATATTGAAATCCGCCGCCCGCATGATCTCCGGGGGCCGCCCCCGAAGAAACATTGTCAAAACAACCTGACTATCAATAATATGAGCCGTTCGTTCCAGCGCACAGTCTTTCTTGTCGCAGTCCTGGTCCTCGCCCTGGACATTTTTGGACTTTATGTCCCTGCGAAATTCGGTACTTGCTGGCTCGTGATCCCCGATGCGCTGGAGAACGCTTTCTGCGCCGACACCTTTTTGCAGGAAGGGAAATACGGGTTCTATCTGAACGGTGTCCTGCATCCGTCCCGTTATCTGCCGTGGTTTCCCCTGCTCTTCCTTGCGCCGTTTCAGGCGCTCACCGGCGACGTCTACGGCGCCGTCTACGGATCCTGGGTCGCTGCCGCCGGGCTCGCCGCGGTCATGTTTCTGTCATGCTGCCAGACCACGGTCCGTCCCGGGACGACGGGGAGACGCGATCTCGCCCTCGGCGGCCTGGCCGGGCTTCTGACGTTCCCCGTTCTTCTGCTCAGTTCATTCTTTATCGCATTGACCGGATACGCGATGACCGAGGTGCCTTACCTGCTGTTCTGCGTATGGGCGATGATCCTGTGGACACGTCTGGCGGTACGGCCCGGCATCGATCCGGCATCCCTGATATGGTGCGCTGTCCTGATCGCCCTCGGCGGATCGGTGCGCTCCTCGGCATATCCGATGCTGGTCCTGCCGTACCTTCTGATCTTCATGCGCGAGAAGAAATGGAAAAGCCGTTTTCTGCTCTGGGCTCTCGCCGCGCTGCCGACCGTCCTGGTCCTGATCGCCTCAAACATCTTCAACTGGGTCGTCTTCGGGTCGCCGTTCCGCACGGGATATCATTTCTGGTGTCCCGTTCCGTACGATTTCATGACCCTGACATTTCACCCGCGCTATGCCATGGAGTATCTGCCGCGTCTGGTCCGGGAAAAAGGCTTCTGGCTGACGATGGCGCTTCTGGCGGTCTGCGCCGCATGGTTCTGCGCCTCGCGCACAGCTCGCAGGGAAAGACTTCTGAGCCTTCCGGAATGGACGGCATGGGAGGCGTCCATGGCATTTGCTTTGCTTCAAAGCGCGATCATCTTCGTTCTTTACATCGTTTACTTCTTCTACGATAAACGCATGTATCTGCCGATCCTGGTCATGGTCCTGCCGCCCGCCGCCTCCGCCGCCGCGCATCTGCTCCGCATGGTCCTGAAAAAACGACAGACGGCGTGCTGGAGTCTTGCCGGGGCCGCGCTCATCCTGCAGATCGTCGCGATGCACGATCTGAACGACTATCACAAGGCGCTTCGCGGGATTCCGGACGACCGGGCGAAACTCGAAACACTGAACGCCATGCTCCCCGGGAATGCGGTCCTGCTGTCCATGTTCAACCCCGCTGTCGCCGACAAATTCTTCCAGCACGGGACAGACCGCAAGATCATCCCCGTCAACCGCATTCATGAATACACAGACAAGATCGCGGCGCCGCAGAAAGTGAAAGCCTGCGATCCTCCGCCGCGCGATGCCTTCGACAACCTGGCGCCCGGTCTGTTGTCCCAGCCGGGATGCTATCTGCCGTTCCCCTACGCGCTCTCCGACGATCCCGCGTTTCTGGACGAGATCATGAAGAGAAATGAATCCATCCCGTTTTATTTCATTACCGGCACAAACAGGCTGGCTCCGGCGGAGATCCGGGCGGTGCTGGATTATGCCGATGCCGATATCGTGGGACAACACGGAGGCATCATCGTATGGAAACTACGCAGGAGACCTGCTCCCGCAAAGGAAGGCGGATCAGAGGCGGGGCAGGACGAGGGCAGCCTTCCCCGATCCTGAAGGACACGGAAAAGAGGGGGTGCGTCAGTTGACGACGTCCGCCAGATGGATGTCGATGACCTCGCCGTCTCCGGCATCCAGGAACCGCCGCGCGAGCCGCTCAAATCCCGGCGTCCGGTCCGTCACATAATACTGCGCGCTTCCGATCCTGTTCGGATCCGCGCAGAGGCCTTTTTTCTTCAGCAGGCGGCTCAGGTAATCCGCCGCGGCCGCGGCGCTATCCAGGATCAGCGTGCCGTTCGGAAGATACTGGCTGAGCGCGGGCCGGAACAGCGGATAATGGGTGCAGCCGAGCAGGACGACCTCAGGCGGATCGCGAAGCAGCTGCGCCAGATAGAGGTCGAAAACATCCCGCACGATGGACCCGTTGGTCACCCCCTCTTCGATCACCGGCACGAAGAGCGGACATGCGATGCTTCGCACGATCAGACGCGGATCGGCAGCCAGCAGAGCGTGTTCATATGCGCCGCTGGCGATGGTCCCGCGCGTTCCCAGTACGGCGACTTTGCGCCGTCCGGACGCGAGCACGGCCTCCACTCCGGCCAGGATCACGCCGCCGAGCGGGAAACTGCGTTTCTCGGGCAGGATGTTCGGCAGGGCCAGCGCGGAGACGGTGTTGCAGGCCGCGATCGCGGCTTTGATTCCGAATCTTTCCAGAAATGCCAGGTCCTGACGCGCGAAGAGTTCGACCGTCTCGGGAGAACGGTTGCCGTACGGCACGCGTGCAGTATCGCCGAGATAGATCACATCTTCGCCGGGAAGCGCATCGCGGACGGCGCGGACGACAGTGAGCCCGCCGAGACCGGAGTCGAAGAGCCCGATCGGGCGGTTGTCGAATCGTTTTGTACGGCGTTTCGAAGGCATGGCGGTTCACTCCGGTTTCAAAAGGTCGTCAGGGACGGGCACGTCGATCACGACAGCGGTTTCGTCGCAGTGGTCTTTTTTGGGGCAGACGCAGCAGTCGCTCCAGATCTTCGGCGGGAATTTGTATTTGTCGATGATGCGGAAACCGAGGTGCTGGAAAAAAGCGACCCGGTAGGTCAGCGCAAACACATGGCCGTGTTCGCCGCCCGTGCGTTCCACGGCCTTGGCAAGCAGGGCATGCACGAGCTGCGTTCCGATCCCCTGCCCTGCCAGATCGCGCCGCACGGCAAGGGAACGGATCTCGTTGAGGTTGTTTCCGAAGTCGCGGAGTGCGCCGCAGGCAGCAACGGATCCGTCCAGCTCGACGACGAGGAAGTTCGCGATGCGGCTCTGAATTTCGGCCACGGGGCGGGGCAGAAGCTTTCCTTCGGTGGAAAACGTCGCCAGCAGGGCATAGATCGCAGGAGCGTCCTCGACCCTGGCCGGACGGATTTGCGCGACGGAGCATGGCGACTGCGCCGTCATGTCAGGCTTTTGCCTCCCCGAAATACTTGACATCGCGGAAATGATGGTAGCGCTGTTCGACCAGTTCATCGGAAGACATGCCGGACAGCTCTTCGAGCTGTTTCAGGATTTCAAGCTTGAGATATGCCGCAGCCTTGTCGTAGTTGTGGTGCGCGCCGCCGACCGGCTCCTGGATCACGCCATCGATGAGGCCGAGTTTCAGCAGTTCGTCCGCCGTGAGTTTCAGCGCGGCCGCCGCCTGTTCGGAGTACGCGCGGTCTTTCCAGAGGATCGCCGCGCAGCCTTCGGGCGTGATGATGGAGTAATAGGAATTTTCAAGCAGGAAGACCTTGTTTGCCACGCCGAGTCCGAGCGCGCCGCCGCTGCCGCCTTCCCCGATCACGAACGAGATCACAGGGACTTTCAGCCCGAACATCTCGCGCAGGTTAACCGCGATGGCCTCGCCGATGTGGCGTTCCTCCGCGCCGACGCCGGGATATGCGCCGGGAGTGTCGATCAGCGTCACGATCGGGAGTCCGGCAAGTTCGGCGACCTTCATCAGACGCAGGGCCTTGCGGTAGCCTTCCGGGTTCGGGCATCCGAAATTGCGGAATACATTTTCCTTCACGTTGCGGCCCTTCTGCGTGCCGATCATCATCACGGGGATACCGTCGATCCTGGCGAATCCCCCCACGATGGCCGGATCGTCGGCAAATCTGCGGTCGCCATGGAATTCCAGGAAATCGGTGCAGATGCGGGAGATGTAGTCGAGGGAATAGGGACGGTAAGGGTGTCTGGCAAGCTGGACGCGCTGCCAGGGAGTGAGCTTGGCGTAAATGGCTTTCTTGGATGCGGTCAGTTTTCTGCGCAGGGACCGCAGTTCTTTGGAATGGTCGCCGGAGCCGATCGCATCCATCCGCATGAGGGCATCGATGTGGTCCTCCAGTTCCGCGAGGGGTTTTTCAAATTCCAGGACAGCTATGGACATTGGGGTTCGTTTCCTTTATGCTCGGGCAAGCGCCGCGCGGGGTTCGGACGGGATCATTTGATCTCCACGACCGTTTCGCACGGCACAAGTTCGTACAGTTCCTTTACGTCGTCGTTCGACATTCTGAAATAGCCGGGTGCGCCAGGCGAAGTGTCGGGAATGCCGGCACGGTTCGTGCCGTGGATGGCGGTGCCGGCGGCGTTTGCACTGGCGCCGGTCCCTTTCAGGGCCATCCAGCGGGAACCGATGATGTTCCCGGCGGATCCGGGCTGGTATGTCTGTCCGTCCACACGCCAGACCGGGTCTTTCTGCTTGGAGAAGATCCGGAAAGTCCCGGAGAAGGACTGCGAAATGGCGGAACCAGGATAGACGTTGTAGATTTTGAACAACTTGTTGTTGGTTTTGAGGAAAAGCTTGTTGTCGGCGCGGCGGATTTCGATGGACCACACGCTCCGCGGGATCTTGAGCTTCTGCCCGATGTTCAGTCGGGTCGTGGTCATGCCGTTTGCCTTCTGGATCGCGGAAACGGACGTGTTGTAATCCAGCGCGATCTTGGAAAGCGTATCGCCGCTCTTCACGGTGTAGTCGACGTTCGTTTCCGGGTCATTTCCACTTTCGTAAATGTTCATGCTGGCGCGCCCAAGCAGGTTCGCAGCCTGGTCGTAAAGCGAATCGGAGGGATCCATCGGCACGAGCATGTCCCGCAGGATCGTGCGGCTTTTATCGAATTTGCGATCCTTGAACGCCTGGAGCGCTTCGTCGTAGAGGATGCGCTGCTGTTTCAGGCGCTGCCGCTCGAATTCCTGAAGGTCAAACGGGTTGCCAGAGTCGTCGTTTTCAAGGCCCCGGTATTCCCGGATGGCCGCAGTCGTCTCCGCATTGTCCTCCAAAGCGCGTTCGTCCGCAAATGTCAGAGCAGCCGTATCTGTGTCCGAGATCGGCTTCAGCGTCTCGTCCGAGATGGCTCCGCGCCTGTCAAGATAGCGTTTGATACCCCACACGACGGCGCCGCAGACGACCAGAAACACCAGGAGCGCAACAATGCGGTACAGACTGGTGCGGGAACGCCTGCGCTTGAATTCCGATTTCTGGATTCCATAGGTCCGGAAATTCCCTGATGTATTGCTTGTCAGCTTTGCCATTTCGACTCCGGCTTTGTTCAATGGTTCCGATTTGCGGCAGAGCGCATGGCCAGATTCCGTTTGCGAGGCCGCGCGTTTACATTGCCTCTAATATAACACGTCTTTTTTATTTTGCCAGTCTTTTTTTCAATATTTCAAAGAATCTCTTGTGCGGAACCATGTTTTTTCCCTGTTGGACTTGATTTTTTCCTCCAGGCGTGGCATAGTATCGGGCGGACTTGTGCCGGGAATGGGGGACCCGGCCGGATGCGCCGTCGGGAAGCAAACAGGAAGGGGGGGACCGCCATGAACCGCGGAAAAGTGTTGTTTATTGTCACCTCGCATGACAGGATGGGAGTGCTCCGGAACCGGAAAACAGGCGTCTGGCTGGAGGATGTCGCTGTAGCACACGATGTGCTGGCCGAGGTCGGATATGAAGTGAAGACAGCATCTCCGCTCGGCGGAGAAGTCCCCGTCGACCCGGACAGTCTGAGGCGAACGAAATATGTCGCGTTCGATCCGGAAACTTGGCTGGCGCACAGGAAGGAACTTTTATTGGAATCCATTCCGTTGTCTGAAATATGTCCGGATGATTTCGACGCGGTCTATTATCCCGGAGGATACGGTTCCTTCTGGGATCTTTCGGTCAGCCGGAACAATGCTGAACTGCTCGAAGGATTCATCCGCGACGGCAAACCGGTCGCAGCGGTCCGGCATGGGGGAGCCGCGCTTCTCTCCGCCAAAACGCCATCAGGACAAAGTATCCTGAACGGACGCCGCGTAACAGGGGCGAGCGATGACGAGGAACGCCAGATGGCGCTTGACCGGGTCGTCCCGTTTTCGCTGGGAAAACGCCTGATGCGCTGCGGTGCGGAGTATGTCTGTACCGAACCGTGGAAACCGCATGTGATCGCGGACGGGATGCTCATCACGGGGCAGAACACGCAGTCGGCGGGCGAGCTGGCGCGGACCATGCTGTCCGTCATGGAGATTGCAGGCGGCAGGAACGAATGATCTCCCCTCTTCATCAGCCCGGCAGGAAACCCGGTCTTATAAACCGTACGTATCGCCGGGCATGAGAAATACCTTGCCCTCATCCGTCTTGAGAAAACGGAGCGTCATATCCAGGGCCCGGTCGAAATACTCGATCTTTTCCGGTTCGAGCTGGGCGAGATAATTCTGCATGAAACAGGTATACGACGATGCGCACTGACGCCGCATGCGGAGTCCCTGCTGCGTAAGCCGGATGCCGATCATGCGGCGGTCAAGCGGCGAAGGCACGCGTTCCACCATGCCGTCCTGAATCATCGCATTCAGGGTCTGGGACACCACGCCAGAGGAAACATGGAATCGTTCCGCCAGATCCTTGACCGTGGGCATTTCTCTCTGGTTGGAGAGGTGGAACAGAAGATTCATAAGCCTGAGCTTGCCGAGCGTCGTGCGTCCGCGTTTCCCGTAATAAAAGACCATTGCCGGGATCCTCAGGTTTGTGGTAAAGTGAAGGATCAGGATCCAGACCGGAAGCACGTCCAGAAACCCCCGGTCGTTCCATTCATGCGTCACCAGACCGGGAACAGTCAGGTCGGACGGCTGTTTGATCACGGCGAATTCCCCGCCGGTCCGGCATTTCGCCAGTTGAACGAAAATGCCCTCGATGATCTTCGACTCCTCGTCCGTCATCCCTGTGGTACGCCGCAAAGCCTCCAGCATCTTTTCGAAATGACGGATGGGCTTCTTGCGGATCTCACGAAGACGGTCCGTCGTACGGATCAGACAGGATCGGTGGTCCTGCTCGGACGGGATGCGTTCCAGGAATCCGGCATCGATCAGAGAATCGACCGCCTGCGACAATGCGCCGGAAGAAAGCCCGGTGATCATCAGGAGGTCTTTCATCACGGGAGAGGCTTCCGGGCGTTCGAAAAAGAACTGGATGATCGGAAACTCCGCGAAACTGAAATGCACGTTGTCTTTCCCGAGGAGATAATACGCCGTATTCCGCAAGATATCGGAGACATCAAACAGTCTCACCCAAAAACTCTTTGCCTGGTTTGCGTTGATCATGCGGGTTTTTGACTCCATGTGGGTTCGGTTGCGAGGTCGTGGTTCTTTCTCAAAATGACAATGCGATCCGCGTGCCGATTGAGCGCAGAGACCGAAAGATCAGTTTTCTAACATTTCCTAATATACATTCTTTCAAGAAAAAATCAAGTATCGTTTGCGAAAACGATGAAAAAATCACAAACAATACGATTTTTGTCCCGTCAAACCGGATTCGGGACGAAACGATCCGGCTCGCCCTTTTTTTGAAAAAAGAATTCCCTCCCTTGACTTTTTCTCGGAAACGATGTATATTTGAGACAAAATGTCGCAAATATCACCGCTTATATGGAGTGCTATTATGTGTCCCAGAACCATAAAGGACCGCGTCATGAACCGCATCGGCGAGCTTGACAGCGTCAACCTTCAGAATTTCATTCAGATGATCTCCAAGGAACACAGGTTCCTCAGCTCGCTTTTCGACAGTCTGCAGGAAGCGATCCTCGTAATCTCGCCCGCGCACACCGTGCTGTACCACAACGCCGCCGCACAGGAATTCCTCGGCCTCCCCGAAAACGCGTCCGCTCTCCCCGTGGAAAAGATGCTTCCCGGACTCAACCTTAACCTCCTCCTCTCCGATTCCGGCATCGGCAGCCGGAAATCCATGCGGCAGGAACTTGAGCTGACCTACCCGGAACACCGCATCGTGCAGATGTACGCACTGCCGATCGACCGGGAGGATGCACCCTATGCGCTGATCCTGAACGACATCACGGCTACGATGGAGCGCGCCGCCGACATGGCGGAATCCGAACGCAGCAAAGCAGTCTCCGTCCTTGCCGCCGAGGTCGCGCACGAAATCGGCAACCCGTTGAACAGTCTTTATCTTCATCTTCAGTTCCTCCAGCGGCTCCTGAAGGATCCCGATGCGAACCTGTCCGACGCTGCGCAGGAGGTCGCCGAGGCGCGTTCCGAGGTGGAACGGCTTGACGCCATCATCAACCAGTTCCTGCACGCGCTGCGCCCCGGCAAGCCCGTTTTCGAAACGCTTGACCTGAAGTCGCTCGTGCTGGATTCCCTGAACTTCATGCGGCAGGAGATCACCGACCGCAAGATCCAGCTCGAATTCTACTGGGGCGAAAACGTGCCGCAGATCAAGGGCGACGCGAACCAGCTCAAGCAGGCGTTTTATAACCTCACGCGAAACGCCATGCAGGCGATGCCGGCCGGCGGGAGCCTCACGATCCGATGCAGCGCCGACGATAATTTCGTGATGCTGTCCGTATCCGACAGCGGATGCGGCATCAAGCCTGAAAACATGCAGAAGATATTCCGTCCGTTCTTCACCACGAAGAATGCCGGGACCGGGCTGGGGCTTATGATCGTGGAACGAATCGTCCGCGAACACGGCGGCAGCCTGGCCGTCGACAGCCGCGAAAACGCCGGGACCACGTTCACAATCAGCTTGCCGCGACGGTTCCGGCTCGTGCGCGGATTACCTGCGCCCGACGAACAGAAACAGATCCAGACAAAGGAAGGCCAGTCAGAATGACGAAGCAGAATCACAAACCGTCCATCCTCATCGTCGATGACGAACGCGGCTCACGCGAAGTCCTCGCACGCTTTCTCCGATCCGAATACGATGTCACCACCGCCGAAGACGGCGAGATCGGTGTGAACCTGCTCTCCCGCAACACCTATGATCTGGTCCTGACCGACATCCGCATGCCCGGCGCGGGCGGATTCGATGTTCTGAAAAAGACTCTCACCCTGCCCGATCCGCCGCCGTGCATCCTCTTCACCGCCTATGGCTCGATCGACACCGCCGTCGAGGCCATGAAGCTCGGCGCATTCGATTTCGTCACGAAACCCGTCAATTTCGACCAGCTCGAACTCCGCATCAGGCGTGCGCTGGAGACACGCAGCATCAAGACCGAAAACGCCGAACTCAAACGCAAGCTCGACGAATCCCGCCGCGTGGTCCCGCATATCCTCGGCGACTCCCCGGCCATCCGTCAGGTCATGGACACCGTCCGGCAGGTCGCGCCGACGCGCTCCAGCGTGCTGATCCAGGGCGAAAGCGGGACAGGCAAGGAGCTGGTAGCGCGCGCCCTGCATGAACTCAGCGGGCGCAAGGGCGACTTCGTGGCAATCCACTGCGCCGCCATTCCGGAGACGCTGTTCGAAAGCGAGCTTTTCGGCCATGAAAAAGGCGCGTTCACAGGCGCGGTCGAACAGCACAAGGGGTTCTTCGAGAAGGCCGACGGCGGGACCATCTTCCTCGACGAGATCGGCGAAGTCCCCCTCCCCGTCCAGGTCAAGCTTCTCCGCGTCCTCGAAACACGTTCCTTCGAGCGCGTCGGCGGCACGCAGAACATCTCGGTCGACGTCCGCATCGTCTCCGCCACGAACCGCGACCTGGAACAGATGGTCGCCTCCGGCGCATTCCGCGAGGACCTCTACTACCGCCTCAACGTCGTGAAGATCCATATCCCGCCGCTCCGCGAACGTGCCTCCGACATCCCGATCCTCGTGCGAGGATTCCTCTCCCAGCTCGCCGCAGAGAACGGCAAGGAGAACATGACCATCTCCGAACCCGCGATGGCCGCGCTCTGCGCCGCCCGCTGGCCCGGAAACATCCGCGAACTCCGCAACTGCGTCGAAAACATGGTCGTCCTCTGCCGCACGGGCGAGATCGGACTCGAAAACGTCCCCGTGAACATCCGCGAATCCTCCTCACCCGGCATCACGCGCGACATCCTCGCCGCACCGTCCTGCGACCTCGAGAAAAACGAGCGCATCCTCATCGAACGCGCCCTGAACGAGTGCGGAGGCAACCGTAGCCGCGCCGCAGAAAAGCTCGGCATCAGCCGACGCACGCTCCACCGCAAACTGAAACTCTACAACATCGAATAACCAACTTTCCGAAAGGAACACCCATCATGCAAAACTGTCTTTTCTGCCGCATCGTCAACGGCGAAGTCCCGTCCGTGAAAGTCTATGAAGACGACCTCGTGCTCGCTTTCCTCGACCTCTTCCCCATCAACTTCGGGCACGTCCTCGTGATCCCGAAGGAGCACCACACCAGCGCCGCCACCATCCCGGAAGCCACCGCCGGCCGCATGTTCTATGTGGGCGCACGCATCGGCGCCGCACTCCGCCACGGGCTTGAGGCCGACGGCTTCAACTTCCACCTCTCCGACGGCACGACCGCCGGTCAGGTCGTGATGCACGCGCATCTCCACATCGTGCCGCGCTGGGCCGACGACGGATTCCACTGGAACTGGCGCCAGCTGAAGTACGAGTCCGAGGAAAAGCGCATCGAACTCTGCGAGAAGATCAAGGCGCGTTTCAAATTCGTCCGCGACGACTCCGAACTCGCCGCGAACGACGCGGCATGCGATCCCGAGTACCACTCCCCGCTCGCAAACGACGATCCGTCGAAGCACGGCGGCTGATATCTCCTGCCCTGTTGTCCTGATCACATCCCCGCCCCGAAGACGACCTCCGGCTTCGGGGCATTTTCTGCGCTCAGAAGATAGTTAAGTAACGCCGAAATACTTCAGAAATCATGATTTTCGTAAAAAACAATTGTTCAGTCGCTTGACTTTCCTTCGAAAAAAGACTATACTATCGGAAGACAGAGATCATCTCTGTTTCTTTCGACTCACATGCACCACATGAAAGGAACCGGTCCATGATGAAAAAAGCTTTGATTATGTTCGCCGCCGCGGTATCCGTCTCCGCGCTTTTCGCCGCAGACACACCGAAGACCAACCTCGGCAAGCTTTACGAGAAGGATTTCCTGATCGGCGTCGCCCTGCCTCAGCAGGTCACGAGCCAGCCCAACAGCGACCGGGCAAAACTCGCCGCGTCGCAGTTCAACTGTCTCACGCCGGAAAACTGCATGAAATGGGACGCCACCGAACCGCAGGAAGGCAAGTTCAACTTCGGTCCGGGCGATGACCTCGTGAAGTACGCCCAGAAGAACAAGATCAAGATCCACGGGCACACGCTCATCTGGCACAGCCAGACCCCGCAGTGGGTGTTCCAGGGTGAAAACGGCCAGCCCGCCACGCGCGAACTGGTCCTGAAGCGCATGAAAAACCACATCGAGGGCGTCATGAAGCACTACAAGGGCAAGATCGACGCATGGGATGTCGTGAACGAAGCGTTCGAAGACAACGGCACGCTCCGCAATTCGCAGTGGAGGCGCATCGTCGGCGACGACTTCATTGAGAAGGCGTTCGAATTCGCACGCGCCGCCGACCCCTCCGCCAAGCTCGTCTACAACGACTACAATGCCGACACACCCGCGAAACGCGACGGCATCGCCAAGCTTGCAAAAGAGCTCAAGAAGAAAGGCCTCATCGACGCAGTCGGCATGCAGGGACATTATCTGCTGGACTACCCGTCATCCAAACAGATTGAGGACGCCATCAAAAAATACGCCGACGCCGGTGTGATGGTCATGGTCACGGAAATGGATATTGACGTCCTGCCCCGTTCCAACGGACGGGTCACTGCGGACATCTCCGCCACGCAGGAATACCAGGAGAAAAACAACCCGTACACCAAGGGACTCCCGGACGACGTCTCCAAAAAGCTCGCCGACCGCTACGTCGACATCTTCAAGGTCTTCCTCAAGCACAACAAAGTCATGTACTCCGTGACCGTCTGGGGGCTTGACGACGGCACCAGCTGGCTCAACGGCTTCCCGGTCCGCGGCCGCACGAACCATCCACTGCTCTTCGACCGTCAACTGAAGGCGAAATCGTGCTACGACGCCCTGGTGAAGCTCAAACAGCCAAACAGGAAATAAGCCGGCTCTCTCATCCAAAAAACGATCGAGGCTGTCCCGCGGAATCGGGGCAGCCTCTTCATTTCGGCAGTTTTCGGAAAAAACTCACTTCACGAAAAACGTCTTCAGGGGCGGGAACCCGTTGAAACAGACAGCACAGTAGCTGGCGGTGTAGGCTCCGGTCGTAAGCCAGTAGATTCGGTCGCCCGGCTTGATCCCGCTCGGAAGTGCGTTGCGGAACTTCTCGTACATGATATCCTGGCTGTCGCATGTGGGGCCGGCGATCACGAAGTTGTCGGACGGTTTGCCCTCGGCGTCACTGTAAAGCGGATATTTGATGCTCTCGCCGATGGTCTCGATCAGGCCGTTGAACAGCCCGGTATCGAGGTAGACCCATCTGTCAACGCCGACATTGGACTTCTTGGAGACGAGCACGACCTCGGTCACGAGCACGCCGGACTCCGCGACAAGAGAGCGCCCCGGCTCAAGGATGATCTCCGGGAGACTGTCCGGGAAGTCTTCTTTCAGGTAACGGGTGATCTCTTCGGCGTAGACGTGCGGGCTGCTGGTCTTCGAGATGTACTTGACGGGGAAACCGCCGCCCATGTTCAGGAGATTGAGCTTGACGCCCTGCCCCGCGAGGTAGTCGAAGATATAGCGGACCTTGGAGATTGCGGAGTCCCATGCGCCGATATCGCGCTGCTGGGAGCCCACATGGAACGAAACGCCGCATGGATTGAGCCCAAGCTGTTTCGCGAGCATGATAAGGTCGATCGCCAGGTCAGGGTGGCATCCGAACTTGCGGGAAAGCGGCCATTCCGCCGTCTCGCCGCCCTCGGTCAGGATGCGGCATGCCACACGCGATCCGGGTGCGTACTGCGCGAGATTGCGGATGTCGGATTCACTGTCGGTCGTGAAGAGCCGGACGCCCTTGCCGTAGGCATAGGCGATGTCCCGTGCCTTCTTGATGGTGTTGCCATAGCTGATGCGGTCGGGCGAAACGCCGAGCGCGAGGATCTGGTCCAGTTCGTACACGGACGCGATATCGAAACAGGATCCCATATCGCGCAGCACGGTCAGGACTTCCGGTGCCGGATTGGCTTTCACGGCGTAGTAGATGTGCGCGAACGGGTACAGATTGCGGAGCGCCTCGTAATTGCGGCGGATGATGTTCAGATTGACGACCAGGAACGGGGTCTCCCTGCGGTCCATTTCCGCTTTCATCAATGCCCATTCGTCATGGCTGTAATAATCGTACACATCCTTCAGCATTGCTTGCCGTATCCTTCTTTTGACGTTGTTGTGCCGCGGCAGTTTCGCTGACCACGACCGGCGCGGCGGGACAGACAGCCGAAGTCCGCACAGAGCGGGGCTTCGGACGGATTCAGGTTCGGCAGTTGATTACGGAGGACGTGTCGCGGGAAATGAAGCAGTGAAAAAGTGCAATCAACCGTATGAAAATTGAGTATACAATTTATCACGTTTTATGCTCCATGCAAGTGTAAAACCGTACAAAACGGAAAAAAAATGTAAAAAATTACTTCGCATGGAAAAAATATGGAAAAAGACGTGTTCGAGGATGATTTTCGCTTGAAGAAAACGTCTTCACGATGTAAATTATTGAAATAGTATCAGCGTCTTTTCCGGGGGATGCCTCCGGCGGACGCCGCGGGTCCAAACATTCACCACACAAACGGTTCCGAAATGTCTCATTACCTCTTCGCCGGCATGGACAGTTACGACACGCCCGAGACCAACCGCTGCTCTCTCGCGTTCCACCTCTGGCTCCACAGCCGCTGGTATTTCTATCAAAGCAACTTCTGGACGTTCATCATGAGCGGCAACACAGCCTCGCACGGCAAGCTCGACAAGGATGCCCAGATTATGTATTCCTCCCGCAACATCCGCCTGATCGAACGATGCGGCGGCCGCATCCATATCCGCGGTCTGAACCACTTGCGCGACCTCGGCGGAAAGCCCGTCGTGATTGTGGGCAACCACATGAGCCTGCTGGAGACCGCCGTGCTCCACGCGATCATCCGCGAACACATCGACTTCTCGTTCGTGGTGAAGAAATCCCTGCTGGACGTGCCGTTCTTCCGCCATATTCTGCTGTCGTTCCACGCGATCCCCGTCAGTCGCACAAATGCCAGGGAAGACCTCCGCACGGTTTTGTCCGAGGGCAGGAAAATGCTGGAAGCGGGGCGGTCCATGATCGTCTTCCCGCAGTCCACACGCACGAACACGTTCGATCCTTCGCAGTTCAACACCATCGGGATCAAGCTCGCGAAGTCCGCGGGTGTCCCCGTCCTGCCGATGGCTCTGAAGACGGATTTCATTTCCACCGGGAAATATCTGCGCGACATGGGCCCGCTCCACCCGGAACGCCCCGTCCGCTTCGAATTCGGCCCGCCCATGGAAGTCGCCCAGAACAGCCACGAAACGCACCAGAAGACGATCGATTTCATCCAGGGCTGTTTCGATCGCTGGGCGGAAGAAGATAAGACCGAAAAGTAATAATCTCTCCTCGCGCTTCTGCCGGTCAAGGCATAAAAAAACGCTTCCCTCCGGATTCGCTCGCGGCAGGGAAGCTTTTTTATCGGCTGTTTTCCGGATCCGGCTCAGTCACCGGACTCGAACGCCTCGTGATAAGTCATGTTGCAGATGCCTTCCGGGCGGACGGACGACACGCGGGTGAAGTTTCTTCCTTCGGGCATCACGCGCACCTGGAACGAAGCGGGCGCGAGTGTGGTGTCATACAGTTTCACCTTCAGCGTCACAGGCAGCAGTTCTTTGCGCGCCGCCGCGATCTCGTCCTGTCTCACGGGGAAGAGCAGACGGTAGTATTTCAGCGGGTGCGGCTTCTTGATGATCCACTTTTCGGTATCGGAGGAATATCCGTCGGCGCCTTCGGCGACCGCGAAGCAGGAGTAAGTCCCGTTTTTGCCAACGATTTCGTAGTCGAACCGGCTGATACTGCGGCCGTTGTCCAGCCTCACGATCAGTTCGATCCACGCGGGATTCTCGATCGCTGGCTTATCGAATTCGGATTCGATGTCGAAGGCCGGTTTCAGCTTGCTGATCTCGGCGGAAAGAATCGTCCCGGCACGGAACGGCACGGCGGTGATCTTCCCCGACGTGGTGCTCGACACGGGCGCGGCTGCGGCTTCGGCCCCGGAGGTCTGCGCATCGACGAAGAACGGCACGGACGCCGCGGCCAGTACGGCGGCAAATAAAATGGAACGGAAACGAAGCATGTCTTTGAAACTCCTGTTTCTGGATCGAGGTCTGACGGAAAAGCCGGATCCGTCTGCCGGGTACGGCGAAGATCCAGCATCTTTGCTGTTTTTTATTATTATATCCCCGGTTCGAAACAAAATCAAGTTTTCGTTTTGTTTTTTTTGCGGAAAAAATGAAATCTCAACTGGAATATTCCGCATTTCGGCGTTATTGTAAAAAGGCCGGTTTCGCGCGCGCATTTCGCCCGCGCATGGACACGCACATATCGTGCGGCCCCGATCCCGGGGGCGCGGCTATTACCACCGGACAGGAAACCACACGCATGAACGATTACGAAACTGAACACGAAACCATGTTCGAAGGCGATTGCATCACGGAGGCCATTGAGAAGATATCTGAGGCCATCTGCGAGCATATCGCGAACGATCCGCCGGAGTCGGTCGCGCTGATCGGCATCCAGGCGGGCGGCGTTCCTCTCGCCAAACGCATTGCGCGCTGCATCCGCGAGCGTACGGGACGCGAAACCGACGTCGGCACGCTCGACATCTCCATGTACCGGGACGACATCGGCAAACGGAAGACCCTCCCCATGATCCGGGAGACCGTCATCCCGTTCGACATCAACGACAAGATCATCATCCTCGCCGACGATGTCCTCCAGAGCGGACGAAGCGTCCGTGCCGCGCTCGACGCCCTGACCGATTTCGGACGCCCCGGCCAGATCCGCCTCGCCGCGCTCATCGACCGCGGCGGCCGCGAGTTTCCCATCCATGCCGACTATGTCGGGATGAAGGTCTCGGTCGGGCCCGAATGGCGCGTCTGCATGGACTGGGCCGAATGCAGCGGCACCGATTGTGTTTTCAAGGTCAAAAAACAATAAGGACCCCTCGATATGGATTTCCAATGGACAAAGAAGGATCTGCTGTCTCTCTATGACCTCTCCCGGGACGAGATACTCCACATCCTGAACACAGCCGAAGAGTTTAAGAAAGTCTCCCAGCGGAACGTCAAGAAAGTGCCCGCGCTCCGCGGCCGCACCGTGGTGAACCTCTTCGTCGAGCCGAGCACGCGCACACGCGTTTCCTTCGAGCTCGCCGAACAGCGCCTCAGCGCCGACATCATCAACATGAACGCCGACGTGAGCAGTTTCCGCAAAGGCGAGACCCTGCTTGACACCCTCAAAAACATCCAGGCGCTCCAGGCCGACATCGTGGTCATCCGCCATCAGGCCACCGGTGCCCCGAATTTCCTCGCCCGCGAGCTCAATATGGGCGTGGTGAACGCGGGCGACGGCGCGCACAGCCATCCCACGCAGGCCCTGCTCGACATCTTCACCATGCGCGAGAAGAAAGGTCGCATTGAGGGGCTGAACGTTGTCATCGTCGGCGACATCCTCCACAGCCGAGTCGCCCGCAGCAACGCCTGGGGCCTCATCAAGCTCGGCGCGAATGTCACCTTCGCAGGGCCTGCCACGCTCGTCCCGCGCGAGTTCGAAAAGATCGGCGTCCGCGTCTGCCACAACCTGAAAGACGCACTTGCCGATGCCGACGTGATCAACCTGCTCCGCATCCAGCTCGAACGCCAGCAGCGCGGCTACTTCCCCAGCCTTGGCGAATACTCCCGCTTCTTCGGCATCCATCCGGAAACGCTCCGGTACATCAAGCGCGATGCGCTCATCATGCACCCGGGCCCCATCAACCGCGGCGTCGAAATCGACTCCGCAGTCGCAGACGGCCCGCAGTCCGTCATCCTTGAACAAGTCACTAACGGCCTCGCCGTCCGCATGGCCGTCCTCTTCCTCGTCGCGGGGGCCCTCAAATGAAGAAAAACAACTCCTGGATTCTCAAGAACGGCCGGATCATCGACCCCGCCAACCACATCGACCGCACCGGCGACCTCTGGATCAGGGACGGCCGAATCGTCGAACCCGGTTCCTTCGACCCCTCGCTCGATGAGACCGAGACCATCAATCTGCACGGCCTCGTGGTCGCGCCCGGCCTGATCGACATGCACGTGCATCTGCGCCAGCCCGGCAACACCGATGCGGAAACCATCCGCACCGGCACCATGGCCGCTGCGGCGGGCGGGTTCACCTCGATCGTCGCCATGCCGAACACCTCGCCCTGCACGGACAACGCAGCCGCGGTCCAGTACATCAAGGAATTCGCCGCCCGTGAAGGCGTGGTGAAGGTCCTGCCCTCCGGCGCGCTCAGCGTCGGACGCAAAGGGGAGGAGATGTCCCCCGTCGGCAGCCTCAAAGCCGCGGGCGTTGTGGCGCTCACGGACGACGGCACCTGCATTCAGGACAACGAGCTGATGCGGCATGTGGTCGAATATGCCGGGAATTTCGGGCTCCCCATCCTCGAACACTGCGAAGACAAATTCCTCGCGGGGGACGGTGTAATGCACGAAGGCTACTGGTCCGTCCTGCTCGGCATGAAGGCAATGCCCTCCGCCGCCGAGGAAGTCATCGTGGCGCGCGACATCGTGCTCTCCCGCCTCGCAAACTGGAAGATCCACATCCAGCACGTCAGTTCGCGCAATTCCGTCCGCATGATCCGCGAGGCGCAAGCCGACGGCGTACGAATCTCCGCCGAAGCCACGCCGCACCACATCGCCCTGACCGACGTCGAGATCAAGAAGTTCGACACGAACTACAAGATGAATCCGCCTCTGCGCGCCGAAGAGGATCGAATGGCGCTGATCGAAGGGCTCCAGGACGGCACAATCGCCGCCATCGCCACCGACCACGCGCCGCACACGCAGACCGCCAAGCTCGTCGAATTCGACCATGCGCCGTTCGGCATCATCGGACTGGAGACCGCTGTCCCTGTCACGCTCACCGAGCTGTACCACAAGAACTATCTTTCCCTCTCGCAGATCATTTCCAAGTTCACGGTCGGCCCGGCCACCATCCTCGGCATCAACGCCGGGACGCTCTCCATCGGCGCGCCTGCGGATATCACGGTCATCGATCCGGACTGCGAATACATCATAGATGCGAACGACTTCTACTCGAAGTCCCGCAACACGCCGTTCAACGGCTACGCCGCGAAAGGCCGTGCCATGGCCACGTTCGTCGACGGTGTCTGCATCTTCTCGATCCTGAAAGAATCCGGATCCGATGACGAGGACGCCCAATGAACTTTGATATGCACGGATTTGCCGCGATCCTGGCGCAGCGCCTCCCCATCCGTTCGGACTCGCCCGAAGGCACCGAGGCGGCGGCAGCCGCGATCGCGCGCCAGCTTCCGCCAGGCACGGTCATCGCCCTGCACGGCACGCTTGGCGCGGGCAAGACGGTCTTTGCGCGCGGGTTTGCCCGTGCGCTGGGGATCGTCGAACCCGTGAGCAGTCCCACGTTCACGCTCGTGCAGGAATACCCCTTCCCCGGCGGCGTGCTCTATCACCTCGACCTCTACCGCATCGACAATTCGACGAACGCGCTGGCGTTCGGCGTGGACGAGTATCTCTACGACAAACGTGCCTACACGCTCGTCGAATGGCCGGAACGCATCATGGACATCCTGCCGCCGCACACGCTCCATCTGCTGCTGCGTCCGCTCCAAGGTCAGAACCAGCGGGAACTCTCGCTCGCCGGGTTCTGAACTCCGCCCCTGTTTCCCATTCTCCCGTTTTCTGATAAGTACATTTTTGATCCAAAGGAAAAAACACGACAATGAAAAGCATCGTCATTGAAGGTCCGGCGCGCGTCTCCGGCGTCATCACTCCGGGCGGAAACAAGAACGCCGCACTCCCCATTATCGCCGCAGCTATCCTCACGCGCGATGAAGTCGTCATCCACAATATGCCGAAGATCCTCGACGTCGAGGTCATGCTCGACCTTGCCCGCGACCTCGGCGCGTCCGTCACGCGCGAAGGCTCCACGGTCGTCATCTGCGCCCGCGACATCGACTCCGCCTCCCTGCCCCCAAAAAAATGCGCCGCGCTCCGCGCCTCCTTCATCTTCGGCGGCGCCGTGGCGGCCCGCTGCGGTGAATCCTTCATCGGCCTCCCCGGGGGCGACTTCATCGGACGCCGCCGCCTGGATTCGCATTTCTACGGCCTGGAGAAACTCGGCATCGGCAAGACGTTCGACCAGGAGACCGCGGTGGTGCATTTCCAGCTCAATAAGGGCGGACTCTCCGGCGCGGACATCTTCCTGGACGAAGCCAGCGTGACCGCCACCGAGCATATTCTGATCGCCGCCGTCCTCGCGAAGGGCAAGACCGTCATCCGCAACGCCGCCGCGGAACCCCATGTGCAGCAACTCGCCGAGTTTCTGAACCTCATGGGAGCGAAGATCACCGGCCTCGACTCCAACACACTGTTCATCGAAGGCGTTTCCGAGCTTCACGGCGCGGAATTCACGCTCGACTCCGACCACATCGAGGCGGCCAGTTTCCTCGCGATGGCGGCGGCCACAGGCGGCGGCCTCGAGATCACCGGCAAACTGCCGCCCTCGCACTACTGGATGGCAAAACGCGTCTACGAGAAGTTCAACATCAAGTTCCGCTTCTACCGCGACCACATCATTTTGAAGCCGGACCAGAACCTCCGCGTGCAAAACGACTTCGGCAGCGCCATCCCGACCATCTCCGACGGCCCCTGGCCGCAGTTCCCCAGCGACATGATGAGCTGCATGATCGTCGCCGCCACCCAGGCGCGCGGCACTTGCCTTTTCTTCGAGAAGATGTTCGAAAGCCGCATTTACTTCGTCGACCGCCTGATCTCCATGGGCGCGAACGCCATCGTCTGCGACCCGCATCGCGTGGTGATCTCCGGCCCGTCCCAGCTTCACGGCGGAGAGATGTCCAGCCCCGACATCCGTGCCGGCATGGCAATGATCGTGGCTGCCACCATCGCACACGGACGTTCCGTGATCCACAACGCCGATATGATCTTCCGCGGATACGAGAACCTCCTCGAAAAACTCCATTCTCTCTCCGTGAACGCCCAACTTGAGGAAACCTGATCCCATGGCATTTTCCAAACCGCGCCGCCCCGCCCGCAGCCCTCAATCCGGGCGCAAAACAGCCGCTTTCAGACAGTCCAAATCTTTCACCGTTCCGGATGAAATCTTTCCCCCGCCTCCCGTCCGCAAAGCGACAAGCGCATCAAATAAAAAAGATCAGCCCGACGGGGCCGCGGAATTCCTGTTCCAGCACGCCGTCGCGCTCGCCGTCTCCAATGCCCGGCTCGAAGACAAGCTCGACACGGAGCATCCGCACGAGATCCTGGTCCCGCTCGACTACGCCGACGAATGCCGCGTGAAGACCAATGCCGTCCGCTCGTTCTGGCAGGTCCACGGACTCCCCGCGCAGATGGTCTCCGCGATCATCCCGTCTCCCGTCCCGCGCGGCTACCGCGCGACCTCCAAGCGCCGCGTCTACGTGTCGCGCGGCGGCCAGCTCCGCTTCTGCATGGGATACGGCGCGGAACGCGAGGAAACGCTTCGGTCCGCGCTGGAACCGGAATCCCACAACGAGGTGTACAGCTGGCTGCGGAAGATGCTCGTGTCGCCCGCATACCGTGCGGTCGGACGCAGCCTGAACTTCATCGTCGTGCGCGGCGGCGCGGAACGCCTGGCGCTGATCCTGAACTTCTTCCACCTGGACGCCGCAGTCATGCACAAGACGAAACTGCTGGCAGACCACGTTCGCGCCGAGCTCCCGCAGGTCGCCGCGATGTTCACGTTCCTGGACGAGACCCGCTCCGAGTTCTACCTCGAATCCCGGTCCGCCGGGGCGCATCCATTCAAAAAGCTCTTCGGCTCCGACTATCTCGACCTGACCGCCGCCGGATGCAAGTTCCTGTATCCGCCATCCGCATTCTCCCAGGTCAATCAATCCATCCTGGACGCATTTCTGCGCGAGGCGAAGAAGCTTCTGAAGCCCGGCCCGGACTCCACCCTGATCGACCTCTTCTCCGGCTACGGACTCTTTGCCGTCGCGCTCGGCGATACGCCGGAACGCGTCGTCGGCATGGACTTCAACGGTCCGGCGATCCACGCGGCGTCCGGCAACGCCCTGCACAACCGCCCGGACGCCGATATCGAGTTCATCGCTTCGGCGGTCACGCCGTCGGCCATCGAGAACAAGCTCCCGCCCTGCCCCGCCGACCTCTACGGCGCGGACGAGGAACAGCCCGAGGGCGAACTCTTCATCCTCGACCCGCCCCGGAGCGGCGTCCGCCCGAACGTGATCGCCGCCATCGCGAAGCGTTCCCCCGCGCGCGTCCTGAACATCTTCTGCTCCGCCGACGAGGTCCCGAACACGCTCAAGGCGTGGAAGCACAACGGCTATTCCGCTTCGGCTGTCCGCGTATTCGACATGTTCCCCGGTTCGCCCAATGTCGAAACGATGGTCCTGCTGGAGAAGACGAAGAAAAAGCCCGCGTCCGCTCCGCATCACGGGAAGAAAAACGTTTCTGCCGGGAAACCGCGCCGTACAGATAAGAATGCCGCCTCTGCGCCGAAATCCAACCGCGCCGCGAAGAAAGCCGCCCGGTTACATGAGGATAATCGCCGGAGCGCGCACAAAAAACCAAGATAAAAAGCGAATATTCGCCTTTTTTACATTTTTTCGCTTGATTTTCCGAGTTTGAATGGCATATTATAGACAGAAAACACGACTATCACGGAAATCTTATTGGAGTTTTACATTTTATGAAAATCTCGACCAAAGGGCGCTATGGACTTCGCATCCTGATGGATCTTGCGCTCCACCAGACTGAAAAACCTCGTCTGATCCGCGACATCGCGAAATCCCAGCAGATTTCCGAAAAGTATATCAGCCGCCTCGTGATCGCCCTCCGCAAAGCCGGCATGATCCGGTCCGTGCGCGGCGTCAACGGCGGATTCCACATCGCCATGAAGCCGGAGAACATTACGCTTCTGGATGTAATCGAGGTCATGGAAGGCCCCCTTTCCATCGTCGATTGCGTATCAGAGCCGAGAAAATGTTCTCACAGCGAAAACTGCGCCCCGCGCGAGATCTGGTGCAAACTCAATGACGATATCCGCACCTTGATGCGCGGCATTACGCTCGCCGACGTTCTCGCATCCTATGACCGCCGGAACGCAGACGGAACCGACACGGACTACTGCATCTGAGCTGGTCCGGTTCGGTGCTGCTGCCCTGTTCCTGATCGCCAGTTTCGTGTCGAGTGGCGATCAAGTATCCTCCCCCCCTGTCGTTGCGTGCAGCCGAAGGGATTGCTTTTTTCGTTTTGGGAGGAGGTTTTCGGATTCTTCGTCCCGCAGGAAGATGATATACCGTCCCGCAGGAAAAGGAGTTCGGCGGCACGTTTCAGCGGGTCACTCCCCTTGAACGGGGAAGTCCATTTCAGAGGAATGATCCTCCGTGACCGTCTTGCTGGTGGTCGTGGTCTTTTTTAGGAGCACTCCATTCAGGGTTTCGGTCACGACTGTGGTCTGGAACGTGGTATCACCGTTTACTTCGGTCGTGATCACCGTTTCGATCTTCACGTCGCCCTGATACTCTGTCGCCGTTTGCGTCATGATATTGCCGCGCCTGGAGAGAGTCTTTCTCGACTTGGGATCTTGTTCCTGTTGTGCGGAAATCTTTTTCTCCTGAGCGGGAACCGTCTCAACAGGATCTTTTTTCTCGGGTTCGGAGGCCGTTTTTTTGGTATTTTCCGAGCTTGCCTTCTGCTGTTTTTCCGCAGTTGACTTTTTCTGCGTTTCAGCTGACGCTTTTTTCTTTGTTTCAGAAGTCGATTTCTTCTGCGTTTCAGCTGACGCTTTTTTCTTTGTTTCAGAAGTCGATTTCTTCTGCGTTTCAGCAGACGATTTTTTCTTCGTTTCCGCAGTCGTCTGTTTCTGTGTTTCAGCAGTTGCTTTTTTCTTCGTTTCCGCAGTCGTTTGTTTTTGCGTGTCAGAGGTCGACTTCTTCTGCGTTTTCTCCGCACACAAAGCCGACGAGGGCAACAGACAGATCAGGCATAAAGCAAGCACAGGAAGGATCAGGTTGAACATGGATCGAAATGCCTTGATGTCCGTTTCTCTTCTTGTTGTCATTTTGTCCCGACCGCTCCTTCCATATTTCGCTTGATATGTTCAACATGTCATAATGACAAGTCGTCATCGTCCTCGTTGACGCGTGCCGTGCGCGGCGTCGTGCGATTTCCGACCAAGCTGCCGGAACCGCTCCCCGAACCTCCGCCGGAGGAACCCGTTGAACGTACGACACGCCAGATCGGTCCGTAGGGATTGAATTCTGGGAAATCCCTCGTGGGCTGTTCCGGCAGGTCAAGCGTCGTTCGGAAGAGGGTCATGCGGCCGGTGGAATCGTTCATAAGCGGCTGGTTGTTCGCATCAAGCTGTTCGATGTAGAGCGCCTGGGCGTAGTGTCCGCCGGGGATTTCCGAGATCAGGACTTCGATCGGATAGACTTCACCCTCCTTGACGGAGATCGGCAGTCCCTTTGCGAGGTCGAAAGCCGCGCCGCCGCTTCTGGCCGGATAGACGTCCAGCTTCTGCTTGGAGTAAAGCGAACTTTTGTTGCGGATTTCATTTCTGCCGTCGCTTTTGAGCGACCGGATATTGTTGTCGTCGCGGGACATCGCCCAGAATTCGCCGGACGAGAACGTCGCGCAACCGTAATCCAGCACGATTTCCTTATTGAAACGCACGAACATCACGTCGTCAGCGGCGCCGACGAAACGGAAATTGCCGGTAAACGGCGCAACGACATTGCCGGAATAGATGCAGACCCATGCCGCTGGCCGCACTTCCTTTTCGCACTGATATGCCTTCGGCGCTTCCGACGCGGCGATGTTCTCCGAGAAAAAGCACGAGGACCACAGGCGGGTCGGCGAGGAATAGTATTTATCAAGCGCCGGATAATGAACTCGGCCTTCATTGTCGTACTGCCGCTGCCAGGAGCCGTTCACGAACGATTGCATGATCCGTAGGGTCGGGGCTACGCGCTCATGACGGTATTCCCCTGTTCCGGGGTCGTTTCTGAAATCGTCGGAAGCCTGGCGGTTCCGGGTCTGTTTCAGGTCGTAGAAAACGCCTTGCAGCATGCCTTTTGTATTGCCGCGGCCATCGCCTTCGCCGCCGTCGCCCATCTTGCCGCCCCCTCCGGGCCGCCCGAACGGAAGCACGCCCTGAAGCTTCAGCGAGGAGTTGCTGTCCGGGATCGTCAGCGGAGTCGGGATGTCGATGTCGGTCATCACCTGCACGTCCGTCACACCGACTTCCTCCATCTGCTGCTGTTCGTTGGAGTCGTAGCGGTCGAGCGATGGGCTGGAAGTATCCATCACGGTCATGTCGGATGGCATGGGCTCCTCCTCGGGCGGAGGCAGGACGGGCTCCATCTCCGTGATCTGAACCGGATCGATATCGTCCTTGACTGCTTTCGGCGCGATGATCACGAGCGTGCCGAGCAGCACCAGCAGGAAAACGTGGAACGCAAGCGAGAAGACCGGCCCGGTGATGTGCTGGCGGACAAGATCCATCCAGTTCGCCGGGGCCATCGCTATGGCTTCAGCATCCGTTTCGTTATTCTGAATCTGCGGTTGTTCGGTCTGCATCGTGTTCACCTCGAAATAAAAAAACGTGTTCCCGGGAAACAGGTTCACCGGCGATCCGTAAAAACTCTTCCATAATTTATAGCATAATCGATCGGTTTTCAAGCATTTTTCCTCATTTTTACCCCGTTTTTTGACAAAAAAGATGCACATTCTCCCCAAAAAGCAAGAGAACAGCAGAAAAAAAAGAGATCAGATCCGGGATAGGGGAGTCAGAGCGACAGATCGTCGTCGTCCTCGTTGACATGCGCCGCGCGCGGCTGTGTACGATTGCCGATGAGCCCGCCGGAGCCTCTTCCGGAACCGCCGGAGGAAGCCGCAGTCGAACGCACGACACGCCAGATCGGGCCATATGGCTTGAATTCAGGGAAACCGCGCTGGGTCGGATGATCCGGCAGATCCAGCGTCGTACGGAAGAGCGTGAGACTGTCCGGGTTCGGTTCCAGAGGCGAGCCGTTTGCATCAAGTTGTTCCATAAAAAGCAGCATGGAGAATTTCCCACCCGGAACTTCGGAGATCATGATCTCGATTGGATAGACCTGTCCCTCCTTGACCTCAAGCACGGGGCCTTTCGCAATGCCGTGATTGCTGTCAAACGAAGGAAAATACACGTCGAGCATGTGTTTGGAATAAATGACGCTGTCCGCGATCATGCGGCGCTGACGTTCATTCTCAGGATGTCCGGCCAGGATTCGATGGTAGTTCCCCATCCGGTCCAGATTCTCGGCAAGCGTGGCGGAATACCAGCCGTAGTCGAAAACGATCTCGTTGTTGAAACGGATCAGAAGGATGTCATCGCAGTAGCCGACAAACCGGAACTTTCCGCTGAACGGCGCGACCACATTGCCGGAATAGATGCAGACCCAGCCGCCTGTGCTGACCTCGTTCCCGCATTGGAATGCGGCGGGCGCTTCCGTGGCATCGATTTGCTCGGTGTAGAAACAGGAGTTCCAAAGCCGTGTCGGCGAGCAGTAGTATTTGTCAAGTTCAGGATAATGCACCCTGCCTTGATTGTCATATTCCCGGCGCCAGTTCCCGCCGATAAACTGTTTCAGGACCGGAAGGATTTTGTCGCGCGTATAGTCATTCAGCTGATTCGGATTTCCCATCGCGTCCGTCGCCTTGCGGTCTTTGGTCTGCTTGAGGTCGTAGAACACGCCTTGCAGCATACCTTTCAGGTTGCCGCGGCCATCGCCTTCGCCGCCGTCGCCCATCTTGCCGCCCCCTCCAGGCCGACCGAACGGCAACACGCCCTGAAGCTTCAGTGAGGAGTTGCTGTCCGGGATCGTCAGCGGAGTCGGGATGTCAATGTCGGTCATCACCTGGACGTCCGTCACCCCCACCTCCTCCATCTGCTGCTGTTCGTTGGAGTCGTAGCGGTCGAGCGAGGGGCTGGAGGTATCCATCACGGTCATGTCGGACGGCATGGGCTCCTCCTCAGGCGGAGGCAGGACGGGTTCCATCTCCGTGATCTGGACCGGGTCGATATCGTCCTTGACGGCTTTCGGTGCGATGATCACGATTGTGCCGAGCAGCACGATCAAAAAAACATGGAATGCAAGCGAGAAGACCGGTCCGGTGATATGCTGGCGGATGACGTCCATCCAGTTCGCCGGAGCGATCGGCATTTCCATTTGTTCCTGCTGCACTTCCTGTTCCGTCATAAGAGACCCTTCCAATGCAAAAATAATTCGTCGTCCGAGTTCAAACGAGGCGGCTTTGAACCGTCGGATCACCCATTCGCCATAATATACACGTTTTTTTGACAAAAATCAATCTTCTAAACAGGGAAAACGAACTCACTGGTCGAAAAAAACAAGGCCCGAGTTAAAAATGACGTTAATTCTTTCTTCCGAAGAGGGTGATTAACAACGAAAAAAGCCGTTTCCGCCTCAAAAAGGGGAAACGGCTTGAAAGGGTCTTCTGACGGGATGAAGTGATTCCGGGAAAAACCGGGTTCGGTTTACTTTCCGTTGACGAGCACTTCGGCGATCTGAACGGCGTTCAGGGCGGCGCCCTTCAGGAGCTGGTCGCCGCTGATGAAGATGTCGAGGCCGCGCTTGTCGTCGCGGGAGATGTCCTGGCGGATGCGGCCGACGAGCACGTCGTACATGCCGGTGGCCTCCATGGGCATCGGGTAGATCTTGTTC
>Ga0310786_10001107_pt1 | contig 43143 bp, 36 predicted proteins | sample AusTroGonzalo_MG_FD_203881 | JGI IMG/M metagenome (GOLD analysis project Ga0310786, IMG submission 203881) | Bovine rumen microbial communities from tropical cattle in Woodstock, Queensland, Australia - Gonzalo_03 (v2) (version 2) | ecosystem: Host-associated > Mammals > Digestive system >...
GGAGGGGGTGGGGCGGAGCTCCTTCATGCGGGTGCGGCGGAGGAGGTTGCGGGCGAGTTGGCGTACGGAGCGGCAGGTGAAGAGGTAGAGGGCTTCGAGGGGGGTGACGAGGAGCTCGAAGAGTTCGATGGAGGCGCGGAGGGATGCGGGGAGGGGGTAGAGGGGCGTCGAGAGTTCGCTATGGGCGGGGACAGGGCGTCGGCGAGGAGATTTCCGACGCTTCGGGGGATAGAAAATGCGGGATTTCATGCGATAAAGTATGCTAAAGATTTCAAATAGAATCAAGTATTTTCCTTAATCTTTAAATCAAGGAAGAGAAAGGTGGCTTCAAGGGGCGAATTGATGGGGGAGCGGAGAAGAGAAAAGGGCGGAATGGGGGGAGATTTGCGGGGGGGGGGAGGAGGTAGCGGGCGGGGGCTTCCGAACGGGGGGAGCCGGTTGTGCAGTTTCCAACGGGGGCGGGGGACGGTTTTGGGTTGCCAGCGGCGGGGGGAGGGAGTTTGATGCGGCGCATGAAAATTCGTGGTGAACGGGTCGCGGCCGCGTGCGTTGCCGCATTGTTCTTCGCCATGGCGCTGCTGGCGTTCCATGCGTTGCTGGCTCCGGGGCGGATACTGGTGACGAACGACCAGAATTACGGCTATGCGCAGATGTGGCAGCGGATCGGCGGGGCGGCGTGGACGAGGGGGTGGATGTGGACGCTGTGGGGGACGAAGGACATTCCGCACGTCCAGCCGTCGAACTACCTGGAGCTGGTTTCGGCGAAGTTCTACATCAACTGGTTCCAGGCGCTGGCGCTGGGACTGCTGGGTTGGTTCACGGCGCTGTACCTGCGGGACAAGGGGGTTCGCTGGGCGGGCTGCGTGCTGGCGGGGCTGGTGGCGGGGTGGGTGGGGACGAATTTCACGCTGACGGGGGCTGGGCATTTCGGGAAGTACGGGGGCTTGCTCTTCCTGGGGCCGGCGCTGTTCGCGCTCGGGCGGATGGGGCGTCCGGGAGGGACGGCGGGTGCGCGGGCGGCATGGGGAGCGCTGGCGGGGGCGTGCGTGGCGGGGATGTTCTTCGAGCAGATGGACACGGGGCTCCTGTTCGCGGCGTTCCTGTTTCCGGTGGGGGTTTTCGAGGCGGTGCGGGGTTGCGGGGGCTGGAAGCCGGGGGCGCTGGCGCGGGCGGCGGTTCCGGCGCTGGCGGTGGCGGGCGTCGGGTTGGCGGGCATCGTGCTGCCGTCGTTCCATGCGGGACTGGTGGACCTGCCGGAGGAATCGCCGGAAGCAAAATGGGATTACCTGACGCAATGGAGCCAGCCGCCGGACGAGAGTTTGGATTTCGTTGCGCCGGGGTGGATGGGGTGGAGCAGCGGGGACGAATCGGGGCCGTACCACGGGCGGACGGGGCGAAGCGCGGAATGGGAGACGACGCACCAGGGGTTCATGAACTACAAGACGGAAGGGGTCTACGTGGGGGGCGGCGTTCTGGTGTTCGCGCTTCTGGGGCTGGCGGACGCGCGGCGGCGCCGCCGGGCGGGGCTGGCCTGGCTGTGGGGGGGGCTGTGGGCGGCGGGGCTGTTGCTGTCGTTCGGGCGGTATTGCCCGATTTACCGGCTGGTGGCGGCGCTTCCGGGGTTCGGGAACATCCGGAATCCGAACAAATACCTGCATTTCTTCCAGCTGGCGTGGGGCGTGCTGGCGGGGCTGGGGCTGGACGGGGCGTTGCGGCTGGCGGAGGAGGCGGGCGGGGCGGCGGCGTTGCGGCGGTGGCGGAACGGGGCGGCGGCGGTGGCAGGGGTGTTCGCGGCGTGGGCGGCGGTGTCGTGGCTGGGAATGGCGGGGGGGACGGCGAAGTGGGCGGCGCTGGGGTGGCCGGGGCCGTATGCGCGGGCCATCGCGGAAACGCGGACGGCGGCGCTGGGGTGGGGGGCGCTCTCGTTCGGCGCGGCGGCGGCGGCGCTGTGGGGGCTGGGGTTGGCGCGAGCGGGGCGGTGGCGCGCGGCGGCGGCGTGGCTCCCGGCGGCGGCGGTGGTGTTCGATTGCGTGGCCGTGCTGGGGCCGCACTACGTGCGGACGCGGCCGGAGCGGATGTACGGCGACAACGCGCTGACGGACTTCCTGCGGCGCGAGGCGGGTGACGGGCGGGTGGCCATCCCGTTGATGAACGATGCGTTTTACGGGCGTTGCGTGGACAACCTCTTCCCGGCGGCGGGCATCGACACGATCACGGTGACGTCGCTGCCGCGTCCTCCGGCGGATTACGAGGCGTTTTTCGGGGCGGTGCGGCATCCGTTGCGGATCTGGGAACTGACGGGGGTGACGCACGTGCTGGCGACGGCCGAGGTGGGGCGGCAAATCGCGGCGGATCCGTCGTTCGGGGGGAAGGTTCGGCCGGTGTGGGGCTACAACGTGTCGGGGACGGAGGGGAAGGTGCGTCCGGCGGGGCGACTGGAAGGCGCGGCGCATTGGGTGCTGGCGGTGGAACCGCGTCCGGCGCGGGCGGGATTGGTGCGGCAATGGCGGGTGGCGGAAGACGGCGAGGCGCTGGAAACGCTGGCGTCGGCGGGGTTCCAACCGGGGCGCGAAGTGTTGCTGGCGCCGGGGCAGGACTTGCCGTCATCGGCGTCGGCGGACGAAGCGGCGGAGGGGAGCGTCCGCATCGAAAAGGCGGGAATCGGGAGTTGTTCGCTGGTGGCGGAGACGCCGGTTCCGGCACTGGTGCGGGTGGCGGAAGACTGGGCGCCGGGCTGGCGGGCGAAGGTGGACGGGAAGGAAACGCCGGTGTTGCGGTGCGATTACATGTTCCAGACGGTCGAAGTGCCGGCCGGACGGCACGAGGTGGAGATGTGGTACCAGGCGGACGCTTGGGGAGTGCGGTTGCAGGCGCTCTGCCTCGTGCTAGGTGCGGCGGCGGCGGTTTGGCTGGCGGCGGGGGCGTGGCGTCGGCGGAAGGCGGACGCGGCATGACCGGCGGAGGGACGAGCCTGTCGGTGGTGATTCCGACAATCGGGCGGGAGACGGTCCTGCGGACGGTCGAATCGCTCCTCGCGATGGAGGGCGGGACGCAGTGCGACATCATCGTGGCGGGAAAAATCGCGGACGGGGCGGTGGCGTCGCGGCTGGCGGCGATCTGCGCGGCGCACGGGAACGTGAGGCATTTGCAAATTTCGTTCGAAACGGGGGATTCGAGCCGGAAGAAAAATGCGGGCGCGGCGGCGGCGCAGGGCGAAATCGTTGCGTTCGTGGACGACGACGTGGTGGTGGCGCCGGATTGGGCGGAGGCCATGTTGGCCGCTTTTGCGGATGCGCAGGTGGGGCTGGCGAGCGGCCCGAGCCTGGTGCCTGACGACATCAACGAGGTGGGGCGGCAGGCGGGACTGGCGCTCTCGTCGCGGGCGGCGGGCTACGTGGCGGAACGCTACCGCCAGAACGCGGCGGAACCCTACGCGGTGGATTGGGACCGGGTCATCGGCTGCAACGCGGCCTACCGGCGGGAGGCGTTCGCGGAAATGGGCGGATTTCCGGCGGATTTCTATCCCGGCGAGGAAATGATGGCCGCGTTCCGGACGGAGCGGAAAGGTTGGAAACTCCTGTTCGTGCCGGGCGCGCGGGTCTGGCATTACCCGCGGCAGGGCGTGGCGCGGTTCTGGCGGCAGATGTGGGGCTACGGCGCAACGCGCATCCGGCTGATCCGCGGCGGCGTTTCGTGGCATCCGGCTCCGCTGGTGCCGGGGCTGTGGGTGGCGGCGACGCTCGCGCTGGCGGCGGCCGCCCCGTTTTCCCGGCTGGCGGCGTTGCTGCTGGCGGCGGACCTGGCGACCTACGCGGCCATGGCATGGGCCGTGGCGTTGGAGACCGTCTGGCACACGAAGCGACCGGGCGATTGGCGGGTTTTCCCGATGATCCTGATCATGCACGCGGCCTACGGGCTGGCGGAGTGGCGGGAATTGTTCGCGCCGGGCCGCGATTTTTCGGAGCGGGCGTAGGCGGGCCGGATTCGGTTTTGCCAAGGCTTGGCAAAAACGGGCGGTTTTTGCCAAAGGTTGGCAAACCGGTCGCCCGCCGCAAAGCGCGCGGGGGGCGCACGCGGAAAAGGATGGAAGGGCGGGGGAAGGGGGGGTAGGATGGGGGCATGAGCGAAAAGGTGTCCTTGCGCGTTTTGGTGTTGTGTCCGCAGCCGTATTTCGTGTGGCGGGGGTCGCCGCTGCGGGTGTCGTTCGACGTGCGGGCGCTGGCGGAGCTGGGGCACCAGGTGGATTTGCTGACGATGCCCGTGGGGGAGGAGCATCCGCAGGAGGGGGTGCGGCATTTCCGGGCGCCGAATTTCATCCGGGCGAAAAAGCTGGCGATCGGTCCTTCGGCGGCGAAGGCGCTGCTGGACGGGGCCATCCTCTGGAAAGGCTGGGCGCTGGCGCGGAAGAACGGGTACGACGTGTTCCACGGCATCGAGGACGCGGGGCCGATCGCGGCGCTGCTGGCGAAGCGGTTCAAGGGGAAAATGGTGTTCGAGAAGCATTCGGACGCGGCGTCGTACAAGAAGGGGCTGGTGCGGAACGCGGTGCTGGGGGCGTACCGGGCGGCGGAGCGGTTTTCCATCCGGTCGGCGGACGCGGTGATCGGGACGGGGGAGGCGCTGGCGGAGCAGGCGCGGGCGGTGGCGCCGGGGAAGGCGGTGTACGCGATCCACGACATTCCGTCGTCGCTGGCGGAGGCGGGGGCGGGGGAGGTGGCGGCGGCGCGGGCGGAGCTGGGGCTGCCGGAGGGGGCGGTGCTGGCGTTGTACGTGGGGTCGTTCGCGGTGTACCAGGGAATCGATTTGCTGTTCGAGGCGGCGGGGCGGGCGCTGGCGGAGGAGGGGCGGCTGCACCTGGCGGTGGTGGGGGGGACGGAGGCGGAAATCGCGGCACGGCGGGCGGAGCTGGCGGCGCGGGGGGCGGGGGTGGCGGAACGGGTGCATTTCCTGGGGTTCCGGCATCCGGACGCGCTGCCGGCGGTGCTGGGGGCGGCGGATCTGCTGCTGTCGCCGCGGAAGCAGGGGGAGAACACGCCGCTGAAGCTCTTGGACTACGCGAAGGCGGGGAACGGGGCGATCGTGGCGTGCGACATCCCGGCGAACCGGCGGATCCTGGGGGAGGGGCGGGGGGCGCTGACGGAGCCGACGGCGGAGGGGTTCGCGGGGGCGATGGTGGCGCTGGCGCGGGACGGGGCGAAGCGGCGGGCGCTGGCGGCGGCGGCGCACGGGCTGTATCTGGAGACGTACAACTACGGGCATTTCAAGCAGTTGCTGGGAGAGGTGTATGCGGGGCTCGGGTGAGGCGTTGCGGCGGGAGGCGTCGTTCGCGCCGGAGCGGGGGGAGACGGCGGCGGTGCTGGCGTTCGCGGAGGGGTTCCTGTCGGCGGCGGGGTGCGGGGAGGGGTGCCGGAGGCGGTGGCTGGTGGCGGTGGACGAGGTGTTTTCGAACATCGCGAAGTATTCGTCGGCGCGGGAGGTGCGGGTGGAGTGCGGGACGGAGGGGGAAATGGCGGTCATGCGGTTTTCGGACGACGGGCGGGCGTTCGACCCGCTGGAGCGGGAGGCGCCGCCGACGGACCTGCCGCTGGAGGAGCGGGAGGCGGGGGGGCTGGGCATCCTGATCGTGCGGCGGCTGATGGACGGGGTGGAATTCGCGCGGGCGGGCGGGCGGAACGTGCTGACGCTGCGGAAACGGATCGGGTGAGGCGATGGCGGCGGGAACGGGCGAGGCGAAGTTCGAGCTGGTGGCGCCGTACGCGCCGACGGGGGACCAGCCGGAGGCGATCGAGGGGGTGTGCCGGGCGTTCGCGGAGGGGCGGCGGTTCGTGTCGCTGGAAGGGGTGACGGGGAGCGGGAAGACGTTCACGGTGGCGAACGTGATCGCGCGGATGGGGCGGCCGACGCTGGTGGTGAGCCACAACAAGACGCTGGCGGCGCAGCTCTACGCGGAGCTGAAGGAGTTTTTTCCGCGCAACGCGGTGGCGTATTTCGTGAGCTACTACGACTACTACCAGCCGGAAGCCTACATCCCGCAGACGGACACCTACATCGCGAAGGACGCGAGCACGAACGAGGCCATCGAGCGGCTGCGGCTGGCGGCGACGGACGCGCTGGTGGGGCGGAAGGACGTGGTCATCGTGGCGTCGGTGAGCTGCATCTACGGCTTGGGGTCGCCGGAGGACTACCGCCAGCTGGTGATCCACCTGGAGCGGGGCGGGACGGCGGTGCGGGACGAGGTGGCGCGGCGGCTGGTGGACGTGCAGTACGCGCGGAACGAAATCGCGGGGACGCCGGGGACGTTCCGGATGCGGGGGGACGTGCTGGACGTGTTCCCGGCCTACGCGGAGGACGGGGTGCGGATCGAGTTCTTCGGGGACTCGGTGGAGTCCATCCGGCGGCTGGAGCCGGTGACGGGGCGGGTGCTGGAGGAGCTGGACCAGGTGACGATTTCGCCGGCGAAGCACTTCGTGATGGCGCAGGAAAAGATGCCGGCGGCGCTGGCGCGGATCCGCGCGGAGCTGGAGGAGCGGGTGGCGGCGTTCGAGAAGGCGGGCAAGCTGCTGGAGGCGCAGCGGATCCGGATGCGGACGGAGTACGACCTGGAAATGCTCAAGGAAATCGGGTTCTGCCCGGGCATCGAGAACTATTCGCGGCCGCTGTCGGGGCGGAAGGCGGGGGAACGGCCGGCGACGCTGATCGACTTCTTCCCCCCGGGGTTCCTGACGATCCTCGACGAGTCGCACGTGACGCTGCCGCAGCTGCGGGCGATGTACAACGGGGACCAGGCGCGCAAGCGCGTGCTGGTGGAGCACGGGTTCCGGCTGCCGAGCGCGCTGGACAACCGTCCGATGGCCTACGGCGAGTTCATGGAGGCGACCGGGCCGATGCTCTTCACGAGCGCGACGCCGGGGCCGCTGGAAGCGGAGCTCGCCGGGGAGCCGATCCGGCAGATCATCCGGCCGACGGGCATCCTCGACCCGGTCGTGGAGGTGCGTCCGCTGAAGGGGCAGGTGGACGACCTCATCGGGGAAATCCGCGCGTGCGCGGAACGCGGGGAACGGGTGCTGGCGACGACGCTGACGAAGCGGACGGCGGAGGACCTTTCGGAGTATCTGAAGGAAATCGGGATCCGGTCGAAGTACCTGCATTCGGACATCACGGCGCTGGAGCGGGTGGCGATCCTGCGGGGGCTGCGGAAGGCGGACTTCGACTGCCTGATCGGCATCAACCTGCTGCGGGAGGGGCTCGACCTGCCGGAAGTGTCGCTGGTGGCGGTGCTCGACGCGGACAAGGAGGGGTTCCTGCGGAGCGAAACCTCGCTGATCCAGACGGCGGGGCGGGCGGCGCGGCACCTGGAGGGTCGGGTCATCCTCTACGCGGACGAAATCACGGATTCGATGCGGAGCATGATGGAGCTGACGCGGCGGCGGCGCGAGGCGCAGGAGGCCTACAACCGGGAACACGGCATCACGCCGCGGCAGATCCGCAAGGCCATCCGCGAGGATCTCTCGGCGGAGGAGGAGGCGCGGGAGCTGGAGGCGTCGATGGTGCGCGAGGAGGGGACGGACTACGACGTGGAGCGGACGATCGCGGCGATGGAGCGGGAAATGGCCGAAGCGGCCGAGGCGCTGGAATTCGAGCGGGCGGCGCTGCTGCGCGACCAGATCCTGGAGCTGAAGCACGAGGCGAACCCCATCAAGGCGGCGGCGCAGGAAAAGCGCCGGGGAACGGTGCGGCGCGGCGGCAGCGCGGGGCCGTTCCGGACGGGACGGCACGGGGGCACGCCGAAGGGATGGCGCGGCGGCAGCGGAAGCGCGGGCGGCGGACGGCCCGGGAAAGGCAGGGGAAAACGGAAATGAAACGCGGAAAAGCGGTGTTCGAGGAGCTGGAGGCGGTGCTGCCGCGGGAGCGGGCGGAGGCGTTCTGCGCCTGGGTGCGGGAGGCGTGGGGGCTGGAGCCGGTCTGGATGGAGAAGCCCGGGCGGGTGCTGGCGGTGGTGTCGGTTTACGAAGAGGCGGGGGCGGGGACGCTGGCGGCGCGGGCGGGGGAAGTGCCGCGCGCGGAGTTCGGCGTGCGGTCGGTGCGCCTGCGGCGGTGCGAGGAGAAGGAGTGGAGCACGTTCTGGCGGCACCATTTCCGCACGACGGACATCGGGCGGCGCTTCCGGACGGTGCCGGCGTGGGAGAAATGCCCCGACCGCAAGCGGATCAACCTGCGGCTCGACCCGGGGATGAGTTTCGGCACGGGGTGCCATTTCACGACTCGATTTTGCCTCGAAGAGCTGGAGCGGGCGTGCGGGGCGCGCAAGGTGGGGTCGATGCTGGATGCGGGGGCGGGGAGCGGGATCCTCGCGATGGCGGCGGCGAAGCTGGGGGTGGAGCGGGTGGTTGCGTTCGACTTCGACCCGGTTTGCGTGGCGCAGTTCCCGGCGAACCGGCGGCTGAACCGGCTCGGGCCGGGCGCGGTCCGCTACGAGCTCGGCAACGTCCTGCGCTGGGGCCGGGGGGAGGGGAAGTTCGACGTGGTGTGCGCGAACATTCTTTCGCACATCCTGATCGCCGCCGCGCCGCGGCTGTGGCGGCTGACGGGCTGGCGGCTGGTGCTGGCGGGCATCCGGGAGGTCGAGGCGGACGAAGTGGCAGCGGCGTTCCTGCGGCTCGGGGCGCGCGAAACGACCCGCGACGGGGACGGCGAGTGGTGCGGCATCGTGATGGAACGGTCCGGCCGGCGGGGATGAAACGGAAACCCCGGAAACGGGCAGTCCGCGTTCCGGGGAAAATGGTGAGACGGGTGGGGCTCGAACCCACGACCCCAAGCTTAAAAGGCTCGTGCTCTACCGACTGAGCTACCGTCCCGGCCGAAAGGTGGCGGCGGTATAGCACGGCAGGGGTCGGGATGCAAGCCAAAGGATGGATTTTCCAGCTTGAACGCGTTCCCGCTTGCGGGCAATATCCAACGGTTCACACGAAAAGGTTTGCACCATGAACATTTCGAAGCCCCTGACTCCCGAAACGATTTCCCTCGACCTCAAGGCGACCACCAAACCGGCCGTCATGGAGGAACTCGTGGACTTGCTGGCCGTTTCGGGCCGGATCAAGGACAAGGCCGCGGTGCTGAAGGCCGTGAACGACCGCGAGCGGCGGATGAGCACGGGGATGCAGAACGGCGTTGCGATTCCGCACGGGAAGACCGACAGCGTGGACGGGCTCGTGGCGGCGTTCGGGATTTCGCGGGAAGGGGTGGACTTCGGGGGGCTGGACGGGTTGCCGTCGCACTTTTTCGTGATGACGGTTTCGCCGGATTCGCGGACGGGACCGCACATCCAGTTCCTCGCGGAGATTTCGCGCCCGCTGAACGACGAGGCCATCCGCCAGAAGCTGCTGGCGGCGCAGACGCGGGAAGAAGTGCTCTCCATTTTGACGGCGGGCTGAGTCGTTGCGGGGGGGGAAGGAAGCGGCGGGGACGGGTTTTGCCAAGGTTTGGCAAAATCCGGCGGAGTTTGCCAATGCTTGGCAAACGGCTTGCCGGGGACGCTTTCCGATTTTGCCAAGGTTTGGCAAAAAGGGGCGGTTTTTGCCAAAGGTTGGCAAATGCAAGATTCAGGAAAAACCTCGTGAAACCGCATGTTTTTCCTTGATCTTGAGGCTGGGGGGAGGGGAAATCCGGTCCGTCGGGCAAAAACCCGCGGGGGGAGGAGGAAGGGGAGGGGGAAATCAGCCGAGGGGGGCGTCGGGGTCGGGCGGGACGGCAGCGGGAATGGCGGGGGCGGGGGGGAGATCTCCGGGGGCGGGGAGCTGGGGGCCGACGAGGTTTCCGGGGGCGGGCGGGGGCTGGAGTTTGACGGGGCGGCCTTCGGTTTCGGTGAGGATGCGGGCGAGGAGCCGCTGGACGCGGGGGCCGCAGGTGGCGCCGCCGCCGACGCCGTCTTCGACGAGGAGGGCGACGGCGTAGCGGGGTTTTTCGAACGGGGCGAAGGCAATCATCCACGTCATTTTCTTGCCGGCGGTCTTGGGGCCGTATTCGGCGGTGCCGGTCTTGGCGGCGACGGTGATGCCGGGGAGGGCGGCGCGGCGGCCGGTGCCGTCGGGGGCGTTGACGACGTCCTTCATGCCTTCGCGGATCACGCGGACGTGGGCGGGGCGGAGCTTGGGCTGGACGTCGGCGGGGGCGGGGGGGATGGCGCGGGGGGGGGCGTCGGGGGGGGCGACGGAGAGTACGAGGCGGGGTCGGTGGAGGGTGCCGCCGTTGGCGAGGGCGGCGGCGTAGAGGGCGAGCTGGAGGGGGGTGACGAGGATGGGGCCCTGGCCGATGGAGAGGTTGCAGGTGTCGCCGTCGCGCCAGGCGTCGTGGCGGCGGGCGCGTTTCCAGGCGTCGGTGGGGACGAGGCCGGGGCGTTCGGCGTCGAGGGTGATGCCGGTGGGGCGGCCGAAGCCGAAGTCGCGGGCGAGGTCCTGGATGGCTTCGGGGCCGGCGGCGAGGGCGGCGTGGCAGAGGTAGACGTTGCATGAGTAGCGGATGGCGTGGGGGAGGTCGATGGTGCCGTGGCCCCAGTGGTTCCAGCAGCGGAGGCGGGAATTGCCGAGGGCGAACCAGCCGGGGCAGTGGAACGTGGTGGAGGGGGTGACGCGTCCGCCGGAGAGGGCGGCGAGGAGGGTGAGGGGCTTGAAGGTGGAGCCGGGAGGGTATTCGCCCATGGCGGCGCGGTTGTAGAGGGGGCGGGCGGGGTCGGCCTGGAGGGCGCGCCAGAGGGGCGCGGGGATGGCGGGGACGAAACGGTTGGGGTCGAAGGCGGGGAGGGACGCCATGGCGAGGATGTCGCCGTTGCGGGGGTCGACGACGACGCCGGCGGCGCGGATGGGCGAGGGGAGTAGGTTTTCCTCGCCGGGGAGCGGGGTGGAGAGGACGTCTTCGAGGGCTCGCTGGATGCGGGAATCGACGGCGAGGGTGACGTCGGCGCCGCGGGAGGGGGGGCGTCGGGAGACTTCGTCGAACTTGAAGCCGGCGACGTCGATCTGGATTTCGAGTTTGCCGCCTTCGTTGGCGCGGAGGAGGCCGTCGAGTTTCTTTTCGATGCCGGATTTTCCGGCCATTTCTGGGAGGTAGAAGTGGATTTTCTCGGGCGGGGGGGCGTCGGGGTCGGCTTCGGCGCGGGCGGCGGTTTCGGCGGCGATGTCGGCGCGGCCGACGTAGCCGAGGAGGTGGGCGGCGAGGGGGCCGTGGGGGTAGACGCGGACGGGTTCGACGGTGAGGGCGACGCCGGGGAAGGCGGCGGCGTGTTCGGCGTAGCGGGCGACGGGGGCGGGGGGGAGGTCGCGCCAGGCGACGAGGGGGAGGGGCGTGCGGCGGCGGAGGTGGAGGCGGACGTCCTGGGGGGTGAGGGCGGGGGGGATGTCGAGGGTTTCGGCGAGGCGGTAGATGGTGTCCATGACGGCGTCGACGGTTTTGGAGACGGGGCCGGGGCGCCGGAGTTCCTCGAGGTAGAGGGAGATGCAATAGGAGGGGCGGTTTTCGGCGAGCGGGATGCCGTTGCGGTCGAGGATGCGGCCGCGGGTGCCGGGGAGGCGGACGGAGCGGACGCTCTGGCGGTCCTGGTGCTGCTGGTAGACGGCGGGGCCGGCGCCGACCTGGAGGACCCAGAGGCGGTGGAGCACGACGCCCAGGGCGACGGCGAAGAGGAACCAGAGGAATACGAGGCGTCCGGGGCGGGGGTTTTTCTGGACGGCGGGAGCGGGCACGTCAGGGTTCCGGGGCGGGGGTGCGGGTGCCGAGGAGGCCTTCGAGGCGGTCCATCAGCCAACACTGGACGGGGGCGAGGAGCGCGCCGAGCAGGGCGGCGCCGAGCATCCGGCGGCACAGGGCCGGGAAGGGCATGAGGGAAAAGCCGCGCAGGCGCAGGAGCAGGGCCATCGCCGCGGTGGCGACGGCGGCGCAGAGGGCGCCGCGCCAGAGGACGGGGCCGAAGCGGATTTCCCCTTCGGCGGACGGGCGGACGAGGAAGGCGAACGCGCCCGCGGCGAGGAAAGCGGAGGAGGAAGTGCCGAGGGGCGCGAGGCTCATCGCGTCCTCGATGATGCCGGCGACGATGGCGGTGAGGACGAAGCCGAGGGGCGGCTTGCGGAGGGCGGCGTAGAGGACGACCGTCAGGAGGAAGGGGAAAGGCGGCTGGGCCATGTGGCGCCACGGCGGGCAGACGACTTGCAACGTGCCCGCGAGGAGGAGCCAGAACAGGAACATCAGGACATTCACGGCGGGGAAGCTAGCACAGCGGGCGGCGGGGAAGAAGTGGAAAGAGAGAGCGGGAGAAATTGCGTTTCGGGAGAGGAGGTGGTAGGGTGTCCATCGAATCCGGCGGCATCCGCGCGGGCGGGCGGCCGGACCTCGCCACGGAGGACGCCCCATGAAACTCGACGAAAACGGACGCAAACGGCTGGATGCCATGAAAAAGGCCCTGGCGGCGGGGTTGCCGCTCGCGGGGTTGCTGGCGGCCACCGCGGCTTTCGCGGCGGACCCGCCGGAAACACCGGTGCCCGGACGCATCCCGGCTCCGCCGCCGCCGGAGGCGTGGCGTACAGCGGGCGAACCGGCTCCGCCGCCGGCGGCATCGGGTGAAAACCCCGTTCCCGCCACGCCGCCGGATGACGATTCGTGGGGTGACGCCGTGGATGGGTTTATTTCACTTGCTCCACCCCCCGAGGATGAGCCGGCCCCGTCCGTGACGTCCCCACCACGCGGAGAAACCCCGTGAAACTCGACGACGGCGGGCGCAAACGGCTGGATGCCATGAAAAAAGCCCTGGCGGCGGGGTTGCCGCCGTCGGTTGTTTTCCTCGACGGGGATTCGCCCTGACGCTTCCTTCGAACGGAACCGGACCCGTGGAAGCGTTGCCCCGCCACCTTTCGCTCGAACTGACGGCGCGGTGCAATTTCGCCTGCCCGTTCTGCTACGGGGTCTGGCACGAGCGGCCGGAACTGGCGGCAAGGGAATTGGACACCGCGGAATGGTGCGCGATCCTGGACGAATGCGCGCGGCGCGGCGTGCGCGACGTGCAGTTCACCGGCGGCGAGCCTCTCCTCCGGGACGACTTGTTCCTCCTCCTCGACCATGCGCGCGCGGCGGGACTCCAAACCGGGGTGTACACGAACGGGAGCCTCCTCTCCGAAGAGCGCATCCTCGCGTTCAAGCGCCGGGGCACGCGGATTTCGACGAGCCTGCCGGGGCTCGCTTCCTACGGATTGATGACGGGGACGGACCGCGAGGCGTGGGGCGTCCTCGAAGCCGTCGAACGCGCGGCGGAACTCGGTTGGCCGGTGGCCGTGGGCATCACGCTTGCCAAGCCGAACCTCGCGGAAGCGGCGGACCTCGTGGCGGCGGTGGTGCTTGCCCGCGCGTCGACCGTCCAAATCGGCGCCGCGATGTGGGAGGGGCGGATGAAGGAGCACGCGGACTGGATGCTTTCCGAGGCGGAATGGGACGCGGCGAAGGCGGCTGTCCTCGCGGTGCCGGCGGGGCGCGTGCCGGTGCATTTCGCGGAGGAGTTTTTCTGCACCTGCCGGGAGCAACCGGGCGAGCCCGCCGCGCGGTGGCCGTCGCCGAAGGGAAACTGCCCGGCGGGCAAGTCGTTTGGCGCCATCGGCCCCGACGGCCGCCTCCGCCGCTGCCTCCACACGCTCGACGCGCGCGGCTGGCGCGGATGACGGCTGCCTCTTGCATCCGCGGGTGAAAACAAAGGGGCTTGATGCCGGTTTGCCAAAGTGTGGCAAAAAATGGCGAAAGTTGCCAAACATTGGCAAATTCCATGTGCGGACCGTTCCCCGGTTTTGCCAAGGTTCGGCAAAACCAAGCGTTTTTTGCCAATGCTTGGCAAATTCGCCGAGGGCCGGAAAACCGGTCCGACGGCCAAAAACTGCCGGGGGGAATGGGGGAGGGGAAAGGGGGCGGCGGGCCGCCAGGGGAATCAGTCCTGAGGGACGAAGGAGTCTTTGCCGACGCCGCAGACGGGGCATACCCAGGAATCCGGGATGTCGTCGAAGGCGGTGCCGGGGGCGATGCCGCCGTCGGGGTCGCCGGTGGCGGGGTCGTAGATGTAGCCGCAGACGGAGCAGACGTATTTCTTCATGGTGTTTCCTTGTGGTTCGGGGTGGTCAGAGGAGCGATTCGAATCCGCCGCGCGCCCGGAGGGCCGCCAGCAGGGCCTTGATGTCCTGCGCGCGGGATTTGTGGCAGACGAGGGTCACGCCGTCGGCTTGCGCCACGACGATGTCTTCGACGCCGACGAGGGCGGTCAGGCGGCCGGGGGAGACGACAATGTTGTGGGATGAGTCGAGGGCGAGAACGTCGCCGAGGGTCGCGTTGCCGGCGGGGTCGCGGGGAAGGTGGGCGTCGAGGGCCGTCCAGGAGCCGATGTCGTCCCAGGTGAAGCGGGCAGGGCAGACGAGGACGTTGTCCGCGTGCTCCATTAGGGCGAAATCGACGGATATTTTTTCGAGGCCGGGGAAATCGCGGGCGAGGGCGGCTTGGAAGGCGTCGTCGGTGGGAGCGGCGGACCAGTCTTCCAGCCGGTCGGCGAGGACGGGGCGGTGGCGGCGGAAAGCGGCGAGGAGCGAGGGCAGCGACCAGACGAACATGCCGGAATTCCAGAAGAATCCGCCTTGGGCGAGGTATTGCTCGGCAACCTCGCGCGGGGGCTTTTCCTTGAACCGGAGGGCGGTGCGGAATTCTGTTCCCCCGACCGTGGCGGCGACGGGGCCGGATTCGATGTAGCCGAAGGCCGTGCTGGGTTCGGCGGGCGGGATGCCAATGGTGACGAGGACGTCGCGCGAGGCGCAGAGGGCCATCGCGTCGCGGAGGGTGGAGGAAAAGGCCGGGAGGTTGCCGATGAGGTGGTCGGCGGTGAGGACGCAGAGGAGGGCGTCGGGATCGCGGCGGCGGAACCAGGCGGCGCCCGCGGCGATGGCGGCGGCGGTGTCGCGGCCGACGGGCTCGCCGAGGACGGAAACGGGGGAATCCGGGCCGAGGATTTCGCGGATGGGGGCGACGAGGGCGGTGTTGGTGACGACGAGGATGCGGTCCGGGGGGACGACGCCGTCGAGGCGGTCGACGGCCTGCCGGACGAGGGGCGCGCCGCCGGTGAGGGCGAGGAGTTGCTTGGGGCGGCGGGACGTGCTGAGGGGCCAGAAACGTTCGCCTCTGCCGCCGGCCATGATGATGGCGCAGGCGTGTGCGGCGGGGTCGGAGATGGCGGGAACGCGGGTCGAATCGGGATTCATCGCACAAACTATGGCATGACAAGGCGGGCCGGGGCGAGCCGAAAGTCAGGGAGGGCGGAAGAAATATCGATGACTGGACAGTGCTTGTTCAGTTGCCGACCGCAGTGGCGATTGCAAAACTTTGACATGCAAACGGAAAAATCGCATGGTGCCTGCGTTGCCGCCATGAATCCGAACCCCGTCCATTTTTTGCTGACGCGCTTCAACGTCCGGTTGAAGTTCGACATTCCGCCCCGGGATATACCGCCTGCACCGGGGCTGGACCCCGGCTGGCTGGAACGGCGCTTCGCCCTTTACGAACGCTATTGCCTGCCATCCGTTGAGGAACAGACGGTTCGAGATTTCCGTTGGCTCGTGTTCATGGACGAAGAGACGCCTGCCCGGTTCCGGACACGGATGGAGACGCTGGCGGAGAAACATTCCTTCCTGCTGCCGGTGTTCTGCCGGGAATTCACGGGGAAGGAGGTCCTGCGGCACATGGAGATCTTCCAGCCGGCGGGGAGCGGGTTGCGCATTACGTCGCGGTTGGACAACGACGACATGTTGCATCCCCGGTACATCGAACGGGTTCGGAGCCGGGCCTGTGCGGAAATTGCCGCCGGGCGGGATGCGGAACAAGGCTTTTTCATCGCTTTTCCCCTGGGGTGTTGCCTGCGTGGGGCGGATGCCTACATCCAGCGCTACCGCAACAATCCTTTCGTCAGCTACGTGTCGTTGCCGACGGCATCCCGGACGGTGCTGGATTCGGACCACCGCTACATCGCCGACATGGCCCCGGTTGTCCATGAATGGCGTGCGCCGATGTGGTGCCAGGTCATCCATGGCGAAAACGTGGCCAATGCGTTGCGCGGCGTGTATTGGCCGTTCGAACGCTTGTTTTCGCGCAAGGCATCCCGGGATTGCTCCCACAGTGCCGTCTGGCGCATCCGGGAGTTCTGTTCGACGGCCGTCCGGTACGTGACAAGGAGCCAAGGGAGATAGGAATGGGCGCATTGTCTTGCAACATCTGCGGAAACACGGCGGGCATCCGGCGTCTCACGGTGCGGGAAAAAATGCGGGGAACCCTGGAGCCGTTCGAATACGCGGTTTGTCCGGAGTGCGGGCACCTGCACCTGCTTTCCATTCCTGGTGACATGGGTGCCTATTACGGCCAAGGCTATTATTCCTATTCCCGCCGCCAACTGCCGTGGTGGTGGCGATGGTTGCACAGGGTCAGAAATGCCGCCATGCTGGGTGGGAAAACGCCCGTGGGGCGGCTCTTTCTGGCTTTGAAAAAGCCGTGGTACGCGGACTGGCTTTCTGCCATGCAGTTGCATCCGGGGGACCATTTCCTCGACGTGGGTTGCGGAGCCGGGAATTTTCTGAGGGAGCTGCAGGCTTCCGGTCTTGATTGCACGGGAATCGATCCGTTCCTGCCCGGTGACGAAGACACGCCGGAAGGTGTGCACCTGCGCAGGCGGGACATCAAGGAAGAAAAGGGCATCTACAAGGGGATTCTTTTCAGTCATTCGCTGGAGCACGTGCCCGATCCGGGGCAAAATCTGGAATGCGCCCGTTCCCGTCTGGAAAATGGCGGATCTGTTGTCATCCGGATACCGCTGGCCGATTCCCTCGCATTCTGGCGCTACGGCGCGGACTGGTTCCAGCTCGATGCACCCCGGCACCTCAACTTGTTCACGCAAAAGAGTTTTTCCATTCTGGCGCGCAAGTGCGGATTTGAAATCGCCGGGTGCTGGCACGACTCCAACAAGGACCAATTCTGGGCCAGCGAGGAGTATCGCATGGGCATCTGCATGAACGATCCCCGTTCTTTCGCGCACGATTCCCGCCCGGCCCATTTTTCGCGCAAGGACATCGCGCGTTTCGCCCGTTGGGCAAAATGGGCCAACGACATGGGCATCGGCGACCAAGCCGCTTTCCTGTTACGCCCTCTGGCTGGAGGTTGAACTCAATTTTCCCGCTTGCATTTTCAACCTTTTGCCCCATTTTTTCCCCATGAAGCACTACGAATCGTATTTTTATTCCACCCGGGACCGCGACACGCGCCATGCCGCATCAGCGATTCTGGATGCCGTGTTTCCGCTTCTTCCCCGCGTGTCATCCGTTGCCGACGTTGGCTGTGGAGTCGGAGTCTGGCTGTCCGTTCTCCGGGAAAAGGGGGTGGAGACGCTCCAGGGGTTCGACGGTTTTTGGGTGGAGGACGGACAGTTGGAAATTCCCGTGGAAATGTTGAAGCGGGTTGATCTCGAACAGCCATTGCAATGGCCGGTTCGGTATGATTTGCTCCTGTCTCTCGAAGTAGCCGAACATCTGCCTCCGGAAAGGGCTGCCGGTTTCGTCGAAGATTTGACGAAGGCTTCCGACTACGTTCTGTTTTCGGCCGCGATTCCCCGCCAGGGCGGGTACCACCACGTCAACGAACGCTGGCAGAGCTTTTGGGCGGGATTGTTCGCCGGACGCGGGTATTCTCCGGTGGATTGCGTGCGCCCTCGCTTCTGGAACGATGATTCCATTCCGTGTTGGTATTCCCAAAACATGTTGTTGTATGTGAAAGACGGGGCCCCCCTGAAACACCCTCCGGTTTACCCGATGCCTCTGGATGTCGTCCACCCTGCGGCCTATCTCGGCAAAGTGAACCATCCTGACTTCCGCTACGGCCTTTCCCTCGCCAAACGGGCTATCCTGCACAAGTATTTTGGGAAACCGTTCTGATTTTCGACAGCCTACGCCGTTGCCATGTTCCGGGAACGCCTCCAGATTCGCCTCAACCGCGCCGTCCGCCGCTGGCAGGCGTTGCGGCATCTAGTGCGGGTGGATGGACATCCCATGCCCGAATGGAAGCCAGACGAAGTCTGGATGATGGTGGTCTGCCGGAACGAGGCGCTCCGGATTCCTTTCATGCTCGACTACCATTTCCGGCTCGGCGTCTCCCGCGTCCTGCTCATCGACAACGCATCTACCGACGGCACACCCGATCTAGTCCGGGACGATTCCCGCATCCACGTTTTCTCTTCCTCCGAAACCTACCGCGGTCCCCTCTACTGGCAGGAACCCCTCCTGCGCCGCTACGCGCGCGGCCGCTGGTGCCTCGTGCTCGATGCCGACGAACTGTTCGCCTACCCGGACATGGATACGCTGTCCCTGCCGGACCTTGTCCGCCGCCTCAATGCCGAAGGTGCCCAGGCCCTCCACACCGTGTTCGTCGAGATGTTTTCGCAATCCCCCATTTCCGCCGTCCACTATGTCCAAGGCGGAGACCTGCGCGAAGCCGCCCCGTTCTTCGATCCGGCCGGTTTCTACGTCAAAAAGGCCTACCGCCGGGTCTTTTCCGGTCCCGGATCCGATTTCATCTACATGGGGGGCACCCGGGGACGGGTTTTCGGCGAAGAGTTCGGGTGTTCCAAGGTCCCGCTCTTCCGGTACTCGCCGGAGATGTTCCTGCGGCGCGGGCTCCACACCATCGAGGGGGCGCGGGTTTCGGGGCACCAGGCGGCGGTGCTGCATTTCAAGTATTTGCAGGACTTCCACGAAAAGGTCGTCCGCGAGACCGCCCGCAACGTCTATTGGAACGGGGCGGCCGAATACAAGGCCTATGCGGCGCTTCTCGAAAAGAACCCCGATTTCACCCTCTGGCATCCGGGGGCGCGGCGCTACGAGTCGTGGCGGTCGCTGGCCGATGCCGGGCTCGTGTTTTGAAACGGTCCGGCGTCCGCGCGGGGGAGGGGGAGGGGGAGGGATGGCAGTCGGTGGAAAAACGGGGTGGACGGGAGGGGGGAAAAGGGGGATGATGGAGGGAACGGGGGAAGGAGAACACGACATGAAGACGGCGATGCAATTCTGTTGGATGGCGGCGGCAATGGCGGTTCTGGCCGCAGGGACGGCGCGGGCCGAACCCATCGACGCGGCCGTGGCCCGGGCGGTCGCGGCGGAACAGGTGGCGGCGTTCTTCCCCGGCGAGAGCTGGACGCCCGTGGACCAGGTCGCGGCCGTGGACGGCGAAGGGACGCCCGCCGCGTGGGCGGTCGTTTTCGCGCTGGCCGACGGGGCCTATGCGGCGGACGGCGCGGTGCGGGCGGCCGTCCAGGCCGGCGAAACCGGCGACGACGGCGAAAGCGCGCTCTACGCCGAAACCGCGACGGTCGTGACCGGCGCGAACGACACGGACAGCCTCGTCTTCCGCACTTTCCGCGGGCTTGCGGACTGGTACCAGGCCTTCGCCGCCTCCGGCGGCGCGGGGGAACTCGTCCGCCTCGGCGCGGGCGACATCCGTTTCGCGGCGTCCGCCGGAACCGCGGCGCGCGGCAGGAGCCGTCCTTCCGCCCTGCGCCGGGAGGCACAGGCGCGCGCGGCGGCGCGAACGGCGGAAAGGGAGTCGCTTTCCGGAGAGATGAAGGCGCTGGCGGACGAAGCGGAAGCGGAAGCGGCGGCGGCGGCGAAGGCGCGCTGGGGCGCGGCGGCGGCCCGGGCGGCGGGCCCGGCGGAATGAGGAGGAGCGAACGATGAAAAAGACTATTGTTTCGGCGTTTCTGGCGTGGGGGATGGCGGCGGCGGCGGCTCTGGCGGCGGACCCCGACCTCGTGATTTCGTCGATCGCGCTTTCGACGAACCGGGCGTATCCGGGGGAGAAAGTCCGCATCGACAGCGTGACGCGCAACAACGGCGGCGCGACGGGGTGGTGGAAGTACTGCGACGTGCACTACTATTTCGGGACGTCCGCTTCCCTGGCCAACGCGACGAAAATCGGCAGCGGCGTGACGCCCAACTACCAGGAAGTCAACGGCATCGACAACGGCGAGGAAGAAGAGGACACGCTGAACTGGACCATCCCGGCGGACACGCCGCCGGGCAGCTACTACATCATCTGCAAGGCGGACGGCGGGAACGCCATCAAGGAAAGCAACGAAAACAACAACACCCGGGCGGTCAAGTTCACGGTCGTGGGGACGCCGAGTTTCAGCGGCCTCAAGTGGAGCGAGCCGCTGTACGTTTCGCACGGCGATTCCGTCACGATGTACGGCGAATGCGCGAACATCCCGGCGGGCAGGTCGGTCACCCTCACGGTTTGCGAGGACGACCCCCTGGGCGACGACACCGTGACCAACTTCACGGCGACCGTGCGCGAGAGCGCGGACGGGACGTGCTATTTCACGCGCACCTGGACCGCCGTCTGGGAGGACGACGCGAAGGCGGATCCGGAATACTACTTCAAAGCGACGTACAAGCAGGACGGCAAGGAATACTCCGCGGCGAGCGGAAAGAGCGACGGGGAATGCCTCCACGTTTCGAAGGACCGGATGGTGCCGTGCTACAGCCCGCTGAAGAACGACTTCTACTACGACAACAACATCACGACGAACCGGACCGACGGCGGTCCCGTGGGCGCGTCGAGCGGGTCGGTGGCGCTGACCGACGACCGCATCCCGATCATTTTGGTCCACGGGATGAGCGGCGACGGCAAGCCGGAGACCCTGAACTACTGGTACGGGTGGATGAACGCCGACAGCAACTACAAGCTCGGGTACTTCAACCAGTCGCCGATGAGCAACATGTTCCGCGTGTACCGCTACGTGTACGACAGCCGCGACTTCATCGCGACGAACGGCCTCCGGTTCGCGAAATTCGTCAACGATTTCTACGACACCCATCCCGAATTCGCCAACCGGCAGGTCGTCATCATGGCCCACAGCATGGGCGGGCTCGTGAGCCGCTACGCGATGAACTCGAACCCGGACTTCGCGGCGAAAGTCCACCGGCTGGTGACGTTGGGCAGCCCGCACCTCGGGGCGCAGGGGGCGAACCCGACGTGGATCAAGTACTCCGGGCCTGACGACAACAGCTGGATCGTTTCGGGCATCTACAACAGCTTCAACCTCCACAACAACACGGCGGGCTGCTTCGAGCTGGCCTGGTACGCGACCAACGAAATCCCCGGGGAAGCGCTGACGGAAGCGGCGATCGCCGAAATGGGCGACTCGTACAACACGGCGCTCCTCCGCACGAGCCTCCGCGACCCCTTCACGGGGCGCGCGGGGATGCGCAGCAAGTCCGCCGACAACAAGTGCGTGCTCTTCGCGGGCAGCTCGACCAACCTGATTTCCGATTCGATGAAGGACAACTGGCCGGACGCCTCGTCGGGCGAAATCAAGACCGACCACATGGGGCTTTGGGCGGCGGCGAAAATCTACCGGAGCATGAGCTACGCCGACGGCACCGGCGTGGGGGACAACGACGGGCTCGTTCCCGTGATTTCCGCGCTCATGAACGATTCCCTCGGCTGCGCGCTTTCCACGGACAAGAACGCGCACCCGACGGCGGCGAAGTTCAACCTGAACGTCCTCGAAGGCCAGCAGGTGGACCACGCGAGCTATCTCGACGTGCCCGTGACGATGGACTCGGTCAAGGCCGTGCTCCTGACGCAGGTGCGCGGCTACTGCGCGCCCGCGGCTGCGGTGGAAGCCGGTGCGGCGTGGCAGCTCGTGGACAACGTGACGCAGGAACGGAGTCCTTGGCAGAAGTCCTCCGTGCGGCTCCCCGCGCTCATCCCGGGGCGCAGCTACACGGTCGAGTTCAAGGGCGATATTTCCGGCTGGACGAAGCCGGGCAACGTCACTTTCACCGCGACCAAATCCGTCACCAAGGCGGTGACGGGGACCTACGTCGCCCAATCCGGCGGCGGCAGCGCCACGAACCACGCGCCGGCGGACCTCGCGCTCGACAACGCTTCGGTCGAGGAAAACGCCCCCGCCGGGACGCTCGTGGGCACGCTTTCCGCGTACGATGCGGACGGCGATCCGCTGACGTATTCGCTCGTCGCGGGCGAAGGCGCCACCGGCAACGATTGCTTCACCATCAGCGGCAACAAGCTCCTGACGGCGCAGGTCTTCGATTTCGAGGAGCATCCCAAGCACTACTGCCGCATCCGCGCCAGCGACGGCAAGGGCGGGACCGCGGAAGAAGCCTTCGTCATCGACGTCGTCAACCTCGCCGAAACGACGCCCGCGCAGGCGACCGGCGACGCGTGGCTCAACCTCAAGTGGGATGCATGCCCCGGCGCGACGGACTACCGCGTGGACGTTTCGGCGGGAATCCTGACGAACAAGTACATCGTCCCGAAGGGCGCCATCGGGACCAACGAATTCCTGGAAGGGCAGTACTGGCGCTATGATGCCCCCGGCGGTGCGACAACCGCAACAGTCGGAGCCATCAAGACGGCACCGACGTGGCAAGTGTACACGGAGACAAACAAAGCCGGCGTCGTGACCAACGAAGTCGACGGACACTTCCTCTGCGGGTCGAACAACGTGGCCTTGCTGACGGAAGAACTGCCGATCAAGGGGGCGGGAGATGTCGGGTTCTATTTCAACCATGGCACATGGAACGGCAAGAACGACACGAACGTGTCCCGTCTTGATGCTTCCTACCGTTTCGATGATGGTCCATGGATGGAACTGGGAACGAGCATCGCGACGGGAACCGCCGATGGCGGGGACGTGGCTTTCGAAAAATCCGTCGAGGTTCCCGAGGGGGCGTCGACCGTCTCATTCAAGATGGTGGCGACAAACGCATATCTCGGCGACAACAGACAACGCGGAACGTACGTGACCGAAGCCGTCGTTTCCCTCCGCGGGCAGGGGGATTTCGAAAGCGCCTCCGTGCATCTGGCCGGTTATCCGTACGAGCTGAACACGACGGGGCTGCAAGTCACGAACCTGCCGGCGGACACGCGCTACTGGTACCACGTCGAAGCGCTGGTGGACGGCGAATGGGTGGATGCCGCCTGGGGGAGCCAGCTGACCGAAAACACCGTGCCGCCGCCGACGGACCTCGCCGTGGCGCCCGGCAGCTCCACCTCGCTCGGCATTTCGTGGAACGACCCGGGGCTGGTGGACCACTTCGAGGTGCAGCTCACGCCCATTCTCGCCTCCGGTCTCCAGAGCGAAATCGCGGCGGCGCCGAACGCGGACCTCGCCGCGGCGGACAACGCGAGCGGCTGGCGCTACAGCGCGGACCACGCGGCGACAGCGAAGAGCTGGTTCTGCAAGAGCGGGGAAACGCCGTACGGCGACTACCACGGCTTGCTGATCGCTCCGACGCCGGGCGTGCAGTCGCCCGAACTGGATCTTTCCGGCTGCGAAAGCGCGAGCTTCCGTTTCGTGGCGCGGACGCGCGGCGTGAGCAACAACGTCACGGGCGAAGAGATGGTGTTGTACTACAAGGTTCCCGACGGCGACTGGACGCCGGCCGGATCGGCCACGACCAACCAAGTCGCCATCTACAACAACCGTTTTCTCTATCTGGACGTGCCGGAAGAGGCACTCGTCAAGGGCGTGCGGTTCGAAATCGGAGTTCCGGGCGCAACGGGCAGGGGCGGCGTTTGGGATGCCGGCAAAGGCGATGGCATCCGCAACGTGACGCTGCTGGGCGTCGGCAAGCCCGCGCCGGACTACGGCGCGGAGTCGGCGGTGACGAACCTGCCCGCGGTGCCCGCGCCGCTCGCCGACGCGGCGGAAGCGTCCCCGGCGGCCTCGACGCTGGCGAAGGGGCTCGCGATGGAGACGGCGTACTGGGTGCGGGTGCGGTCGGTGGATGCGTCGGGCAACGTTTCGGCGTGGGTGGAAGCCTCCGGGGAGACGCTGGCGGCGGACGAACCCCACGCCCTGGCGCTTTCCGGCAACACGGTGCGCGAGAACAACGCCGCCGGCGAATACATCGGGACCCTTTCCGCGGAAGACGCGGACGAGGGCGACGAAATCACATGGGAACTCGCCGAAGGCGAGGGAAGCGATGCGAACGGGCTCGTCGAAATCGTCGGCGCGGCGGTCAAGGCCAAGGGCACGTTCACGGTTCCGGAGGGGGAGGAGGCTCCTTCCATCCGGGTGCGTGCGACGGACGCGCAGGGCCTCTGGTCGGAAGAAACGTTCGCGCTGAACGTGGTTTCGGCCGCGTCGGAAGAAGTGCCGGAGGAGACGGACCGCGTGACGATCCCGGCGGAAATCTTCTCCGCGATGGCGCAGGCGAGCGGTGCGCGCATCACCGATTTCCGGACGGCGTCCGCGGAGGGCGGCGGGGTGGCCGTGTCGGCGGCGTGGGTCGTGGAAGACGAGTCGGGTGCGCCCCGGACGATGGCGGCGGGGACGGCGTACGACGTGTACGTTTCGACGAACCTCGCCGAGGGATTCGTCTTCGACCGGCGCGTGACGGTGCCGCGGCTGGACGACATCCCGTTCGACGGGCCGATGGGCTTCTGGGCCGTGCTGGTCGCCGAATAGGGGGGAGGAAGGTGAAGGCGCGCGGAATCCTGGCGGCGGGGCTGGCGGCGGTAGCGTTGGCGGCGGCCGCCGCGGCGCAGGACGTCGTTCCGATCGACGGCTCGTCGTTCGACGGGAACGGCATGACCCTCAACTGGCGGAGCGACCCGGACGCGGTCTACCGCGTCACGGGCACGACCTCGCTGACGGATCCCGGCAAGGCGTGGAAGCAGGAGGGCGGCTACGTCTCCGGCGGCGGGTGGACGCTGGGGACCACGCTCGACACGGGCACGAACACGGTGATGTTCTTCCGCGTCGAGAAGGTGGACCAGGAGGGGCCGTCTTTCGAATTCCTCTCGCCGGCGAAGGACGCGGTGTCGGTGGGGGCGGACGACCCCGTCCGCATCGCGGTTTCCGACGCCAGCGGCGTGTCGGACCGGGATCTGGCGGTGTACGTGGGGCAGAAGATGCACCTGTTCGGGGCGGACCCGGACGTGTCGTGGGAGGGCGGGGTGCTGTCCTACACGGGCGGCGCGCTGGGCAATCCCGGCGAAACGGTGGAAGTCTGGGCGACGGCGACGGACAACCGCGGGAACACGGCGGCGAGCGAATCGTCGCTGCTCCTGATCGCGAGCGCGCCGGAGACGCTTTCCGCGGAAGAAGGGGCGCAGGCACCGCCGTTCGTGGTCATCGGCGCCGGCGGGGAAAGCGTGTCCGAGCTCGTCGACAAGGTTGCGGAAGCCACGGGATTCGCGCGGGCGTCCGTCGCCTCCGCCGAACCCGAAGGAACGCTGGAAATCACCGGCATGACGGACGACACGCTCGAATTCGCGTACACCGGGAGCGCGTGGCGGCTTCTCGATGTCGGCCAGCTCTGGGCGAGCGAAAACCCGAACCGGATTTTCTACCGCAGAATCACCGCGCTCGGCACGCCCGCGGACGGAACCATCACCGCCAAAACCGCGGAAGCGACGCTCGCGGACTTCTTCGTCGGCGGCAGCTTCACGAGCGACGAAGGGGAATGGACGGTCTACACCGTGGAAGGCGGTGGGGAGGCGACGGCCACCTCGAAGCGGCGGGCCGCGGCTCCGCGCATCGGGGGGAGCACGGGCCGGACGTTCTCCACCAACGGCGTCATCCGTTCGTCGCTCGTGACCATCCCGGAAAACGTGCCGCTCGCCTTCGAGGGCGATTTCGGCGAATGGGACGTGAGCACCGGGTTTTCCGTCGCGGCCGACTTTGCAGTCTTGAAACGCAAGTTCAACACCTGCGATCTGGCCGTCAACGGAAAGGTACACGTGTATCTGCACCCGAAGCTCGTGGCGACCACCAACGCCGCGTACAGCAACACGTGGGAAAAGACCGTCGCCAGCGTCAAGAAGACGTTCGCCGGGGCCATTGGGCCGGTGCCCGTGTGGGTGGATGTCGGCGTCGAAGTGCCCGTGACACTCACCGTGGAGGCGGAGGCCACCAACGCGAGCGTGCAGGCGACGATCGACATTTCGCGCACGCTCGATTTCCGCTGGAAATTGAGCGACGACGAGTGGAAGCAGGTCGGAAGCGGCAACACGGGCTGGGTGATCGCCAAGACGAATTTCACCTACGAGGTCGAAGGTTCCGCCGGGGTGCGCGCCTCGCTCAAGCCGACGGTGACGGTCAAGGTGTACAGCCTGATCGGCGCGAAGGGCTGGGTCGAGCCGTATCTCGAAGCCAACGCGAAGGGGCTCGTGCGCGGGCACGGAGCGCAGGCGCCGGATTTCTACTACTTGATGTCGGCCTACGCGGGCCTCAATGCCGGAGTGGGACTGGAGCTTGCGGTGTGGAACGACGACTGGGGGACGCTCCCGGCCAAGGAGTTCTCGCCGCTGCGCAAACAGTTGCTGTACCTCGAAGGCACCAACACGCCGCCGACCATCGTCGCGGCGCCGGAAGACACGGCGGCGGAAGCGGGGTCGCCCGTGATGCTTTCGGCGACGGCGGAAGGGACGTGGCCGCTCCGCTACGCGTGGTACCACAACGGGACGGACACCGGGCGGCGGGAGAGTTACATCACGCTCAAGGCGGGCGAGGCGACGGCGGGCGAATACACGGTGGTGGTGGAAAACGGCTACGGCACAGCCGACGCCAGCGCGAACGTGACGGTGACGACGAACGTCCCTGTGGTCGGCACGTGGACGTTCCACTACCAGTGGGAAGGGCGGAAGCCCTGCACCTACGAGGCGGAATTCCTCGCGGACGGGACGATGCACGACACGTCACCTTCCGACCACTGGTGGGATTGGCACCTCAACGGCAAGACCATCCGCATCGAGACGCGCGAACGCTGGGAGGGCGGCGTGGGCGCGGTGTACTGCGGCACGCGGAAGGGCGAGACTTACATGTCCGGCACGATGACGTCGGTTTCCGGCCTGAAGGGCACCTGGTCGATGACCCGGGTCGGGGCCGGGCGCGGAACGGGCGGCGGCGCGTCCGTTTCCGGCGCGGCGGGCGTGGCTTCCGCCGGCGGATGGAACGGCGAGGAAGAACTCGATCCGGTCGGCTTTCCGCTGGCCGTGGCAGTGCCGTAGGGAAAACGGGAGGCGGGCGATGGCGATGGACGGGAACCGGGTGTCCGGCGCGGCGGACGACACGGTGGTGGTGGCGGATTTCCTGGGGAATTTCGCGTTGCTGGCGTCGGTGCCGCGTCCCTCGGGGCACGAACGGGCCGTCAGCGACCGCCTCAAGGCGTGGTCCGAAGCGGCGGGATGCCGGGTGCGGCAGAACGCGGCGGGCAACCTTGTCATCGACGTGCCGGCGACGGAAGGGTGCGAAGGGTTGCCGCTGGTTGCGCTCCAAGCGCACCTGGACATGGTTTGCGTGGCGCGGGAGGGGGTGTGCTGCGACCCGCTGGCGGATCCGATCCGGGTCGTCGCGGAAAAGGGCGTGCTGCGGGCGGAGGGAACTTCCCTCGGCGCGGACGACGGGGCGGGCGTCGCGATTGTCATGTCCGTTCTCAAAGGAAAGATGGCGCATGGGCCGCTCCGGGCGGTTTTCACGGTCGACGAGGAAGTCGGGATGACGGGCGCGCTCGCAATCACGCGGGAAGACCTCGCGGGGGTGAAGTACCTGGTCAACATCGACAGCGAAAAGAGCGACACCGTCATAGTCGGTTCGGCCGCGGCGTCCATCGTGGCGGCCACGGCCGCGCCACGGCTGGCGGCGCCCGCCGGGGACACGGCGCTGGAAATTTCGGTTTCGGGGCTTCTCGGCGGGCACTCCGGCATGGCCATCGGCGAAGGGCGCTGCAACGGCATCGTCGCGCTGGCGGAGGCGCTGGCGGAACTGGGGAAGGCGGTCCCGGCGGAATTGGCGTCGTTCGCGGGCGGCACGGTGGACAACGCCATACCGGCCCGTGCGTCGGCGGTGGTGGTCGTGGCGGGAAAGGACCGGGAGGCGGTCGAAGCGTTCGCGGCGGCCAAGACGCGGGAACTCCGCGCGCGTTTCGCCGGGCGGGAGAAGGTTCCCGCCGTTTCCGTCGCGGCGGCGGCGATGCCCGCCGCGGTTTTCGAGGCGGAGCAGGCGGCGGGCATCCTCGCCTACGTGGCGGGGACGCCGGACGGGGCGCTGGCGGTGTCGGGGGAAATCGACGGATTCGTGGAAACGTCTTCCAACCTCGGGAAAATCGCGGTCGGTCCGGACGGCGTGGAAATCCGGCAGATGCCCCGCAGTTCGGTCCCCGGCAAGATGGAGGAAATCGAGGCGCGCCAGAAGGCGCTCGGCGCGTCGTGCGGGCTGGAGGTCGGCGTCTCGAAGGTGGCGCGGGCGTGGCCGGTGAAGCCCGGCAGCGTCCTGGCGGGGAAAATCCGGGACATCTACCGGGAACTCAACGGCGGGGAAATCCGGGTGGAGGGAATCCACGCGGGGCTGGAGTGCGGCGTGTTCGCGGAATTGGACGGCGACTTGGACATGGTCAGCATCGGGCCGGACCTGCGGAACGTCCACTCGCCGGACGAAACGCTGCTGCTGGCGTCGATTCCGAAGACGTGGCGGCTGCTGGAAAAGCTGCTGGTTTCGCTCGACTGACGCGGAAACCGGTTGCTCTTCGCCCCGTTTCCCGGATTTTGCCAAGGGTTGGCAAAAACGGGGCGGTTTTGCCAAAGGTTGGCAAATCGGTCCGACGGGCAAAAACCGCCGGGGGGCGGGGAAACCGGCAAGACGGCGGGAAGGGGCGGGATGGAGGGTTGCAATCCGGGGGGGGGATGGTAGGATGGAATTTCCTCCTGCGAGGGAAGGAAAGCATGGTTTGCAAAGCGATGGTTGCGCGTTTTCCAGCGGTTGGCGGCGGGGCGGGCCACCGGGTTTCCGGCGGCGGGGGACGGTTGCGCGCCGCCGCGGACGGCGGAAGGGACGGAAGATGACGGGCGGAAAAGGGCAGACGCAGATACTGGTGATCGACGACGAACGGCTCATCCGGCTGACGCTGCGGGCGAAGCTGCGGCTGATCGGCTACGAGGCGGTGGCGGTGGAATCGGTGAAGGAGGCGCTGGCGCTGCTGAACAAGCGGGAAGGCATGCCGTTCATGGCCATCATCACGGACATCCTGAAGGGGGAAATGGACGGGTTCGTGCTGCGGGACATCGTGCGGGGGATGGACGAGAACCTGCCGATCTTCTTCATGACGGCGCTGGACCCGGAGGAGGGGGGCGGGTTCCTGAAGAAAATCCTGTCGGACCCGAACAGCTACTACCTGCCGAAGTCGGTGAAGGTGGAGGTGCTGCTCAAGCGGGTGCAGAGCATCGTGGCGCTGCGGCGGGTGGAGCAGTACATCGAGCGGCAGCAGGCGGAGTCGCGGCAGGCGCTGGCGCTGGCGGCGCACGTGCAGCGGAACATGCTGCCGGTGCGGGCGCAGATGACGGACCAGATGTTCTACACGACGTGGTGGCAGCCGAAGGACGTGGTTTCGGGGGACCTCTACGAGGCGGTGCCGCTGGGGGACGACGGCTTCCTCTACGTGCTGGGGGACGTGCAGGGGCACGGCATCAGCGCGGCGCTGGCGATGACGGCGGTGCAGGCGTTCCTCAAGCAGATGACCCTGCGGGAGGGGGCGCGCCAGCTGCGGCCGCACGATTTCGCGAACCTCATCCACCGGTTTTTCCGGGAGAGCCTGGCGGACGTGCTCTACATGACGGCGCTGATCTGCGTGCACCGGCCGCGGGAGGGGTACGTGGACTGGCTGAGCTGCGGGGCGCCGGACCTGACGGTGCTGGACCCGGAAAACCCGGACGCGCCGCCCGTCAACCCGGAGAGGCGGGGCGGGATGCCGATCGGGATGATGCCGGAGACGGTCTACACGGCGGAAGACACGGTGCGCACGCCGCTGGCGGATACGGCGCTCTGCGTGGCGCACACGGACGGGGTGCTGGACATTTCGCGGGATCCGGAGGGGATGGAGCAGATGCCGGAGGAGACGCGGCGGAAAATCCGCGACGGGCTGCTGCTGGACGCACGGCGGAACGGGTCGATCGTGGCGGCGCCGTACAAGTTCATGACAGCGTGCGAGGAGGTGGGGTATCCGTACTGCGCGGACGACGTGACGGAGGTGATTTTCGGGGCGCGGTGGAAAAAGAAGGGGATTTTCGAGGCGACGGTGCCCATCCACAGCCATTCGATCGACGAAGTGGCGCAGCGGATCGGGGCGTGGTGCGCGGAGCAGAAATGGGGGGCGGACGTTTCCACGCTCGTGCAACTGGTGTTCGCGGAGAAGCTGATGAACCTGCACGACCACGGTTTCGACGACCGGGAGCGCTGGCGGGAGGTGGCGAGCGTGCGGGTGCGGGCGCTGGCGGATTGCGCGGAGCTGACGGTGTGGGACTGCGGGCGGCAGGAACCGAGCATCGAGGTCGCGACGGGCGACGCGGACGTGGCGTTCGCGCTGGCGAACAAGGCGTTCAGCGGGCGCGGGCGCGGGCGCTTGATGGTGCGGCAGATCTGCGACGGCATCTCGAGGAACCGCTACGGAAACCTGAACGAAACCATTTACTACATTCCCTTCCAAAAGACGGAGCAACACAAATGAAAGCGAGCTGCAAGCAGTTCCTGGCGGAACAGTTCAACGGCGACGAAGAGGTCATCCAGGACATCTACAAGGAATACGTCGCCTCCATGATCGAAAAGACGGCGGACATCGCGTCGGCCGCGGCAAACGGGGAGTGGGAGCGGCTCGACGGGCTGGCGCACACCGTCAAGGGGAACGCGCTGGTGGCGGGGGACAACGACACGGCGGAGACGGCCATCGCGCTGCGCAGCGCGGCCCGGCTGCGGGAAGAGGCGGAAATCCGCCGGCTGGTGGCGCGCCTCCGGGAGCTCGCGGCGGAGTTGTGAGCGGCGGCGCGTCCAGCAGCGGAACGGCGGCGGCGCGCCCGCACGCCTGGCGTTCGGCGGCGGCGGACCGGATCGTGGAGGGAGCCATCCGCGGCGTCGGCGCGGACATCGCGGCGCTGCGCATCCCGAAGCTGGGGGGCGTGGTGCTGGGGGGCGGCTACGGGCGGGGGGAGGGCGGGGTGTTCGAGGGGCCGGAAGCGGGCGGCGTGCGGCTTTCCAACGACCTCGATTTCTACGTGGTGTCGGAGGAGGGGGTTTCGGCGCGGGAATTGGACGCCATCGGGGCGGCGCTCGAACCCGTCGGGGAAAAGTGGACCGCGGCGCTCGGGGTGGACGTGGATTTCTGCGTGCGGACGCCGTGGCGCCTGCGGCACGACCAGGAACGGATGATGGTGCAGGAGCTGGTGAGGGGCTTCTTCGACGTGGCGGGCCGGAGCGGGGACGAATTGTTCCGCGGCGTGGAGCGGCGGGCGCCGGAGGCGCTGCCGTGGTCGGAGGCGGTGCGGCTGATGATGAACCGGGGCGCGGGGCTGCTGTGGGCGAAGGAAGAGGGGCGGGACGCGAATTTCGTCGTGCGGAACCTCGTCAAGTGCATCTTGGGGGCGGGGGACGCGCGGCTGGTCGCGCGGGGGGAATACCGATGGGCGGCGGAGGAGCGGGGGAAAGCGCTGGGCGACGCGTTGTACGCGAAGGCGCTCGCGTGGAAATTCCGTCCGGACGCGGCGGGGGTCTGCGACTGGGAGACGGCGCGGGCGGTGTGGCTGGCGGCGGCGGAGGAAGTGCGCGCGCGCGGCCGGTCGGAGCGGAAGGTTTTCCACGCGGCGCGGTGGATTGCGCGGAGGGGGACGGTCGGGGAGTGGCGGACGTTCGCCCTCGATCCGGTGGTGCGCATCTTCCGCGCGATGGAAAGGACCATCCGGGAGCGGAAGCCGTTCCCTGACGCTCTCCGAAAAGATTGGGCGGTTTTCAACTGAATTTCGAAAAACAACGGAAACGAAAGAGGCAAGACCATGGCATGGGAAATCACCGAAGAAAACAACATATTGAAAGTCGCCATCGACGGACGTTTCGTGGCGTCCGTGGCCCCGACGCTGCGGGAAGAAATCTTCTCGAAGCTGAAAGACGGGATGAACGTCCTGTTCGACCTGGGGAAGATGGTGCACATCGATTCGAGCGGGCTGGGGGTGCTGGTGCAGGTGCTGCAGAAAGCGAAGGCGAGCGGGGGAAAGGTCGTGCTGGCGGCGTTGCAGGCGGGACCGAAAATCGTCTTCGACATCACGAAGGTGAACCGCGTGTTCGAAATCGTGCCGTCGGTCGATTGCGCGAAGTTCGACAGCTAGCGGGGACGGTCCGTCCCCGCCGTCCGTCCGGGAGCCTGTCCTCGTGAAAATGCTTTTCCGCCGGTTGTGGTGCGGGTTGATCCTTTCCTCCGCCTTGTTCGGCGGCTATTGGGGCATGATCCTCACGCCGGTCAACCGTTGGGCGATGTACTTCTCGCGGCTCGACTTCCGGGCCGTTGTCGCGCTGTCCGCGGCGATGGGGGTGCTGCTGGGGCTCGGGGCGTGGGCGATCGAACGGCTTTTTCCGCGCGCGAAGCCGCTGCTTGTTGCCAGTTTCTGGGGGTGGCTCGCCCTCGTTCTGGCGAACAACTACCCGGACATCCACAAGACCGTCGCGCAGCGAATGGACTGGACGTGGCTGACGGGACCGGTCTGGTGGCTGGCGGTCTGGACGGCGGGAGGCCTCGGAACCGGTTGCGCCCTCGTCTTTCCGCCGTGGCGGCGCCTGGCGGCGCAGGGTTTGCGTTTCACCCGGTTTTTCCTCTGGCCGCTCCTGTTCGCCGGACCGTTCCTGGCCTGGCAGTGGCCGCCGCTCGACGCCGCGTGCGGGAGCGGACTCGACTTCGCCCGCGTGCCCGGGAACGGGCGGCCGGCGACGGTGGTGCTCCTGTTCGACATGCTGGGTTACGAGGGAGTGTTCGACGAAACGGGGAACATCCGGCCCGACTACGCGAATTTCGCCGCGTTCTGCGAACGGGCGGACGTTTACCACGAAGCGGACAGCGCGGGAATCGAGACGGCGACGTCCATTCCGGGGTTCATCGTCCAGAAGCGGCTCGCCGCGGACGGACGGAAGCTGCGCTACACCGCGGCGGATTGGGTGTACACGGACGGGACAAACGGCGTTTCCGCGAAGGATTTCGCCGGGGAGTCGCTTCCGGCGCTCGCGCGGGCGGCGGGAGGGCGGGCCCAGAGCATCGGCATGTACGTTCCGTGGGACGAGCTCGTGCCGGGTCTCTGGAACGCGACCGAAAGCATGGCACTGGGCTACGGCAACCACGGCGTCCACGTCTTCGGGCAGCCCCCTTCCTTCCGGAAAGCGGCCGTGGAACACCTCGCGTGGTATTTTTTCTGGGTCAGCAAGTCGCCGCTGGCCGCCTTGTTCCGGGTGACGGGCCTCGCCAGCCGCAAGGAAGCGCAGGCGGGCGAGACGCACACCAGCCTCGTCGCGCGCGGCGCGCGCCTGCTCCGCGAGTCGCTTTCGCCGGGCGATTTCCTCCTCCTCCACGTGGACATGCCCCACGATCCGTATCTGATCGGACGCGGGGGGGCGCCCCTGCCGCCTTCCCTCCACTACGACGACGTCGCCGGGCTCGCCGCGCAGACCGGCGGGGCCGACTGGGCGCTGGGCGAGTGGCTGGACGCCATCGCGGCTTCGCCGGCGGGACGGGACGCCTGGATCATCGTCACCAGCGACCACGGCGTCCATAAGGACCGCTACCGGAAGGGGCGCAAAACGCACGTTCCGTTCCTGGTGCACCGCCCGGGGCAGACGGAGCGGCGGGACATCGCCGAACCCGCCGACCTGGCCGACTTGCGGAGCATCCTTCCCGCTTTGCCGCCGTTCGCGGACGGGACGCCCTGAGGCGCGCATTCCCGGTTTTGCCAAGGTTCGGCAAAAACGGGGCGTTTTTGCCAAGGGTTGGCAAATCGGCCGCCCGGGCAAAAACCGCCGGGGAAGAAGGCGGTTTTGGTGGACACCGGCGGGGGGGAGGGGATAGGGTGGGGGCATGGTTGGTTGCCGGAACAAGCAAATTCGCGCGCGTGCGGGGATGAGTCTGCCGCTGACGCTGGCGGCGCTGGCGCTGGCGGCGGGGTTGGCGCTGCTGTTGCAGGCGCGGTCGGTCGGGCGTACGGGGACGGCAGAGGCGGCGCTGGCGCACGAGCGGCTCCGGCTGGCGGCGGCGGAGGCGGCGCGGGGGGCGCTGGCGGTACTGGCGGCGGACGGGGATCTGGCCGTCGATTCGCTGGACGAGGATTGGGCGCAGCCGATGGAATGGTCGCTGGAGGACGGCATCGCGGCGTGGGCGCGCATCGAGGACGCGGGGCGGTTCTTCTGCTGGAACAACCTGGCGGCGAGCAACGCGCCGGGGCGCGCGCAGCGGGACATCCTGATGGACCTGCTGACGTGCTGCGGGGATTTCACGCCGGTGGTGCGGGCGGAGGCGCTGGCGGATTTCACGGATGCGGACGGGAACGGGGCCTACGAGGCGAGTTTCTACGCGGCGGAGGATCCGCCTTCCGCGCCGGCGGACCGTCCGCTCTGGGCGCCGGCGGAGTTGTTCCGGGTGCACGGTTTTTCGGGGGAGCTGTTCCGGGCGGTCGGGAAGGAGGGGCGGCGGACGGAGGCGTTCTCGGGGGATTTGGCGGCGTCGACGGCGTTGGTGCCGACGGGGCCGGGGGAGGGAATCATCCCGGTGAACGTGAACACGGCGGGCCGGGAGGTGCTGACGGGGGTGAGCGGGTTGCAGCACGAGAGCGCGGTGCGGGCGGTGCTGGCGCTGCGGCAGGAGCGGCCGTTCCGGTCGCTGGCGACGGTGTTCGCGGCGCATCCTGAATGGGCGGCGGAGCTGGAGGGGGTGGTGGGGACGGCGAGTTCGTTTTTCCGGGTGCGCGCGGAGGCGTCGCTGGAAGGCGCGGGGACGGCGACGGCGACGGCGTGGGTGAAGCGGTCGGAGAACGGGGATTTGGAGATTCTGCAATGGATATGGAATCTGTGAAGCGGAAACGGTTCTGGCGGACGGCGGCGGCGGTGGCGCTGTGGGCGCTGAACGTGCCCCTGATTTTCGCGGGCGTGACGTTCGTCGCGGTGGCGTTGGCGGCGCTGGTGCCGCCGGGGCCGGACCAGGCGGCGGCGCTGACGTGGAAGAGCTTCCGGTTCTGGCTGGCGCTGGGGACGGGGCTGGGGTTGGCGTTTTTCCCGTTCTGGTTCTGTTCGACGTTCACGCGGGCGATGCGCCTGCGGAACGAACAGGACGCGGACCGGGTGGGATGATGGACCGCCACGGAACGTGCCGCCCGCGTTTTGCGGTGGCGTTGCGGGACGGGGGATGGTATGGGTAGGGGCATGGCACCGCCGAAAGTCCTGATGATTCTGACCAGCCACCGGTTGGACTGTTTCCGCCTGTGCATGGACATGCTCCTGCAGGGCGGGTCGATCCGGCGGTTCGACTGCGTGGCGCTGCTGCTGAACGGGGTGGTCGGGCGGCATCGGCGGTACGTGGAGTGGCTGACGGCGGCGCATCCGGGAATCCCGTGGGACGTGATTGAAGGGCCGCGGGGGAAGGGGTGGTACATCTCCAACCTGCAGAACGAGTGCGTGCGGCGGCATCCGGGGGGGCTGTATTTCAAGATCGACGAGGACGTCTTCGTTTCGGCGGACTGGGACGAGCGGCTGGCCGAGACGTACGCGCGCTACCGGGAAAACGCGGATCTGGCGCTGGTTTCGGCGACGATTCCGAACAACGGGCTCGGGGCGTGGATTTTGCTGGGGGCGCTTCCGGAGGTGCGCAAGGCGTTCCTGGAACTGCCGAAGGCGCGCTGGGAGGCGGATGCGTCGGGGTGCGTGTGGTTCTACCCGCATCTGGCGGCGTGGCTGACGCGGGAATTCCTGCAACTGGACGCAGCAAACGCGCGGATGCGGGCGGTGGGAGCGGAGCGGTGGGTGGAATTCCGCGACAGGTTCAGCATCAACTGCATCTGCTACGACTACCGGCACTGGACGGAGCTGGGCGGGGTGCGGGAGCACGACGAGGTGGACTGGGGGCGGTGGATCCGGGAAGGGAGGAAGCTGGTGGTCTTCGACGCGCACGCGGTGTGCCACCACTACACTTTTTTCAACCAGCAGGACTGGCTCGACCGCACGTCGCTGCTGGAAGACATCCGCCGGACGAACCTGCCGGGAACGCTTCCGTTCGGAGCGGGCCTGTTGCCGAAATGGCGCTTTGCGAAACAGTTGCCGCGGATCGCGGCGCGGCGGTTGCGCCGGAAAGGATGAGGGATGCGATGGAAGGGACGGAAAAACGGGCAATCGTGGCGGGGGCGGGGTTCTACGGGGCGGTGACGGCGGAGCGGCTGGCGTCGGCGGGATGGAAGGTGCTGGTGCTGGAGAAGCGGAACCACATCGGGGGGAACAGCTGGTCGCGGCCGGACCCGGAAACGGGAATCGAGGAGCACGTGTACGGGCCGCACATCTTCCACACGTCGGACGCGGCGGTGTGGGAGTACGCGAACCGGTTCACGTCGTTCAACGGCTACCGGCACACGGTGTGGGCGAAGCGGAAGGGGAGAATCTATCCGCTGCCGTTCGGCCTGGCGGCGATCAACCTCCTGCTGGGGAAGGTGCTTTCGCCGGCGGAGGCGCGGGCGTGGGTGGCGGAAGAAGCGGCGAAAACCGGCATCAAGGAGCCGCGGAACCTGGAGGAAAAGGCGCTGTCGATGGTGGGGCGGCCGCTGTACGAGGCGTTCGTGAAGGAATACACGGAGAAGCACTGGGGGCGGAAGGCGACGGAGCTGCCGGCGTTCATCATCGCGCGGTTGCCGGTGCGGTGGACATACGACACGGGCTACTACGCCTCGAAATGGCAGGGGATTCCGTCCGACGGCTACGGCGAATGGTTCCGCCGGATGCTGGACCACCCGAACATCGAGGTGCGGCTCGGCACGGACTTCTTCGCGGTGCGGGAAAACCTGCCGGAGCACGACCTGCTGGTCTACACGGGGGCGATCGACGAGTTTTTCGGCTACAAGTTCGGGATGCTGGGGTGGCGTTCGGTGCGGTTCGAGCGGCAGGTGCTGCCGGAGACGGACGACTTCCAGGGGACGTCGGTGGTGAACGAGTGCGACGGGTCGGTGCCGTGGACGCGGACGCACGAATTCAAGCATTTCACGCCGGAACGCACGTTCAAGGGAACGGTGCTCTACCGCGAGTTTTCCTTCGCGCCGGAACGGGACGACGACAAGTACTACCCCGTGCGCGCGCCGGCGGACATGGAACTGCTGGAACGCTACCGGCGGGAAGCGGCGGCCACCTGCCCGCAAGTGCGCTTCGGCGGGCGGCTGGGGGCCTACCGCTACCTCGACATGGACCAGAGCATCGCGGAAGCGCTGCGGGACGCGGAAGAATGGTTGCGGAAGGAGACGCCATGAACGCGCGTTTCGGGAACGTATACCGGGGGAAGCGGGTGTTGCTGACGGGGGACACGGGGTTCAAGGGAGCGTGGCTCGCGTTCTGGTTGCGGCGGCTGGGGGCGGACGTGCTGGGTGTCGCCTTGCCGCCGGACAACGACCGGGCCTTGTTCTCGACCGGGAAACTGGATGCGTTGTATCCGCACCGTACGCTCGACATCCGCGACGGCGAAGCCGTGCGGAAAGCCATGGCGGAATGGGCGCCGGACGCCGTCTTCCACCTTGCGGCGCAGGCGCTGGTCCGCCGTTCGTACGCGGAGCCGGTCGGAACGTTCGCGACCAACGTTCTCGGCACGGCGAACGTGCTGGACGCCGTCCGTTTGGCGGACCGTCCCTGCGCGGTGGTCGTCGTGACCAGCGACAAATGCTACGAAAACACGGAGACGGTCCGTCCCTACGCGGAAACCGACCGCATGGGCGGGCACGATCCCTACAGTGCGTCCAAGGGTTGCGCAGAGCTGGTGGCGGCGGCGTACCGCTCGTCGTTCTTCGCGCCGGGCGGATTCGTCCGGCTCGCGACGGCGCGCGCGGGAAACGTCATCGGGCCGGGCGACTGGGCGGAAGACCGGATCGTCCCGGACGCCGTCCGCGCGCTCGCCGCGGGTCGGCCGCTGGTGGTCCGCAATCCGCTTTCGGTCCGCCCGTGGCAGCACGTGCTGGAGCCGTTGGGCGGTTACCTGCGGCTGGGCCAGGCTTTGCTGGAAGACGGCGGTTCCGCCGCGGAAGGATGGAATTTCGGCCCCGATCCGGCGGAGACGCACACCGTCGGGGAGCTGGCGGAAGCCTTCTGCGCGGCGTGGGGTGGCGGCGCGCGCTGGGAGGCGGCGGGAAATCCGTCCGGCCCGCACGAGGCGGGGCTGTTGCGGCTGGACACCGCCAAGGCGGCTTCCCGGCTGGGATGGCGCCCGGCATGGGATTTCGCGGAAACGGTCCGCCGTACGGCGGCGGGATACCGGCGGCTCCTGGCGGCCGGGTCGCCGGAAGACGTGCGCTCGTTCATGCAGGAAGAAACCGCGGCGTACGAAGCCGCCGGAACCGCAGGAGGAAACGGATGATGCAGACGAAAGACATTCCCGTCGTGATTCTCGCCGGCGGGCGCGGGACGCGCCTGATGGAACAGACGCGCTCCGTTCCCAAGCCGATGGTGACCATTGGCGGAAAGCCCATCCTGCTGCACTTGATGGGGTACTACGCGAAGTTCGGGTTCCGCCGGTTCATCGTCTGCCTGGGATACAAGGGCGATGTCATCAAGGACTATTTCCTCGACATCCCGCGGCACACCGCCTCGTTGCGCCTGGTGCCGGGGGGAAAGGTGGAATACGAGGCGGGCGAAGCGTCCGACTGGGAAATCATGCTCGCGGAAACGGGCGAGCATTCGCTCACGGCCACGCGCCTGCTCAAGGTTTCCCGCTACGTGGACACGGACATCTTCGCCCTCACCTACGGCGACGGTCTTTCCGACGCAAATCTGGCCGCGGAACTGGATTTCCACCGCTCGCACGGGAAAACCGGCACCATGCTCGCCGTCCACCCGCCTTCCCGATTCGGCATGATGGAGCTGGCGGAAGACGGCCGCGTGCAGGTGTTCCGCGAAAAGGAAAAGCTCCGCAACGACTACATCAACGGCGGATTCTTCTTTTTCCGGAAGGAACTGTTCGCCCGCCTGCCCAGGGACGAAAACACCAGCTTCGAGGCCGAGCCGCTCGCCCGGCTGGCGGCGGACGGGGAGCTCTACGCTTTCCGCCACGAAGGGTTCTGGGCGTGCATGGACACGATGCGCGACCGGGAACGGCTGGAAGAAATCTACGAGAGCGGAACGGCGCCGTGGGCGTGACGCCGGCCATCGCGGTGACGGGGGCGGGCGGCTTCATCGGGCGCAAGGCGCTGCCCCGGCTGGCCGCGGCGTTCGGGGATGTCGTTGGCATCGACTTGGTGCCGCGGCCCTCGGGATGGGAGGGGCGTTGGTTGCAGGGTGGGGTGGAGCGCCTGCGGGAGGTGGATACGCCCTTCGTCGCGGTGCATCTCGCCTGGAACATGCGGAGAAGCGACGCCGCGGCGCAGGCGGCGGCGCTGGAAGATTTCAGGAAGATGCTGGCGGTTCCGGGCCGCGTCGGCTTGGTGGGGCTGGGCAGCGCGGAGGAATACGGGAACGAAGAGGGGTGCCTTGCAGAAGACCGGGCGCCGGGAGCGGCGCTTTCGCCCTACGGGCGGGCGAAACACGAGGCGCTTCGCGCGGCGGAAGCCGCCGGGGGGCGGTTCATCTGGCTCCGGCCCTTCATCGCGTACGGGGAGGGACAGGGGGGCGACATGGCCATTCCCTACGCGCTCCGTTGCGCCCGGGAAGGGCGGGTCGCCGAATTTTCGGAAGGAAGCCAGTTCCGCGATTTCGTCCACGCGGACGACGTGGCGGCGGGCATCGTTGCGGCGGTGCGAGCAGTTTTGCGTCTGGACGCGGCGGTATGCCGGGTCTGCAATCTCGGATGCGGGAAACCCGTGAGACTGCGCGACGTCCTCGAACGCATCGCCGCCGGGAGCGGACGGGAACGCCTCTTCCGCTTCGGCGTCCGGCCCATGCGGACGGGAGAACCGCGCGTGCAATACGCGGATGCCGCCGCCGCGAAGGAAACGCTGGGGTGGGAAGCAGAAATCCCGTGGGAAGAAGGAATCGACCGGCTGTGCCGGAACGCGGAGGAAAAAGCGTGAACGCGGAAGGTATCGTGATTCTCGGGGCGGGACTGGCGGGCGCGGGAGCGGCGCGGCATCTGCCGGGGGCGCGCGTTTTCGAGGCGGAAACGGAACCGGGAGGGTACGCCCGTAGCCACGAATTCGCCGGGGCGTGGTTCGACTGCGGAGCCCACATCTGCCACTCCTCCGACGAAACGTGGCTTTCGCTGGTCGCGGGACACGCGCCGTTGCACGTGATGGCGGAAAGCCGCGTGCTCAATTTCAAGGCGGGCCGCTGGTTTTCGTATCCCGTGCAGAACCACCTGTACGAGTTGCCGGAGGAGGAGCGGAAGGCGGCGCTCGCGGGATTCCTGGAAGCGCAGGAAAAATACCGGGGACGGGAGCCGGAAAACTACGAGGAATGGTGCCGCTTCCAGTACGGGGATTTCCTCCTGGAGAATTTCTACCGGCTCTACACGGCCAAGTACTGGCACCGCCCGATGCAGGAACTGGCGACGGATTGGCTGGGCGGGCGACTGCTCCCCGGGCAGGTGGAAACCATCCTGGCGGGCGCGGTGGGCAAGCGGCCGGAAACGCAGGCGGTCTTCAAACGCTTCCGCTACCCGGAGAACGGCGGCTTCTTCGCCTTGGTGGCGCATTTGTTCGAGGGGTTGCCCGTTGCATACGGCAAGAAGGCCGTGGAATTGGACTTGGCCGCGCGCACGGTCGCCTTCGCCGACGGCTCGAAAGCGGACTACGACGAGCTGGTTTCGACCATTCCCCTGCCCGCGTTGGTGCGGATGGCGAAAGATGCGCCGCCTTCGGTCCGGGAAGCGGCCGGAAAACTCCAGGCCTTGCGGCATTTCTGCGTCAATTTCGTCGTGGAGCGGGAGAAGCTTTCGCCCGCCCAGTGGTTCTACGTGTATGATCCCGGCATCCCCGTGTCCCGCGTGTCGTTCCCGTTTTCGCTGTCGGGAAAGGAGACCGGCCGCACCGCCGTGCAGGCGGAAGTGATGTTCCCCGGCGGGGCAAGACCGGACGAAGGCGCCCTGCTGGAGCGAACGCTCTCCGACATGGGGCGGATTCTGGATTTCCGGCCCGGCGAAATTGCCGCGGCGGAAATCCGCTGCCATCCCGTTTCGTACGTCGTCTCGGACCTGGAACGGGCCCCGGCGGTGGCGCACGTCCGGGAGTGGCTGGAGCGGAACCACGTCCGCACGGCGGGCCTCTTCGGCAACTGGGCGTACATCTGGTCCGACCGCGCCTACGCCAGCGGCGCGGCCACGGCGGCGAAGTTGGCGGGGGGCGGAAAATGAAGGTCACCTTCGTGGTGCCGGACCTGTTTTCACCCATCACGGGAATTGCCGTGCGCATGGCGAAATACCTGGAGGGGGTGCACGAGACGGAAATCGCCGGAACGTGCCTGTGGGGGCAGGTGAATTCGATGTACGACGGGGCGTTTGCCTACAAGCGGGTGGACATTCCGCGGATTTACCGCGTTCCGGAATATTTCACGGGGGTGCGGAAGCTGGCGCGGGAACTGACGGGGGACGTCATCGTGGCCATGAAGGCGTTCGCCCCGTCGCTGCCGGCGGCGTTGCGTGCGAAACGGGAGAGGGGAGCGCGGGTGATTGCCTACCTGGACGAGTGGGACGGGGCGGTGGCGGCGGGATGGCCGGCCGCCGAACGGGTGCGGCATTGGGCGCGGGATTGGATGCATCCGGGAGAGAGCCTGTACTGTCCGCATTTCGAGCGCCGCTTGCGGGAATGCGACGCCGTGCTGGGAACGACGAAGTTTTTGGCGGAAAAATTCCGCGGGTGCGTGTATCCGGTCGGGGTCGACACGGATTTCTGGCGGCCGCAACCGGAGGCGGAGACCGCAAGGTTGAAGCAATTCCTGGGATTGGCGGGGAAGCGGCTGGTGGTTTTCGGCGGCGTGGTGCGGCCGCACAAGGGGCTGGAGGTTTTTGCGGAAGCGCTGGCGTCGCTGCCGGGCGACGGCGTGCGCCTGGTCGTGCTCGGTCCCATGAACGAACACGTGGCGGAGATGATGCGGCATCCGGGATACGGGCGGCTCGTCGTCTGTCCGGCGACGGACCGCGCGGCGGCCGGGGAAATCCACCGGAAAATGCCGCTGTACCTATCGCTGGGGGACGTGCTGGCGGTGCCGCTGGCGGACACGCCGCTGGCGCGAAGCCAGATGCCCTGCAAGGTTTTTGAAGCGATGGCGATGGGAAAACCCATCGTTGCCAATGCCGTGTCCGACTTGCCCGAAGTGCTGGACGGATTCGGCTGTCTGGTGCCGCCTGGGGATGCCACAGCGGCGGCGGAGGCGTTCCGACGGATTTGGGACCATCCGGAAGAAGCGGCGGAAATGGGATGCCGTGCCAGGGCGCGGTGCGTGGAAAAATTCAGCGCGAACAGGGGCCGCACGGAATTGTTGTCCATTTTGTCGGAAGTCGCCGGGCGTCGGGATTGACGCGCAGGAAGGCGGCGAGGGGGCGATTTTGTTGAAAGCCGTTGAAAATTCTTCTTGCACCGGCGGCCCGTGCGGGGCATGATATGTGGGTAACCAACCCATACAAAAGAGTCTCGAGCCATGTCCGCCATCCCCCCCGAAATCGCCCGCTTCCGCCGGAAGGGCACCGAAATCAAGTGCATCCGCGGCCGCTACTACCTCCAGCGCGTCACCAGCCGCTGGGACAAGCAGGCCCGCAAGGTCCGCAAAATCACCCTCGGCTATCTCGGCCGCGTCACCCCGGAGGGCGTCATCCTCGACCCGCCGGAGACCATCTCCTGACGTTTATGGGTAGCCCACAAAGAGATACGGATAAATCATCCCGACAATAATCGGGATAAGCGAGTCCCTTGGGTGGGCATTGCGTTCCGTGAAACGGCGGCCTGGATGGAGCCGGGTCCTCCCGTTCGGAAGCAAGGCGTTCCGCAGGGCGGCGGGCCCGGGGACGGTACCCCTCCCTTGGATGGGCAGCACGTTCCGCGAAACGGAGGGGGGGTCAGAAGAGGTGGAGCTGGGTGCGGTCGGCCTGGGCGTCGCGCTGGCGGCGGGTGAGGGGTTTT
>Ga0310786_10001108_pt1 | contig 43119 bp, 34 predicted proteins | sample AusTroGonzalo_MG_FD_203881 | JGI IMG/M metagenome (GOLD analysis project Ga0310786, IMG submission 203881) | Bovine rumen microbial communities from tropical cattle in Woodstock, Queensland, Australia - Gonzalo_03 (v2) (version 2) | ecosystem: Host-associated > Mammals > Digestive system >...
AATGGGACGTTTGACTATGATGGGATCGTTGCAGCAATAGACAGCATGAAAATATACTTGCCAAAGCAGGCTTATGAAAACATCAAAAAGATTTTGGAAAACTTGAAGTAGATCAAGCAAAAAGGGCATGCAAACAAAGCAAACAATCAATTTGCTATGGAAGTTTTGCCCTTTTCTTGTGAATATTTATTCATAAAAAATATGAAAATGTTTTGTTGATGATATCATTTTGCAAGGTTATTTATCATGTCAACTATCTTTAAAACGGCATTATTTTTTGCCGTTTTTTCCATTTTGCTGATATATCTTTCTTTGTTTTTGATCAGAGAATCTAATTTTTTGCCCATTTGATTTACTGAAAATTCTTCCTCTTCAATCATTTGTGCATAGCCATGTTGAGTGAAATTTTTTGCATTTTCAATTTGATCTCCACGTGAACATTTTTTTGATAGAGGAACAAGCAACATCGGTTTTTTGAGGGAGAGAAGTTCGTTTATCACACCACTTCCACTTCTTGCAAGAACAATGTCAGCTGTGGCATAGAAATCTTCAATGTTGTCCGCATAAGGTTTTTGCACATAATTTGCATGAGAAATTGATTTTGAATTTTGTTTTCCGCAAATATGAATTATATTATATTTCTCTGTCAATTGGTCCAAATTGTTGAAAATGATGTCATTTAAAAATTTTGCCCCCAGACTTCCACCCAAAACAAGAAGTGTTGGTTTGTTGTTGTGAAATAGAAAAAGTTTTTTGCCATGAAACACCTTTTCTCTGATTGGTTGGCCAGTGTGCACACATTTTTTGTTTTTGTTTGCCGTTTCTTTGAAGGTTGTGCACATGACATCACACCTTTTGAGGATGATTTTGTTTGCAAGGCCAAGTGACAAATCACTTTCATGGCTGATAATCGGCAAATGTAATTTTCTTCCTGCCATGACAACGGGCACAGAAACAAAGCCACCTTTTGAAAAAATGATGTCCGGGTTTAGTTTTTTTAATAATTTTTTGCAATATCTTATGGAAGCAAACAATTTGAATGGAATAAGAAGATTTTTGAAAGTGAACTTTCTTTCAAATTTCGTTGTTGGAATCTCGTGATATGTTATGTTTGGAAATTTTTTCAATATTTCCTTTTCCATGCCACTTCCACCAAGATAGTGGATTTCAAAATCTGTCAATTTTTCTGCAACTGCAAGTGCGGGGTAAACGTGTCCAGCAGTTCCACCGCCAGTCAAAACAATTTTCTTTTTCATCTTCACTCCTTTATATATTGTATTTTTTGTCTTTTTAAAAAATTATATGCCCAATCAATATACAAATATTTATAAGAAAAATTGAATAAATATACAAAAATGTCAAAGGTTGTTTTTCGTTTTATTATTTTAAATAATTGTGTTAAAATAGATAAGGAAAATTATTTCGGGAGCAACTTTATGGCAGAAAAAAAGTATGAATCAAAAGACATTGTGGTCCTTGATGGACTTGATGCAGTTAGACTTCGTCCTGGTATGTACATTGGTACAACAAGTTCAAGGGGATATCACCACATTTTGTGGGAAATTGTTGACAATGCTATTGATGAAATTTCAAACGGCTTTGGAGATACCATCACAATCACCATAAACAAAGACGGGAGTGCGAGTGTTGAGGACAACGGAAGAGGAATTCCTGTTGACATGCACCCAACTCTCAAAAAGAGTGGTGTTGAAGTTGTTTACACAACGTTGCATGCTGGCGGGAAATTTAACAATGAAAACTACAAATTTTCTGGCGGACTTCATGGTGTTGGTGCATCAGTTACAAACGCTTTGTCAAGATGGTGCCAAGTTGAAGTAAACAAAAATGGCAAAAAATATTTTGTTGAGTTTGAATCTTTTGAAGATGCAAAGGGAAAAATCCACAGCGGAATTGCAAAAGCGCCTCTCAAAGAGATTGGCACAAGCAAAACCACAGGAACAAAGGTGACATTTTTGCCAGATGATAGAGTTTTTGGAAAACAGGAATTTGTTTTTGAAACAATCAACAAACGTGCAAAAGAATTGGCATTTTTGAACAAGGGATTGAGAATTATTGTCAAAGATGAAAGAACAAACGAAAAAAGCGACTTTCATTATGAAGGTGGAATCAGAGATTTTGTTTCATATCTTGTGGAAGGAAAAACCCCACTTTTCAAAAACCCAATTTACATATCGGCAGAAAGCAAAATCGTGCAACTTGAAGTGAGTTTTGTTGCCACAGATTCTTACACAGAAAACACCTTTTCATACGTAAACAACATTCCAACCACCGAAGGTGGAATGCATGAAATTGGATTCAAAAGCGCTTTCACAAAGGCATTTAATGACTATGCAAGAGCAAACAATTTGTTGAAGGAAAAAGAGCAAAATCTTTTGGGGGAAGATTTCAGAGAAGGTCTTGTGACAGTTATCAATGTCAAAATGAACAATGTTCAATTTGAAGGACAAACAAAGACAAAACTTGGAAATCCAGAAGCAAGGGTTGAAGTTGAGGCTCTCACATTGCAAGAACTCAACAAAATTTTGCTTGACAAGAAAAATGCGAGTTGTGCAGAGCTTATTATCAATCGTGCAAAACAGGCCGCAAAAGTCAGACTTGCTGCAAAAAAGGCAAAGGAACTTACAAGAGCAAAGAATAATGCAGAAAATTTCAACCTGATTGGAAAGCTTGCTTCTGCGACATCAAGAGACAGAGCAAAAAGTGAACTTTTCATTGTGGAAGGAGATTCTGCTGGTGGTTCTGCAAAACAGGGCAGAGACAGACGTTATCAAGCTGTTTTGCCATTGAGAGGAAAACCGCTTAATGCAGAGAAAAAACGTATTGACCAAGTGCTTGCGAACGAAGAAATCAGAACAATCATTTCAGCGCTTGACACTGGGTTTGGTGAGGATATGGATCTTTCATCATTGCGTTATGACAAAGTTATTATTCTTTCTGATGCTGACGTTGACGGCTTCCATATTCGTGCAATTTTGTGCACGTTCTTCTATCGTTACATGAAACAGCTCATCACAGATGGGCATGTCTATGTTGGATTGCCACCTCTTTACAAGGTTTACAAGAAAGATTATGAAAAATATGTTTATTCTGATGCAGAACTTGCCGATGCTGTTGCAAGTGCTGGAAAGGGATATATGATTCAAAGATACAAAGGTCTTGGAGAAATGAACCCAGAACAACTTTGGGAAACAACAATGGATCCTCAAAACAGAACTTTGATTCAAGTTACCATTGAAGATGCTGCCGAAGCAGAGAAGATGATCACAACTTTGATGGGTGACAATATTGAAGAGAGAAAAGCATATATCAATGAGCATGCAAACTTTGACAGAGAGGACACGTTTATGCGTGACTACAAAAATGTTTAGGAGAGGGCGATGAGTAAGAAGGATAACGAAGAATTCAAACCAAACACAATAGAGCCTATTGAAGGTCAGATGAGATATGATGAATTGCTCTTTCCACAAAAGGAAGAAGAAATCGTTGAAGATTTTGGTGCTGTTGAAGGACAGATAGACTTTTGGAGTGTTGACACGAAAAAAGAACAAAAATCAGAGCAAAAACAAGAAAAATTGATTCCGGAAACAGAAAAAATGACAGAAAATGGTGATTCTGGTAATAACAATGGTGATGGAAATAACGGCAATTATGGTGGAAATGGCATTTTGTTTAAACCGCTTGAAGAGGTTTTGCATGAGTCAATGATTCCATATACAGAAGCGGTTGTTATGGACAGAGCTCTTCCAAGAGTGGAAGATGGCTTGAAACCGGTTCAGAGAAGAATTTTGTATTCCATGCTTGAACTTGGCCTTTCACCAGACAAACCATACAGAAAATCCGCAAGAATTGTCGGTGATTGCATGGGTAAATATCACCCACATGGCGACAGCTCTGTTTATGATGCCATGGTGAGAATGTCACAAGATTTTTCACTTCGAGCACCACTTGTTGATGGACACGGAAACTTTGGTTCGGTTGATGGCGACTCTGCTGCTGCTATGCGTTATACAGAAGCAAGAATGACCCCGCTTGCCATGGAGCTTTTGAGAGATTTGGATAAAGACACTGTTCGTTGGGGATTAAACTTTGACGACACTCTCAAAGAACCAGAAATTTTGCCAGGGAGATTCCCAAATTTGCTTGTCAATGGTGCTTCTGGAATTGCTGTTGGTGTGGCAACAAACATCCCTCCTCACAATTTGGGAGAAGTGATTGATGCTGTTGTGGCATATATTGACGAACCAAACATCAAACTTGACAAAGTTATGAAAATCATCAAAGGTCCAGATTTCCCAACGGGCGGAGAGCTGATTTTGGGTGAGGGGCTGAAAAGCGCCTATGAAACTGGAAAAGGCAAAATCACAATTCGTGCAAAAGTTGGAATTGAACAAAATGGTGACAGACAAAATCTGATTATCACAGAAATCCCATATCAAGTGAACAAAGCATTGCTGTTGCAAAAAATTGCAGAACTCAAAGAGAAGAACAAAGATAAGCTATCTGTAATTCAAGAAATCAGAGATGAGAGTGATAGAAATGGCATGAGAGTTGTCATCCGTCTCAAAAAGGAAGCAAATGCCAAAAAGATTTTGGGATACCTTTATCAATCAACAAATTTGCAATCATCTTTCTCAATCAGCATGATTGCTATTGCAGATGGAAAACCAAAACAAATGAGTCTTTTGGACATCATTTCATATTACACAGCATATCAAAGAGAAGTCATTTTGAGAAGAACAAAATTTGACTTGAATTTGGCAAAAGATAGGGCCCATATTGTTGAAGGTCTTTTGATCGCAATCAAAAATATTGATGCCGTAATCAAAATTATCAAAACTTCTGCAAATGTAACCGAAGCAAAACAAAGGTTGAGAGACAAGTTTGATTTGAGTGAAAAACAAGCCCAAGCAATTCTTGATATGAGGCTTGCAAGACTTGTCAACTTGGAAGTGACAAAGCTTGAAGAAGAACTCAAAGAGCTCAAACTCAAAATCAAAGAATTGGAAGCAATTGTAAGTTCCAAGAAACTTCAACTTGAAGTTGTCAAGAAAGAACTTCTTGAAATCAAGAGAAAACACAACACACCAAGAAGATCACACGAAATTCAAAGTGAAGAAATTGTGCTTGCAAAGATTGAAGATATGGAAGATACAAAAGACTATCTCGTAACACTTTCAGCTGGAAAGACAATCAAAAAGGTGAGTGCAAAAAATTATTCAAAATCTCAAAAGGTGCTTGGCGACACTTCGACATTATTCGACATACACACACATCTGTTGGAGGTGAAACCAACAGACACAATTTTGGTCTTCACCGACAAAGGAAATTGCATCAAACTTGCAGTTGACAAGATGCCAGAATCAAAATGGAGAGACAAAGGATATCCAATCAAACAACTTGAAAAGAGTGTTGACATCATGGAAACACCTGTTGCTGTTCTCAAAGTTGAGGGAGAAGGAGAAATTGTCATGTTTACCCAAAGTGGAATGGTGAAACGTTCCACAGAAAAAGATATGGTTGTTGCAAAGTCTTGCTATCAAGCAATCAAGCTTGCGGATGATGACAAACTTATTAATGTTGAACACGAACAAAAGGGAAAGTCTTTTGTGATGATGTCAAAGACGGGGTATTGTGTAAACTTTGAAAAGGGAGAAGTCTCAATTCAGGGAAGAATTGCTGGTGGTGTGAAAGGAATCAATCTTGAAGACAAAGATTTTGTCGTGTATGCTGGACAGAGCATCAATGGCGAATATCTTATTGTTGCAAACAATGGCTATGTGAAACGACTTTCAGCACTTTCAATCCCACTTTCTGGAAGGTACAGAAAGGGAGTGAAATTCATCAATTTTGAAAAGACTGGCAAGGCAGTTGCATATGTTGGCACAGGAAATAAACTTGCAGTTGATTATGGTTTGAAATTTGGTATGCTTGACAAAGCAAAAATCAAAATCACCGCTGACAGATTAAATGTTGGAACAGAAGAAATTAAGAAAAAATTCCTTGGAATTTACAATTTTGAAGATTAAAAAAGAAAAAACACGATTTATTTCGTGTTTTTTTGTCCGATAAACACGGACGAATAGCAATTTTTGACAATAATTTTTAAAAATTGAAAAATTTGTCAAAATATTTTGAATTTTAATTATTATTGTATATAATAATTACGTGAAGAAGAAATTTTTCTCATTTTTAGCGACAATTTTTATGGTACTGACACTTTTCTGTGGCAGTGTTTTTGCTGTCAAAGGACAAGTTGTGCCTGTTAACAATACAAACGAAACGGAACTGCAAAAAAAAGATGCAGAGGTGAAAGTAAATGCATCGGGAAATTGGTATGACTATGCTAAAGTGGAATCTGCCGGTTATAACACAGGATATGCATGGGATGGAAGTGCATACATTGAGAATAATAGCTTATACGTACAGATTGCATCGGCAAATGATTTAGCATTCTTTATGAAAGCATTTAATGATAACAGGTATTTTTTCAGCAAAAGTCATGATAATTGGATGTCTTCAGGAGACTATCTTTATACACAAACATCATACAAATATAGGCAGGCAAGACAGGTGACATTGCTTGCTGACATCAGTATGTCTGCACATTATTGGATGCAAATAGGTACAAATTCTTATAAATTTGAAGGAGATTTTGATGGCAAGGGACACACAATAAGCGGGTTGACGTATTCAAAAGGCTATTCAAGTAGCACAACACTTTACTATGGTTTATTTGGTGCGGTCAAGGGTAGTACTATTCAAGATCTGTGTATTGATGTGGATTTTAGTGTAAACAATGCCGTGAATAATGGAATGACCTTATATATGGGGGCATTGGCGGGTTATTGTGAAAATGCAACCATAAAACACTGCTCTGTAAATGGAGAGTTGGATGTTTCGGGAAGCAGCTGCAAGGAAAGTTATCTCGGAGGTTTAATTGGTTATGCAAAAAACACAAAGCTGAGAGATTGCAATAGTTATCTTGATAAGATGGGTGTAAGTGAAGCTGGAAATTATTATATAGGTGGAATTATTGGAAGGGCTGTTGATGGAGGAGAAATATATGATGTTTCAAATTTTGGTAAAATAAAAACATTGTTTCATACAAATGGTGATATTAAAGCTGTTGGTGGAATTGTTGGAGGTATCACCGGAACAACAAAATATGAAATTTGGGATGCGGTAAACTATTTGTCAATTTCAACTTCTTCTGCGAGCAAGACATCAAGGCATATTGGCGGGATTCTTGGTTATGGAGAAAATAATGTTGCAATCAATCGTTGTGTCAACTATGGCAACATTTCTGGCTCAACAAACAAAGAGTACATTGGTGGAATTGTTGGAAGATTGGGGCATAATGAAGAGGGATTTTATATTCTCGGGATTTGGGTTCCAACGCATGCCAATTGGGAGAAAAACTATGTAACAAACTGTATTTCATACGGCTCTGTTAGTGGTGCAGGAAGCAATAAAATTGGATACTCAGTCGGGTCATTCAAAGGTGAACTCCGCGGAAATTATGTTTTGGGAGTCTTTGGAAGTTATATTACAACTGCTGGAGAACTTTTAAACAAGCCAAGCGATTGGGACACAGGAAAGTATATTCTTTACAGAAATGGATCGCAGTATAGAACGGCAGAATTTTTTACTGAAAGATCAAGTTATAATGAAGGCGGAATTCATGAATTTGATTTTAATGGAAATTTTGACAACTATAATGTCAATGCGGAAGGATGGTGTTCTTGGCATGATGATGGAACATATTCGGGAAGATTGGAACCTAATGTAAGCACAGATGAGGCATACACAGTTTATACATGGGCTTATACGAAGTTGGCATACCATTTTTATCAAAGTAAAGACATGTCGCCAGAAAATTTCAGTTCTCAATGTGCATTAGCCAGAAAGTATGGAATGAATTACTTCAGAGTGAATTTCAAATATCAAATCCCAGGTGAAGATGAGGTCAGGGATTTAAATAATAGTAGTCTGGCAAGCGTAACCTCAAAGGGATATACGCCAAATACGCAAGGATACATTTATTATTTTGATGGTGCGAAGTATGGGAATGCATATAATTATGGGTCTCCATATTTGTGTGATGTATATTATGATACGAATGAATTTACTTGGAAGTCAACAACATCTGATAAGATAGGTTTAGGATCAACTTCTGGAACCAACTTTGATTTTAAAAATTTAATATCACCTGTGGGTGCTGGAAGTTATAGTTGGTCCAATGGATCATATGAACAAACATATGTTGGAACAATCACTTATTATCTTACTCCAAAACCACATTATGTGACATTCGACTTTGTTGATGAAAGCGGAAACAATATTTCGGGGTGCTCAACAACGAGAAGTACAACATTCTATTATGGTCAAGCTTATGGAAACTTGAGCACTGTCACTCCTGCAATGGGGTATAAACTTTCTACAATTACTGCAAGCAATGGAAACACAATTTATGTGGATGTTTATGGAAATCGTCTTGGAGTTGTTAGTGTTGGAACATCTTGGATTTATAACACAGCGGTGACATCCATCACATTCAAGTTTTCCAAGATTTCATACTCCATTTCAGCAGAATTTACGGGGGATGATGCAAGATCGACGACTTGCTATGCAAAGGATTGGGAAATTGGAGACAATAGCATCAATGTGTTGAGTGATTTGGGGTATCAGTATTCCATCACAAAACTGAAAGTTGGGGAAGGCTCTGATCAAAGAGAATACAATGTTGGATATGGTGTAGCCGTTCAAAACAACGGCAAGTCAGTTGCAGGAAATGTCAAAAGCAATGGCATTGGGAGTGTGATTGTAGTCAATACAACAAACCTCATTTATGGAAGTTATCAAGAAATTTCACTGACACAAACAGATCTTATTCTTGTGATAAACAGAACGACATTGCAATATGACATCACCGCAAAAGTCCTGGTTGAAAACACTCTTTACACAGATGGTAGAGGTGGAGATTTGAGCATGACCTACGATGGAACAACAAAACATACAGACACTTCTGGTGGACAATTTACAACATCTGTATACAGGGATGACGATTTTACGTTAGCAAAAAATATAAAAACAGGGTATAAAAACGCCCTTGATGATGCAAACAATTTGCACTACAAGATTACATATTATGGCACATCATCTGTGGATGTTTACATGCAAGAGATATCTTCCATCAATGATTTGTTCTCCGAAAGTTTTTATGAAATTCAAAATGTGATTTGCACCTTGGAATTGGATGTCGAGACATATCAGGTTCTTGTCATAGGGGCCGAAGTTGACTTTGATTTGAATCGTTGTGTGAATTTGATAGAAAAGACTGGTTCTGACAATAAAAAACAATATTGGGCAAAGTGTTTTGCAAAAGTCACATTAACTTTGAAAAATGATGATGGCAACACATTTATGTTTGCAGGATACAACTTGTTAACATTTGAAAAGAGTTATACATTTATCAATGATCCAAATGCAGGCAAATTCAAGGCGATAAAGGCTGAGTCTATTGATTATGCTGAATTCAACAAAGATGACAACATTGCAACACCAAGAATTGAAAGAAATGTTTATTACATCTCAACATATAAACAACTCGCATGGTTAAGCAAAAATAATGCTTCAAAAGATGGTTTTGATGGATGCATAATTAAGCTTGAAAATGATATTATAATGCCTAACGAAATTGGAGATAATAATTATAATTTTAGTCCAATAGGAAGCCTGTCTTGTCCATTCAAAGGTGTGTTTGATGGGCAAAATCACATCATTAAAAACATTCGTTTTTCAAATAAAAAAGGTGCCGTTTCTGATCGTATAAACTATAAAAAATATGTGGGATTATTTGGCGCAGTTTCTGGTGCAACCATCAAAAACCTGACAATCAGCGAAGGAATATTTAGTGGATATTCAAATGTTGGAATTTTTGCCGGATATGCAGAAAATTCAACATTTGAAAATTTGAATGCATATAAATGTGCGTTAGAAATTAAGGATGCACCATTTGGTGATATTTATGAAGAGATATTGATTACAGCAAATCAAGCAAAACCAGACAGCAGAATCAATACAAGTGGAAATGAGATCAAAATCCAATATGGAGATCCATTGTCTAATGGCACAACAGTTGAATTGAAAGGGATTAATTGCAACACTATTGTTGTTGACGAGTTGAGAAGTAAAATCGGTGGAATTGTTGGACGTTCAGAAGGGTGTGTGTTTAGAGGTGTTTCATACAATGAAGGAACAATAACAAACAACCAAACAAACACAGGAGTGACTTGCTATGCCTTTGCTGGTTTGGCAGATTCAAGCACAATCATTGATCAATGCTTTGCTTATTGTGCTAAAACAAGCATACAAACGAATGTATTCTCAAATGGTGGAACATTGACAGATTATTATTTGAGAAAAGGTTCAAACAATGTGGAAGGACAATATGAAAAGAATAATGCTAACAACTGGATTGTGGTGAATAGCAAGGAAGTTTTGAAAATTTTCTACTGGCACTGGTAAAAAGAAGATAATAAAAAGAAGATGCAGTTTTGCATCTTTTTTTGTGTCAGTTCTAAAAACTGGACAAAGCAAATAACATATTTTGAAACAGGAAAAGAAAAAACGACAAAAAACGACAAAGTCCGACAAAATTAGGTCAAAACCATCATTTTTAACCTTGTCAAAAATCTTGTTTTAATTTTAAAATAAAAGAGGTTTGTATGCATTTCTATGTTGTCAAATCAAGAACAATCAAAATTTTTCTTGCTATCGTTCTTGTTGCCATTTTGCTTTCAGTGTCTATTGATGGTGCCACATCTGCACAAGTTTATTTTGGATATTTTGCAAGAAAGGTCCCAATTTATTGTGTGGACACAGACCAAAAACAAGTTGCAATATCTTTTGATGCAGCTTGGGGTGCTGATAAAACGCAGGGCATTATGGATATTTTGAAAGAATATGACTCTGGGGCAACATTCTTTTTGGTTGGGTTTTGGGTGAATGATTATCCTGATATGGCACAAAAAATTGCCGAAAATGGCTATGAAATTGGCACCCATTCAAACACTCATCCAGACATGGCAAAATTGTCAAAAGAGACCATCAAAAACGAGCTTGAAACATCCATAGCAAAAATCAAAGAAGCAACAGGGAAAGAGGTCTCATTGTTTAGAGCTCCATTTGGTTCTTACAACAACAACTTGCTTGAAGTTGCAACAGATTTGGGACTCAAAACAATTCAGTGGGATGTTGATAGTTTGGATTGGAAAGGTTTGTCGGCAAACGACATCACTGCAAGAGTGATGAGCAAAGTTAAAAACGGGTCAATCATTTTGATGCACAACAATTCGGACAATATTCTTGATGCTTTGAGATTGATACTCAACAGATTGCAAGTTGCTGGCTACAAAGTCACATCAATTTCGGATTTGATACACAAAGAAAATTACACGATAGATAGAAATGGAGTGCAACACAAAAATTAAAAGAGGGTTTTTATGGATTACGAAGTATTGAAAGATGAAATCACAAACACAGGCATTTTGATTGGGAAAATTTGCTCTAAACCAACCTTATCTCATCAGGTTGAGGGAGAAAGTTTTTATGAATTTAAACTTGAAATTGACAGACTATCTTCAAGCAAAGATATCATTCCTGTCACTCTTTCAGAGAGGGCTGTTTTTGGGGTTGAAATAAAGCAGGGACAATTTGTCCGCTTGATCGGAGAATATCGCAGCTACAACAAGCTATACAGCGAAAAAAGCAAGTTGATTTTACACTTTTTTGCAAAAGAAGTGGAAATTTCAAATGAAGAAGAATATGAAAATGAAATCAAACTTGTTGGATTTTTGTGTAAAGAACCTGTTTACAGAAAAACACCATTTAACAGAGAGATCTGTGACATTTTGCTTGCAGTAAACAGAACAAACTATCATAGATCAGACTATATTCCATGTATTTTGTGGGGAAGAAATGCAAGATTTGTGGCAAATCAAAATATAGGGTGCAAAATTGAAATTGTTGGAAGAATTCAGTCAAGAGAATACACAAAAACTTTGCCAGATGGCGGCACTGAAAATAAGATGGCATACGAAGTGTCATGTCAAAGAGTTTCAATCTTGTCAAACATTTCCAATATCAAGCTTGACAATCAAACACAGCAGGAAGATGCAATAAACAATTAAATAAGAAAAACAGCCAGATGGCTGTTTTTTTAGAACAATGGTTCGTCAAATGTTTGTGGAATTTCAAGATCCATAAGTTTCAAAATTGTTGGTGCAACGGATGTGATTGATTTTCCTTTTTTGAGTTTGACTTTTGGTCTTTTTCTGCTTACCAAGATAAATGGCACAGGGCTTGTTGTGTGAGTTGTCACTTTGTTTCCATTTTTGTCAAACATAATGTCGGCGTTTCCATGATCTGCTGTGATAATGCACTCACCGCCTGCCATAAGTGTTGCAAGGGCGACAGCATAAGCTTGTTTATCAACACACTCAACAGCCTCTTTTGTGCTGTTGAAATTTCCAGTGTGGCCAATCATGTCTGTATTTGAATAATTTACAAGAACAAAGTCATATTTGCCCGATGCAATTGCCTCCAAAACACTTTCAGTGATTTCAATTGCTCTCATTTTTGGATAAGCGGAAAAATCTTTTGTGTTGATACTATCTGTCAGCTTCCTGTCTTCGCCTTTATATGGTTTTTCAATTCCACCATTGAAGAAAAACGTCACATGGGCATATTTTGTTGTTTCTGATGTGTGAAATTGTGTTTTTCCATTTTTCGAAAGCACAGCAGCCAAATTGTCTTTGATCACAATTGGGGGATACATGGTGTTTAGGTGTGAAAGTTTTGCATCATATTCTGCCATGGCTGTATATAAAAAGTTTTTGAGTGGCTTTGTTTTGAATTGTTTGAAAGTTTCATCTGTCAAGGCAAAAGAAATTTCTCTTGCTCTGTCTGCTCTGTAATTATAGAAAATGAAGCTGTCTCCGTCCGACACTTGTGCATTTTCACATATCACAGCAGGCTCAACAAATTCGTCATAGATTCCATTTGCATAGCTGGATTCAAGAGCCTTGGTTGCAGAGTCAAACTTTTCTCCCTTGCCATAGCAAAGCAGATCATAACCCTTTTGCAGGCGGTCATAACGTTGTTCTCTGTCCATGGTGTAAATTCTGCCAATGATTGTGGCGATTTTTGCGTTTGTGCCAGCAATTTTCTCTTCAAGTTGTTTGATATATTTGATGCCATCTCGAACGCCGGTATCTCTTCCGTCAAGAATTGCATGAACAAACACATTTTTGATTTTGAATGTCTTTGCAAAGTCCAAAATTGCAAACAGGTGATTGATGTGAGAATGAACACTACCATCTGACAAAAGCCCACACAAATGCAAATTGCTTTTGTTTTTTTCTGCATGTTTCATTGCTTTAATCAGTGCCGTGTTTTTGTATAGTTCGCCGGTTTTGATGTCGTGGTTTATGTGTTGCAAGTCTTGCAAAATCAATCTGCCAGAGCCCAGTGCGAGGTGTCCAACTTCGCTGTTTCCCATGACACCAGCTGGAAGGCCAACAGCTTCACCGCTTGCTTGCAAAATTGTGTGCGAATATTGTTTTTTGAGTTTGTCAAGGTATGGTGTGCCTTGTGATTTAATGGCATTGCCATACTTTTCTCTTCTTTCGCCAAATCCGTCCAAAATGACAAGTGTAACCATAATTTATACCTCTTTTTTATAATAGCCTTTTGGCGACTTTTTGTCAAACAAAAACTATGTGTAATCATCATTTGAATTTTCGTGGTTTGATTCGTTGAAAGAAGAATAATATTGTGAGTTTTGTTGTCTTTTCTTTCGTCGTTCATAAATTTTGAAAGTACCCCTGTTGGCAATGATTCTGATGATAAGATACATGGCAGCAACACCGACCAAAATGTAACACAATCTTGAAAAAAGGCTTGCTTGATAGCCAAACATACCTGCAACAAAGTCATATTGCAAAAGGCCAATAAGCAGCCAATTTACTGATCCTGCAAGAGTAATTAAAAAGGCAAGAAAAGTTATCATAAAACACCTCTTGTTTAGTATTTTTCAAAAAGGCAAAAATATTTGGTATTTTTATGTTGCTTTTGGAGTAATATAATTTGCAAAAGTGAAAAAATAGTTGACTTTTTTTTTCAATTTGAATATAATATAGCGGAAAAAAGAAAAGAAGGAATCATTAACAAATGACCTTATGGTCGATTTTTTTATTTTTCACTTCGTAAGGGGGACATTATGGAAAAACATTATTTAACACCAGAGGGCAAGGCTCAACTTGAAGAAAAACTCAATTTATATAAAACCGTTAAAAGACCAGAAGTTGTAAAACGTATTGGAATTGCAAGAGAATTTGGAGATTTGTCAGAAAATTCGGAATATGATGCAGCAAAAGATGAACAAGCTCAAATTGAAGCAGAAATTGCAGAGATGGAAAGCATTTTGCTCAATGCGGAAGTTATTGACAAGAAAAATTTGGTCGCAGATGTTGTCAGTGTTGGATGCAAAGTGACACTCTATGACGAAGATTTTGACGAAGAAGTTGAATATCGTATTTCTGGATCATCAGAAAGCGACCCAAGAAATGGCGTTATCAGCAATGTTTCACCTGTTGGAAAGGCAATTATTGGCCACAAAAAGGGTGACAAAGTGGAAGTTCGCACACCAGGCGGAACAACAACATATGAAATTGTTAAAATTGAAATTTAACAAGTTGTTTTTGTTTTAAAATTGTTTGCAATTTACTTCTTTTTTGTTATAATTGTTCTATCACAACAAGATTATCAAAAAGGATAGTTTATGATTTTTATAAACTCATTAAGACTTTTCAAATCAAATTGGCTCAAAGTACTCAAATTTCTCGCTTACTACGTTGTTGTTTGGGGCTTGTGTTTTGCACTTTTTTTGCCTGTTTATTTTGAATTTAAAACTTTGACTATCAACAATTTCACAGCAGAAAATGTTGGTCTTTTTGGCGTGTTTAGTGGGGCATTAGGACCAAACATTCGAGGCGCTGTTTCAGCTGCTATCGTGACTATTATTGATGCCTTCAAAGCAAATGCAGGACTGGCAGTATATGGTCTTTTTGTCGTGTTTATTCTGTTGCCATTTTTGATTAACATTGGCAAATATGCACTTTGCAATTCACTTTATTATTACATGACATCAAACAACCAAATGGGTTTTTTGAGTGCACTTGTAAAAAGTTTGAAAAAATCACTTGTTTTTTCTGTTGTTAAAGTGTTCTACAACTTACTTTTTGTTGTTGTTTTGGGATTTACACTTTATGGTTTGACAAGAATTGAAGACCCTGGTTATGTCAAATATGCATTGTGGGTGGTCGTTTTGATTGCTTTGATTTTGTTCTACACATCAGAGCAAGTGACCATTTTGGGATGGATTCCTGCAATTATTGTGTTTGATTGCAATGTTTTCAGAGCTTATGGAAAGGGTATTAAAGCAGCAGCAAGACACTTTGCAAACATGTTTGGTGTTTCTGCACTTTTCTTCTTGATGTTCTGGGTTCTTACAATGGTGTTTGGAGCATATATCTTGGCAATAATAATTCCATTGATGGCAAGTATGCTTTGTGTCTATGACATGACAGCATTTTTCACAAGTCAGGGAATGAGATTTTATATCACTCCAAACAAGATTCTCACACCAAAGAAGCTTGAAGAAGTTGACAACATAAACAAAACAGCATATATTCTGTAATTTGTTTTTGGTTTTATTTTTGGCTTTTGCAACACGATGTGTTGTGGTTTTTATTTGAATAAAAGGAGATTAAATGAACAATAAACTCAAAATCACCTTCTTGGGCGGTGTGGGTGAAATCGGAAAAAATATGACCGCCTTTGAGTATAACAATGAAATTATCATTGTTGATGCTGGACTCACGTTTCCAGGAGACGATTTGCCAGGAATTGATGTTGTTATTCCTGACATGACATATCTTTTGAACAACAAGGATAAAATCAAAGCACTCATTTTGACACACGGACATGAAGATCATATTGGAGCTGTGCCATTTTTCTTGCAACAAATCAAAGTGCCAATCTATGGAACAAAGTTGACTCTTGCTCTTGTTGACAACAAGATGAAAGAACATGCAAAAGTGGAATATAAAGCAGTTGTTGTAAAACCAAAAAATGTTTTGAAGATAGGCTCTTTTTCTGTTGAATTTATCAAAGTTTCACACTCTATTGCTGGCTCTTTGGCTCTTTGCATTTCAACACCAGCAGGCAATGTTATTCACACAGGAGACTTTAAGATAGATTTTGAACCTATCGATGGGGTTATGACCGATTTGCAAAGATTTGGTGAACTTGGAAAGAAAGGCGTAAATCTTTTGATGTGTGAAAGCACAAACGTTTGCCGAAAAGGGCATTCTTTGAGTGAAAAAGCCGTTGGAAGAGCTTTGGATGATATCTTCAAGGCCAACATGACAAAAAGGCTTTTTGTGGCAACATTTGCTTCCAATATTCACAGATTGCAACAAATTTTGAATTTGGCAGAGAAGTACAATCGTAAAGTTGCTTTCACAGGCAGAAGCATGATCAATATCGTTGACGTTGGAGCAAAAATCGGAGAAATCACTTTCAATAAAGACATCTTGATTGATATTGACAAAATTGACAAATATGCAGACAATGAGCTTTTGATTGTCACAACAGGAAGTCAAGGAGAACCTCTTTCTGCACTCACGAGAATGGCAGCCGGAGAGTTTAAACAAATCAAGATTGGAGAAAACGACCTCATTATTTTCTCATCTTCGCCTATTCCAGGAAACGAGAAGAGTGTTTATAATGTCATCAACTCTCTTTTCCAAAAAGGAGCAGACGTCATTTATGACGAACTTTCAGAAGTTCATGCATCTGGACATGCTTGCCAAGATGAAATCAAAACAATTCACTCACTTGTAAAACCAAAATTCTTTATGCCAATTCACGGAGAATATAGACACCTTCGTATGCACAAACAGCTTGCAATGAGCTTGGGTATGGAAGAAAGAAACATCATTTTGCCAACAATCGGAATGCAGGTTGAGATTTCTCCAAATTCCATAAGAAAAAGCGGAATGGTGATGGCAGGACAAAGATTGATTGATGGATATGGTATTGGTGACATGGAAAGCAATGTTTTGAGAGAAAGAAAACAACTTTCAGAAGATGGAATCTGTGTTGTTGTTATGAACATCAATAATGTTTCTGGCGAAGTTGTTGGAGACCCATTTATCATAACAAGAGGTGTGGTATATCAAGATGAGGCAGAGAGCTTTGTTCAAGACACAAGAAACATGATTATCGCATCACTCAAAGAACAGGATTTGAGAGGTTGTGATCCTTCAATAATCAAAAACACAATCAAAAGAAACATCTCAAACTTTATTTTCAAGCGTACAAAAAGAAAACCAATGGTGCTTACCATCGTTTTGTTAGACTAAAAGAAAATGTTTTGCATTTTCTTTTTTCTTGCTATTTTTGGTTTTATTTGATACAATATCGGTATGGAATTTGAAATCAAACTTATCAAATTTTTACAGGCGGGAAGAAACCAATTTTTTGATGTTTCTTTTCAAGCAATTTCTTTGCTTGCAAGCGTTGTTGGAGTGGTGTTTTTTGTGCTGTTTTTGTTGAGATACAAACCAAGTTTAGTTTTTTGGTATGCTTTTGCATACGGCATGGTTGCACTGCTTGTTTCAGTTTTGAAAGTGCTTGTCGCAAGAGAAAGACCTTTTGCTGTTGATGGTGAAATTGCCATCATTGGAGATGCTGAAAGCGATTTCAGTTTTCCAAGTGGCCATACTGCATGTGCGGTTACTATTGCCATATTTTTGGGGACGTTTTTGTTTGAACAGGCAAAAGACAAAAAAACGAAATTTTGGATCACATTTTCACTCACCATATATGTCTTGCTGGTCATGATTTCAAGGATGTACCTTGGTATGCACTATTTGACAGACATTCTTGTTGGAGCTGCCGTGCCAATGATTGTGTGTCCTTGTGTGCTTGCAACAAGAAGATATTTTCAGAAAAAGAAAGGGGATAATGATGAAAATCAAGACGGAGATAGATAGTCTAAAACAAACAGAAGAACTTGCCTCTGTTTTTGCAAAAATAGTGAAGCCTCCAATGGTCATCTTGCTCAATGGGGATTTGGGAAGCGGCAAGACAACTTTTGTGAAATCTGTTGTCAAAGCTTTGGGGTGTGATGATTTGGTGACAAGTCCAACTTTCACCCTGCTAAACACATACAATGCAAAATTCCCAATTTATCACTTTGATATGTACAGGTTGACATCAGCAGAAGAGGCAATGAACGTTGGTTTTGAAGAATATTTTGATAAGAAATCACTTGATGGAGTTTGTTTTGTTGAGTGGGCAGAAAATGTTGAGGGACTAATCAGAGAAATTGATTATGAAATTGACATTGAAAAGCAAGGAAACACAAGAAGAATCATAACAATAAAGGAGAATACACATGCTGGCAATTAACACAGCCTTTATGACGGCGAATTTGGCACTTAAAACGCCAGATGGCAAGATTGTCTTGAAAGATATTGATGCAAAGAGTAAACACTCTGAAAACGTGCTTAAAACGATTGACGAAATGTGTCAAGAAGCAAATGTTGATGTGCTTGAAACTCAAACTATTGCTGTTGTTGTTGGACCGGGATCTTTCACTGGTTTACGTATTGGCACGGCAATTGCAAAAGCTCTTGGAAATGTCAACAAAAAATTGAATTTTGTGGCTATATCATCTTTGGAACTTATGGCATATATTGCTTTGAAAAACAAAAAAGTCAACAAAAAGTTTGTTTGCGTGTTAAACGCCTTGTCAAATTTGTATTTTGTTGCATATTTTGATGAAAATGGCATAAAATTGCAAGAGGAAAAAATGATTGATGCAGAGCAGTTTGCACAAATCAAAGAACAAAAGGTTGTTTTGCTTGGAGATTTGCAAATTGATGGTGCTGTGGAAGTGGAGATAACACCACAGGATTTGCTGGAATTTTCATTAGATAAAGAGAGCAAAAAAGAGTTTGTCATGGAAGAAAATTTGGTGCCGGTTTATTTGAGAGTTTCACAAGCAGAAGACAACCTCGAAAAAAAGACGAAAAAAGATAAAAATTAGTTGACATTGAGTTTTGTTGTATGTAAAATACAGAGACATAGGAGAGAATATGAGAAAACCTGTTTATATTAGATGTCCAAGATGTGAACTTAACTATATTGAAAAGAAAGACAAACTTTGCAGTGTTTGCAAAGCAGAACTTGCAGTAAACAAAGATGAGTTTCTCAATGATTTGGATTTGGAACTTTGTCCAATTTGCAAAACAAATTATATTCAACCAGATGAGATCATGTGTGCAACATGTTTGAAAGAGCACCAATCAGATGATGGAGATATCAACACTGATGAGTGGGAAGAATATGTAAATCGTGACGAAGAAGAAATCATCTATGATGATGAGGAAACAGGGGACATGGCCTCTGTCACAGACCTCAATGATGATGCGTTGAGTGACGATTTGGATTCAGGGATTGGATTTGACGACAGCCTTGATGATGACGATCTTGATGGACTTGATGACGAACTTGGAGTTGACTTTGATGATGAAGACGATGATCTTCTTGATGAAGATGAAGAAGATGACGAAAACGACGACGAGGACGATGATTTTTAAATAAAAAAAAGATGGAAGTCAATCCATCTTTTTTATTTTACTTTTTCTTTGAAGCTTTCTTCAATGCTTTTTTCTCTTCTTGATCTTGTGCATAGAGTTTTCTTTCCAATGAAAGCAAATATTCAGGCGACTTGATGTCTTCAACTTTCTTGTTGAGTTCATCAATCTTTTCTGCAAGAACGGTGCGTTTCTTTGCAAAATCTTTAAACTCTTTGTCTGTTGTTTTTGACATCTTGTCTTTGTCGTTTTCTCTCAACTCAACAACTTTTGCCTTATGCTCTTTTTCAAGCCTGTTGAGTTCCTCCTTCAATTTCTTGATGTCAGTTTCAGCATCTTTTGCCTGCTTCTTTTGCTCTTCTTCTGCTCTCTTTTTGAGAACATTGATTTCAAGGCTTGCACGTCTGTCGTAAGATTCTTTACGTTTGATTTCAATTTTCTTTATTTTTATGTGTTTCAAAAGTGAAAGCACAACTGCCAAGATGATTGCAACGGCTGTGATAACACCTGAAATGATAAGTGACCAGTTTAATGTGTTGTTTGCTGCTGGTGTTGAAGAATTTTCTTCATTGTTCTCGTTGTTTTCTTCTTGATTATCTTCAACTGATGCAACCGCAACTCTGTCTGTGTTCAGGGCATAACCTTTTTTTGCAACTTTTGCTTGAGCTTCCTCATAAGCGGTTTCAACATCTGTGCCATTTGTCAATGTGACATCATAAATGGTTGCAGTTCCAAGCGTGTCGGAACAATCACTCACAAATTCAAAGTAAAGATTTGCAGATGTTGATGTTGTTGGGTGGAAGTAGATTGTGTATTCTTCATATCCATCATCACATCTAATGTTCTTTACATAGTCAAATCCAGTAAGACCTGCTGTGAGACCATAGTTGTATGTTTTTTTGCTGTCAAGTTCGCTTTCTGCTTTCACAAAGTATGTTCTAACTTTAAATGAAAGGGCATAGTAACCACTTGAAAGGTCAAAATTGTATTTTGATTGAATTCTGTATGACCCTTGTGTTCTGTTTTCAAAATAGAAGACAACGCTTTCTTCGTCCAAATGATATATTGAAGAGGTTTCAAACATATTACTGCTTACAACACCACCAAGGTTTGTTGCACTTGATCCTGTGCCATATGCGCAATCATAAGCAGAGGTTTTTGACGTTTCAAGGTCTGTTGTGATATCGTTTGTTGGGAGATTTAAATAATATCCCGTCATATCAACAACACCAAAGTCGTTTTCGCTGCCTGTTGCAGAACTTTGTTTTGCTTCAAAAACGGCAGAATCAATTCCAGATTTAAATTCAAAATTGTCAAAGAAAGCAAACCCTGTTGTTTGATCATCTTCTGTGCCAAGATCAATTTCAACATAGATGGATGCTGCTCCTTCTGCTGATTTCAAATAGATTTCATATTGTTTCCATGTTCCGGATGTGATTTTCCCAGATTCATAGAGTTTGATTCCGTTTGTATCATAAACTTTCACATTGATTGGTGCTGTTGTTTTGAAATGGAATGAGAGCAATGTTGTGGCATTTGCATCAAGTGAAATGTTTGAAGATTTGAGTGTTTGATATGCAGAGTGTGTGTTTGCAAGCATCATCACATTGTCGCTGCTTGTTGTTGAACCGTCTGAATTTGCGGGGGATGATGAATAGTAACTTGCCCAAAGATATGGGTTTTCGCTGTCTGCCAATGTCAAACTCTTTTCATTGTAAAGGGCAACATATTTTTCATATTCGCTTTGCTTTGTGTTTATAACTCCGGCAAATGTGAATGATCCGCTTCCAGTGATTGTCCAATCTGCTGCTGTGAGTGGATATGTTGTTTCTTTGTCAAATGACACGTTGTTGAAAGTTCCATTTGAAACAGAAAGTGAGCCGGAAATTGTGCCAAGAGTGAGAACATTTGTTGTTCCAACATCATCACTTGAAATTTGTTCTATTGTCACATTGTCAAACACTACTGCACCTGTGGCATTTTCAGATGTGGAGCCAAGAGCCAAAGAAATGTTGATTGATGAGTTGTATAATGGCCCACCTTTTACGTAGAATTCAACATAGTTGTATTGATTTATAAATTCACTTGAACCATTTGAATTCAGGGCAGAGCTTGTTGTTTCTGCTGCCACGGAATAATATTTTGGAAGCAAATTGTAGTTTTCAAGAACAGCATCATTTTCACTTACGAGCAAGTATGCGCTTCCGCTTACCAATTCTGAAATTTTGTAATATGCTTTGATTTTGTATGCAGTGTTTGCATTGATTGCAATGTCATCTGATGTTATTTTCACATATTCATCATTTGCCCAAAGTCCAAGAACATATCCGTTTTTTTGGAGAGATACAATTTTTTGTTGTTCATCAAGCACAACCTTGCAACTCAAATCAGAACCAACAAATTCATAGCCATCCGTTGCCTGTTTGAAAGCTTCTGGAGCACTTACATTAAACACTCTTGCATTTCCCGTGCCTGTTTTGTGCCATTTGCTTACAGGTTCTGCTGTGTTTGTGTATATTCCATCTTCAAAATCGAAGTTGTATCCATCAAAATCAAGGGCATTGTTTGTTCTTAAATCTGTGAAGTTTGTGGTGTGATATGTTGTTGAGCCCAATGTGTAGCTGTTGTCTGCATTGTTGTTGTATTGATTCCAGAAGGCATTTTCGCTGTATTGGAACAATGTGCAGTCATCAAAGAAGACAACACCAGAGCTTTTGTTGTCAAGCTCTCTTCCACCAAGCCAAAGTTCAATATTGACTGTTTGTGAGATGTTTCCTGTTGCCAAGAAGAAGCTGTATGTCACCCAGTCATTTGCAGAAACTCTGTTGAATTCGGCTTTGACATCATTTCCATTGTCGTCGGTGAGTCCTGTCAAATAGATTGAGCCATAAGTTGTTTCGTTTTTGTATGTGTCAGACTTGAAAGAAACTTGGAAACGATAGAAAGCATTGACTGCGAGTGAAATCGCGCTTGATTTGTATCCTTGTTGTGAAACGGGGTAGTCGCCAGAGTTTGCTGTTCTGGAATTGATCATCAAAATCTTTTTGTCGCTTGCTTTTGCAAGAGGATTTTCTTCAAGATAGTATCTGCTTCCACTGAAAGACGTCCCCACATTGATAATTCCAGCAGTTGCACTTGAACTTGGTTTTTGACCACTCCAACCAGAAATTGATGTGCTCAAAGAGTCTGGTGCTGTTCCAGAACTGAAATTGCCGTTTGTGAGTGTGACTTGGCTGACATAACTTTCATTGTAATTTAAAGATGAAGTTGCGGCATGTGCTGTGCCAGCATAAGTTAAAACAACACCTGTTGCGGAAAGAGGCAACAAGAGTGCAAGAATAAACATTAGGATTTTTGACTTAATAAAATTCAGTAATTTTTTCATATATTTGTCCTTATTATAAATTCAACTCATTTATTATAATACATTTAGAGCAAATAATCAACTCATATCTCAAATATTTTTCCCAAAATTAAAGACAATAGACTTGTGAAAGAAAGAGATTTTGAAACTTTTGAGAAGATAAACATCAAAAAAAAGATTGTTCTTGCATTATGTGGGGCATTGATAGGCTTTGTCAATGGGTTTTTTGGTGGAGGAGGCGGCATGATTTGTGTCCCGCTTCTTGAAGGTGTTTTAGGGTTCAAAAACAAGGTTGCTCATGCAACAACGCTGCTTGTTATCTTTCCAATTTCTCTTGTTAGTGCTGCCGTGTATTTGTTGAACGGCGATTTGGAATTTTTATCGTTTGCAACAACGGCAACGGGTGTGGTTGTTGGAGGAATTTTTGGTGCATTTGCATTGAAGGTTTTGCCAGAAAAAATCGTCAGAATACTCTTTGTTGGTTTGATGATATATGGTGGCATCAGATTGATGATTTAGGAGAAAAATATGCAGTGGATTTGGTTTGTGCTGGCAGGTATAATGGGAGGCTTTTTTGGTGGTATGGGAATGGGAGGAGGGACTCTTTTGATTCCAATTTTGTCAATCTTTCTTGGGGTTGAACAAAAGTTGTGTCAAGGGCTCAATTTGATGAGTTTTTTGGTCATGGCAATCATATCAATTTTGATTCATCACAAAAACGGACTTTTGAAGATAAGAAACACTCAAATAATCATCATTTTTGGTGTGATATTTGCCATTTTTGGGTCTGTGTTGATGACATTTTTACCATCTAAAATACTGAAATTTTGTTTTGGAATTTTTTTGTGTTTATTGTCAGCCTTTGAATTTGTAAAAGTATTTAAAAAATAGTTTACAAAATTGCTTTTTTATGCTATATTTAGTGTGTAAAATAAGGAGCATTTTATGATTTTTAAGGATAAGTGCATCGGTTGCGGAACTTGTGTATCAATTTGTCCGGTTGGAGCGATTTCATTTGACACCGATGGCAAAGCAAAAATTGACAAAACAATTTGCATCCATTGTGGAGCTTGCCAAGCAAGTTGTCCAGTGAGTGCAATTGATATAGATGTTTAAAGGGGATGGAATTTTATGGAAAATATTGCATATATTCAGCTTGATGAAACAAAAGTTAAACTTATGATTGTTCAAACCAGAAATGGAAGATACAGAATTTTGGAAGAAGTTGAAAACAACTATGATCTCACAAATGATTTGGTGAAAGATTGTTTGTTTAGTCCAAAATCAAAGACGGATCTTTTGAAGATTTTGAACATATATCGCTACACCATTGAAACATTTGGTGTTGAAAAAATGATTGCTGTTTGCTCAAACATCATTGTAAAAGCCAGAAATTATCGTGGTTTTCTTGATGAGGTTTACACAAACACAGGCATGAATTTTATTATTATGTCTGATGAAGACCACATCAAAAACACATATCTTTCATGTATGGCGAAAATTGATGCTTCAAAAGGCTTTATCGTTGATATAGAGTCATATACAACATACATTATGAAATTCAACAGAAGAAATGTTGTTGAATACAACACAATACCTTATGGATACAGCAATTTGACAAATGGGAACATGTCTCTTGTTGACATGATGGCTGCTGTGAAAAAAGAATTGAAAAAATGTTCTTTAATCAAAAACTATGAAGAAGATTGTGTTGTTGGTGTTGGAGAAAGTTTTATTGATATTGCAAAGATTGCAAAGAAATTGGTGAGATATCCAATTGATGTTGACAACAACTATGAAATGTCAAATGATCAAGTTGCAAAAGTTGCAGAATTTGCAAGAGATATTGATGCACAGAAAGTGAAAAAGATCAAAGGTCTTGGCACAAATGGAGCACAAAGTTTGGCTGGTGGTCTTGCCATCATGTTGTCAATTTATGATGCTTTGAAAGTTGCAAGTGTTAGTGTTTCGACTGCAAATAATTTGGAAGGAGTTGTTCTTTCCAATCTTTCAGGCGCTGCAAATGAAAAATATTCAGATTTGTTGCAAAACAGCCTTGACAACTATTATGAATTCAAAAGAGAAGGTTTGGCAATCAATGCAAATGTTTATGAAATGGCACTTTTGCTTTTTAAACAACTCAAAGTTGTTCACAAGTTGCCAAGAGCCTATGTGAAACCACTCAAAATTGCGGCATATATGTTTGATTGTGGAAAGTTTATCAATTTTGAAAACTATCAAAAACATTCTTTTTATGCAGTTTTGAATTCAAATATTGCTGGGGCAACACAAAAAGAACTTTTGCTTGCTGCTTTTGCTTGCACATGTCAAAATCTTGACAATTTCAATTTGACAGAAGTTATGAAATATAAAGACATTTTGACAGACGAAGATGTTGACGCAGTGAGAAAGCTCGGTGTGCTCGTAAATTTGGCAGTAAATTTGAATGCTTCCAGAAAAAATGTCATCACAGACATTGTTTGTGACATTTTGGGCGATTCAATGATTATGAAAACAATTGTGACAAGTGATCCTTCATTTGAAATTATGCAAAGCATGAAGGTCCTTGATGATTTCAAAAAGACATTCAAAAAGAGTTTGCAGATAATTTAAGAAGAGAAAGATGAGGGATAGAGGAAACAAAAAACTTCTTTGGTACATTTTGTTTGCGCTTATAGCAGTTGTTTTCTGCTATCTCTTTATTGTTGTGTTTTTTTACTATGTTTCACCATACAACATATCATTAAAATTGACTCTTTGGCCGTTTTCATCAAGCAAACAAGTGGGAAAATTGTATGACGATGCCATTGTCAATGTGCATGTGACATATTATGAAGAGGGCACTTTTGATGAATTGCAACATGCCGACATCACAGGAGTCAATGTAAGAAAGGAAGGTGTGATTGTTGTGCCTTACAGCCAAATTAAAAAGTGTGATGATGTGCAATCAATCCTGGTAATGCACACAAGCAGCGGCGGGCAATATACAGGAGAGTTGATTTACTCAAACGAGGAATACAATCTTTCAATAATCAAGTGCAAAAATGCAAACGGAAGCAAAAAAGCAATCAAAATTCCATTTGTGAAAGAATATTCTGCTGGTGTTTCTGCTGATGATAGAGTGATTGTTGCATCAAGCGGATTGACAAAAAGGTCTGTATGGGTTGGTAAAGTTGCCGAAGAAAACGTGCCATATGTTGTTGAAGCTGTTGACGATGAAAACCAACACTATGTTGATCACACAATTGAAGATGGCTACACAATCAAACTTGATTATGGCGGTTACAGCTTCATTGATGGAGGCATCATCTTTGACAGATATGCTCACTTGTTGGGATTTTCTTATGATGACACACTCAAAGTTTTGCAAGAACAATCAAACACATTTTATGTTCAAGGGGCATCTTCTTTACCATACTTTTTGAGTGATGTGCTAAAATCATATAAAGCAGGTCAAGAATATTCAAATGAATTCGTGCAAAAATTTGTTGGATTTGACTCCATTGAAGCATCAAGAATGAGTGCCGAAGAAAACGTGAAAACAGAAGGGTTGAAAGATTATTTCTATTTCAAAAATGCTTGGAGAGAGGTTGATGAAACTCTTGATCAATACTTCTCAATTCCACAGACAGGATTCTATCTTTATGAGAAATTTTCTTATGATGGACAGACAATCAGTGCTGGATCAATCATAACATCAATAAATTTTGTTGGTGGTTTGAAGTGGAATGTTGAATGTAGAAAAGACCTTTTTGATTTTCTATATTTGTGTGAAAAGGGAGACAGATTGGCAATCAATTACAAGGTTTTTGATGGTTCAGAATACACGGCAGGGTCACTGCTGGTTGTGATTTAGAGGAGGAAACATGAAAAAATTTAAGTATGCAATTGAAATGGGTGGTGGCTACACCTGCATATATGTCAATGGCGAAGGCTTGGCACTCAAAGAGCCAACCCTTATTGCAGCAGAGCCAACTGATGACGGCTATAAAGTGATTGCAATGGGTATTGATGCAAAAAAACTTGTTGGAAAAACCAAGGAAAACGTTGAGATTTTTACTCCAATGCCATATATGGAACACTCCAACTATGAGTACTCTGTGATTTTGTTGAAACATTTTTTGAGCAAGGTTGGCTTCAAATCATACGAAGATAATGCTGTTTTTGTTATTCCTTGTGGACTTACTGCAAGAGAAAAAGAAAACATTTTGAACGTTTGTGAGGGTGCAAATCTTGGAAGAGTTGAGCTTGTGCCGGCTCCTCTTTGTTCTTGTGTTGGACAAGGTAGAAATATTGACAACTCCAAGGTCAACATGGTTGTTGACATAGGTGGCACAGCAACAGAACTTGCAGTTATCAACATGTCAAACATTTTGAAAGGAGCAACTTTGGGTGTTGGCGGGAAAAGTATTGATGCTGCAATTGTCAATTTCTTGGCATATTCACAAGATTTGGTGATTGGAATCTCAACAGCAGAACTTTTGAAGAATGAAGTTGGAAGTCTTTACAAAAACGACACTCTAAACATGGAGGTTACCGGTGTTGATGTTGCGACAAAATCACCAAAAACAACAATTGTGTTCTCATCAGATTTGAGAAAGGCTATTGAGCCGTTCTACGCCGAAATTGTAAGAGCAATTGACACCACAATAAACACTCAACCACCTGAAATTATTGCAGATATCATCAACAACAAAATTTTGGTTGTTGGTGGATGTGCAAAGATGCAAGGACTTGATGATTATTTGAAAAACAACCTCAAATATCCTGTTGAAATCAGTGAGGATGCCGAAAATGTAACAATTTTGGGTGCCGGAAAATTGATTGCAGACAATCAACTTTTACAAGAAATTTTAAACAATCTGTAAGATAAAGAAAAATTGACAAAAAGAGTCAAAAAGCGACTCTTTTTTCTTTTCTCATGGTTGGGAAAATAACAAGCTTGTTATAAAATGAAACCAAGTGAGGTGATATGGCACGAAAAATTGTCATTACAAGTGGGAAAGGTGGAGTTGGCAAAACCACAATCTGCGCAAATTTGGGAGTCTATTTGTCAAGACTGGGGTTTCGAGTTGCGATGCTTGATGTTGACATTGGACTTAACAACCTGGATGTGATTATGGGGCTTGAAAGACATGTCATTTTCGATATAACAGATGTTGTTTCTGGAAAATGCCGTGTAAGGCAGGCTCTCTTGCAAGATCCAAACTATCCGTCGCTATACCTTCTGCCATCTTCACACACTTATTCTGCAAGCAACATAACGGGAGAGCAGATAAAAAACGTTACAGATATCATAGAAAACTCATTTGATTACATTTTGATTGATTGCCCAGCAGGAGTGGAAAACGGCTTCCATAGGGCGGTTTTTCCTGCAAATGAAGCCATCATTGTCGTCACACCACACCTGTCAAGCATCAGAGATGCAGACAAGGTTGTAGGTTTGCTTTCAACATACAACATTGAGAGCAAAGGTCTTGTGATAAACAGGATGAGGGGAGACCTTCTTATGTCCGGAGAAATCATGAACATTGAAAGCATTGTAAAGTCAATGGGAATTTCTCTTTTGGGAGTGATTCCGGAAGATGACAAGGTTTCAAAAATGTCAAGTGATGGCAGAATAATGACAGATTGCGAGAGTGCAAGGGCTTTCACATTGCTTGCCGAAAACATACATAACGGCAGCAAAAAGATTTATGATTGCACTTACAAATATCGTGGACTGCTTGGCTATTTTAAAAGAAATTTGAAAAAGTTGGTGTAAAAAATGAGAGAAATTGACGAGCTTATAATAAGAGACAAGTTTACAAACATTCAACAGGTAAGCGAACTTTTGAAAGAAGAAATTGAAGCAATTTCACGAAATTTTTTCTTGCTTTCTGGGGACGTTGTTGTGCGTTTTAAAAGGCAGGAAAATTCATATATTTTTAATGTTGAAATTCCAGCAAGCAGAATAAAACCATTTGGGAATAAATTTATTTAAAAAATATTTTTCAAAAATTATTTTTCGTCAGTAATTTAGCAATTTTCAGCCTTTTTATAAAAAATAAAAAAATACCAAATAAATGGTATTTTTTTGAATTATTTTTATTTTAATTTTTCTTGAATAATTGGTTTGTAAAATTGTATACCAAACAAACAACAACAATGTAGTAAGCAAGAGAAATATAGAAGTTTCCAGAAACGTATAATGCACTGACCAAAAATCCACTTTGCATTGTTGCTCCACCCAAAAATGCTGTCAGGTCAACATGAACAAATGGAAGTAAGCAATACCAGAATTGATCATTAAACAAAATGTTGCCTGCTGTGGCAAGAGCAAAAATCAAAAGTGAAAGTCCAAAGAAAAGTTCAAATTTTCTTGACATGTTCATCATAAAGATTGTGACAACAACCCAGAAGACGACTTGAAGTTCTATGCCAACAACTTTCAAAAGCAGGAAGAAGAGTGGGGCAATTGTGTAACCAGATTGCAAATTGAAAACTGCAAAGATGCTGTTTGGTAAAAATGCATAAAGAATTGATCCCCAGATGAATGACAAGATTGTGAAAGATGCGAGGATGAAACCCGTGCAGAAGAAGATTGCAAAGAATTTTCCTGCGAAGACTTCTCCAAATTTTACCTTTTGTGCGAGCAGAAGGTCAAGTTTTCCACTTTTTCTGTCTTTACCAAACAATTTGTAGGCACAGAAAATTCCAAACACAATCGTCATAAAACCAACGATACTTACAATGAAATAGCAGTGATCATAAGCTGTCACACTTGATGATGCAGAGCCAAAGTTGAGTGGGCGTTGATATTGTTTGTAATATAAACCATCTCGTGTGAGGTAGAATTTTGCTTCTTCCAAGTTGATTTTCATATCTTCAACAGAAAGGTTTTGGTTGTTGAAGATTTTTTTGCTGCCAGAAACTTTGCGTAGCAAAATCCCAAGTTCGCTTTGTATTGCTGTTTTTGCACTCGTAACAATCACTTTGTAATTTGTTATCAGGTTTTTCAAGTCTTTGAGGTTTGAAATGTAGTAATCATTTGATGCCTCATTGTACAATCTCTCCATTTCAGTTCGAATGTTTGCGAGTTTTGTTTTGGTTTTTGTTATGTATTTTTCTTCAAATTCTGCCAAAATGCTGTCATCAATGTTTAGAAGTCTCAAAGTGCGGTATGTTTGCAGCGTATCAAAATATTTGATTCTTAAACACAGGGCATCCAAAACATTTGTAACACTTGACAAATTTGTGGCTGTAACCAAATAGTCGGAGATGTCTTTCAATGTGGCAAATTCTTGTGTCGTGATGATCAATCTTGTGTAATATTCCGAAAGACTTTGCAAATTTTCAACAAAATTGTGGAGATTTGAGGCGATTGTTTGAAGCTCTGAAACATCGTTTGATTCAACATATTTACTTGTTGAAGGTTCTGTTTTATATTTTTTGAGTTCTGTAACAACGTTTTTGGCAACAATGTCATCTAAAATTGCTTTCAAATTTGTAAATTCAAAGCAAGAATCTTCTTCTTGAACACTCAACATATATTCTGCTTCGTTGAGTATGATGTCGAGTTTTGCTCTGCTGTCAAATGTTGCAGACGAAGAACCGCTTATAAAATTTTGGTAAACCGCACGTGTTGCTTGACCATTCACAGAGATTGATGGTGTAGGAGTTGTTGGAATTTGATAAAACAATCCAGCAAGGAAACAAATGCCAAGGACAATAATCAAGCCTACCAATGTTATTGGGTTAAACATCAGTCTCTTAAAGTCATATTTAGCAATTTGGAATACCTTTTTCAACTCTTATTTGTTCTCCTTAAAGTAAGGTGTTAGATTTGCCAAAATCCTTTCTCCCTTTCTGTTGAGGTAACCAGCACCATAAACAGAAAGTTTGTTTTTTGTGAAAAATTTCACAATTTCTGCCGTTGTGTCCTCATTTGCATCAAACAGAACTCTATTTCCAAAGAGTTTTACACTCAAATTGAAGTTTTCGGCCACCAGTTTGCCGCAGTAGTGAGGGTATTTGACAGCAACAAATGCAAATGTTTTTGCTGTGCTAAATTTCTCACATTCTTTTCTGTGCAAAATTTCCTTAACTTGTCTGTCGACCATAAACATATATCTGTCACATTGATCTTCAAGGCTGTCATAATTTTTTGATGTTATGATGATTGTCGTGCCTTTTTCGCGAAGTTGTGCAATGTAGTGTCTCAACGTTTGAATGCTTTGAACGGGCAGACTTTTGAAAGGTTCATCAATGATAAGAAATTTTGATTCATTGATAAAAGCAAGAGCAAGTGCCATCAACTTTCTCTCATAGTATGAAAGCGAGTAAACTTTCTTATTCTTCTTTTCAAGAAGATTGAATTTGTCCAGTGTGTCCAAAATTCTCTGTTTGTTGTTTTTGCCAGCAAGGGAACAGAGATATTCCATGTTTTCCATCACTGATTGAAACTTGAAGAAAACAGGGGGATCAAGGCAAATGCTCACTTCGTTTAAAATTTTTGGATGGTCTTTGATGTCTTTTCCGTCAATTCTGACAAATCCATCGCTGATTGGTAATGAGCCTGTGATAGCTTTGATTAGACTGGATTTTCCAGAGCCGTCCTCTCCAACAACACCAAGACATTCACCTTGTGCCATAGAAAAAGAAACATCTTTCACAAGAAAATGCTCTTTGATTAAAACTGACAAGTGTTCAACGACCAAAACGTTTTTATTTTCCATAAAATTATTATATCAAAAAAAAACGTAAATGTAAAGACATTTGCGTTTTCTTAATCATTGTTTACCAGTTTTTCAAAGATGGATTCATAGATGTTTGGGGCAGCCTGTCGCCATTTTTTGCAAGCTTCTTCTGCGGATTGTCTGGTTGGAGCCTTGATTTGAATTTCAAAAAGTGGTGAGGTGATCAGATTTTCATAGATGCGCATTGTGACAAGATATGATCCATCTTCGGCATCTGTGTAGTTTGCATAATACTCTTGGCTTTGTTTGATGGAGAGGCGATTTGCTTTGCTATATTCTGTGATTTCATCACGCAAATTGAGTGGAATTTTGCGATAGAAATAAGAAAGGCAATCACGACCTTCAAAAGTGAGTGTGTATCTCATTTCTCCTTCTTTGCACTCTGTTTTGTAAATGAGTTTTGCTTCGGAGAGTTGATACAACAGGTCGAGACAATCCATGTAGTTGATCCATTCATTTTTTACCGAACAAATTTCAATGATTGAATTTTCAGTCAAAGGCATTTCCATTTTGTCAAAAACAAACAAAATGATCAATTTGTTGGTAACAGCATCATAGTTTGCCATCTGTTCTCCAATGTGTTTTTCGTATTGATGATACCATTTGAGATGGAAAAAATCAAATAAAGAGTTGCAAATTGCAAAAAAAGATTTGTTTTTTTTGCATTTTATGTTAAAATCAAACAATAGATGTAATTGGAGGTTTTATGGAAGCTAAAAACATTTTGGACGTTGAAAAATTTGTATGCAATGCCAACGATATGTTGTCTGGCAAGTTTTTTGACGTAAGCAAAAGACTTGAAAAGCTCCTTGCATCCATTTCTGATAGCGATGATATGCTTGATGTTTTGGCCGAATATATTGACGGATTTGACTATGACACAGAGTTTGAAAAAGCATTTGCTGTTGACAAGAAAACAGGGGCAGCACGAGTTGCACTTCCTGTTGATGAAAAAAAGAAACTTGCGCTTTGCATCACACTTTTCAACGATATTGTTTATGAAAAGCTCAATGCAACACAATTTTTGGAAACATATTTCCAAGACAAGAGATTGACACCAACACAAAGCTTTCTTGACAAGGTTGTGATGCCGTTCCGTGATGGAATTTGCAAAGTTTTTGGTGTTAGCACAAATTTGACTGATGTTGAAGTTCAAAAACATATTGCAGAAAGCAAGCCAGAGGAAAAAGATGTCGAACAATTCCCACATCTTGACGAACTTTTGACAGAAGTTGTAAAAACCTGCAATCAAATTTTGGCTATTTTGAAATTTGAAAAGAAAAGAACAGATATGCTTGATGATGCAGAGTTTGTTGTTCAAGCAATCTTGGCAGCTTGTGACAAGAGAGATTTGATGATTGTCAATGGTCTGGTGATTGGTCTTGAATATACTTCACGAAAGTTTAAAAACATCAGACATTTGGTTCAAGAGCTCAATGATTGCATTTGCAATTATTATGAGTTTTTGGAAAATCCAAACACAGAAAATGCGGAAGAATAATCTTCCGTTTTTTTGTTATTTTTGAAAAAATCGAATCATATCTTTTAGTATGAAAAAATCAAAAATTTTCACGTTCAGTGGTAGAATTTTTTTGCAAAATTTTGTCATTATTTTTGTGATTGCATTTTCCGCAATTTTGTCTGTTTTTTGCATAAATTTGACTCCGGTTGCAAAAAATTCAAGTGAAATTTACTATTTTGGCGACAAAAATTCCAACAAAATCTCGCTTATGATAAATGTTTATTGGGGTACAGAATACCTTGATGACATGCTTGAAATTTTGAAAAAATATGATGTTAAAACCACATTTTTTGTTGGTGGAACTTGGGCAGTAAAAGAGAGTGACAAATTGCAAAAAATTGTGGATGATGGGCACGAAATTGCCAATCATGGATATGGACACAAAGATCACTCAAAACTTTCAGAAGATGCACAAAGAAAGGAAATTTTAAACACACACAAGATTGTCAAAGAGTTGGTTGGAGTTGACATGAATTTATTTGCGCCTCCAAGTGGAGCTTACAACAAAACCACACTCAAAGTTGTGAGTGAACTTGGCTATAAGGCTGTTATGTGGACACAAGGCAAAGACACAATTGATTGGAGGGATCACGACAGCAATTTGATTTTTCAAAGGGCGACAAGAAACTGCCATGGTGGAGATTTGATTCTCATGCATCCAACAGAAGCGACAAAAAACGCACTTGAAAGAATTTTGACGACGATTCAAGACCTAAATTTTCAGATTTGTTCGGTTAGTGAGAATTTGAGTCAAAAATAAATATATTTTTGGGTGAAAATCTTTTGGCTTTCAGGTGCTGTGGTGTTATAATGAAATTGCTTAAAGGTAACACACAGGCGGAGGAATTATGGCAATTTACAAGTTGAATTCTGAAAAAGCTAAAAAGAGAACATCAAAGGCAAGAAAAATCACAGGGTTTTCAATGATTGGAATCTCATCTCTGATTTTCTTTTTTATGACAGGTATTGTTCCTGCAATCAGAGACTTTTTGTTGGGGGTTTTTGGTGTATTTGGCTATCTTTTGTGCATCATCATGATCATTATTGGTTTGGCTGTGCTCAACAAGAGAAAATATGTCATGTCAAAACGTTATGCCGTTTGCCTGATTTTGGCTGTTGTCATGTTTGTTTGTGTTGTTCAACTTATCATTGTTGGAAACAAGTATAACGGAGAGGGCGTCAAAATTGGTTTTTGGAAATATTTGGGTTCAAACTACACAAAAACTTGGACCGCTGGTGGAATTTTGTCTGGTCTTTTGACAACAGCAGTGCTTTACATCACAAACATTGTTGGAGCATATTTGATTTTTGGACTTGGTCTTGCAATTTCAATTGCACTTTTGGTTGACAGCATCAACAAGATGAAAGAAGAAAAAGTTGAAAACGAACCAATCTCTGTGCAAATCAAAGAGTCTGAAAATGACCAAGAAACATCACAAGACGAAAAAACAGAAGAAGTCAATGTTGTTTTGGATGGCAAGTTGAAAGAAGAAGCGCCACCAACACCAACGGCAAAGCAAATGTTGGGATTAGATCACAAGAGAAATTATGCATACGAATTTCATGACGGAGCAAACAAAGTTGTGGAAGCTGCAAAGGCAGTGGAAACACCAAAAGAGCCAGAGATAGATCCAAGAAAGGATTGGAAGAAGTATATTCTCACACCTCCACAAATTGACATTGATGAATACTTTAAAAACGTCAAGAGGGCAACAGAAGCTCCATCTAAAGAAGAAGTTAGTCAAAATGTGCAGGCTTTGAGAGAAGAACCTGTTGAAGAAGAAAATTTTGAACAACCAGATCGTGAAGATGCTTTTGTTGAGGAAAACACACAATTTGCAAGACCTCTTGAAGATGTTGAAACAGAAGAAATTGTTGGAAATGTTGATGACATTTTGCAAAGTGTTATAGAAGAAGAAAGAGAACAAGGCCAGGGCTATGATGAGCCTCAACATGAAGAATTTTCAACATTTGACAGAAATGTTCAAGAGAGAAATGTTTTGGATCGATTGCCAGAAAGAAACAACTCTGGAAGTTTTGATAGGCGCCCATTTGATCGTGGTGATCGCATGATGAGTCAAGAAGATAGAGATGCGAGAAACGATTTCAATCGTGACTTTGACACAATCAGTGCAAGAAATGGGTCGTTGGCACGTGAGGTTTCTCCAATTCCACAAGAAGAGCCAGAAGTGATTGTGCCTTATGAATATCATAAACCACCACTTGATCTCATCACGACAAAGAGTGTTGATCTTTCAACTCTTGCAGGAAACATTGACGACAACAGAGTGAAACTTGAAAATATTTTGGAAACACTTGGAATTCCTGCCAAAGTGCAAAACGTTATTCCTGGTCCAGCTGTAACACGATATGAACTTGAAATGCCAATTGGAATTTCAGTTGGAAAAATCAAAGGATGTGCGGAAGATATTGCTTATGCTCTTGCTGCAAAGGGAGAAATCAGAATTGAGGCTCCAGTGCCAGGGAAAAGTGTTGTTGGAATTGAGGTGCCAAACTCTTCTATTGCGACCGTAAGTTTGAGAGATATTTTGGAATCAAGCGAATTCGTCAATGCAAAATCTCCACTTACATTTGCAATCGGAAAAGATATTTCTGGAAAAGTGATTTGTGCAAATATGACAAAATTGACACACCTTCTGGTTGCAGGAACAACCGGATCAGGAAAGTCTGTGTGCCTGAATTCAATTATTTTGAGTATAATTTACAAGGCATCCCCAGAAGATGTCAAAATTGTGCTTGTTGATCCAAAGAAGGTTGAATTTACCTCGTATGAGGGATTGCCACATATGTTACTTCCAGAGGCAATCAGTGACACGCAAAAAGCAATCAACATGCTCAATTATCTTGTTGAAGAAATGGAAAAACGTTTTGAACTTTTGCGTCTTGCGAGAGTGAAGATGATTGATGAATATAACCAAACGCCGGACGTTTTGAATGGCAAAGTAAGAAAAATGCCATATATCGTTGTTATTGTTGACGAGCTTGCTGACCTTATGATGACGGGAAAGAAGGAAGTTGAAGACAAGATTGTTCGTTTGACACAGAAGGCGAGAGCTGCCGGAATTCACTTGATTTTGGCGACACAAAAACCATCTGCTGATGTTATGACGACACTTATCAAATCAAACTGCCCATCAAGAATCGCTTTCTCTGTGAAGAGTTCTGTTGACTCACTGGTTATTTTGGATAAGATTGGAGCAGAAAAATTGCTTGGAAGAGGAGATATGCTTTATGCACCTCATGGTGCGATGGATCCGATCCGTGTGCAGGGATGTTTTGTTGATACCCCAGAAATCAATAACATTGTTGACGATGTGAGAGATAACAATGAGCCAATTTTTGACAGCGAAATTGAGAAACAAATCAACAATCCAAACAGACCAGAAGCTCTTGATGGAACAAGAAAAGACAGAGATCCTCTTTTCCAACAAGCAGTCAGAGTTTGCCTTGATGCAAAGATTGCATCTGGCACAATGTTGAGAAGAAAATTTGGAATTGGTTTCTCACGTGCTGGGGCACTGATTGATCAGATGGAAGAAGCTGGATATATTTCAACGGCAAATGGCTCGAAACCAAGAACGGTTTACATCACCGAAGAAGAGTATAACGACATTTTTGGAAGCGATGAGTAACAAAAGGAAAAACAATGGATAAAATTTTGAGGAACAAAAAGATTTCCGCAATATCACTTGGCTGTGATAAGAACAGAGTTGATCTTGAAAAAATGCTGTTTAGATTGCAAAACTATGGTTTTGAAATTGTTGCAAGCATTGACGATGCTGACATTGCCATTGTCAACACATGTGCATTTATCGAGCCATCAAGAAAAGAATCTCTTGACAACATTTTTGATGTTTGCTTGCACAAAAGTGCTGGAAAACTTGAAAAAGTGATTGTTAGTGGTTGTTTGTCTCAAAGATATGCAAAAGAATTGCAAAAGCAACTGCCAGAAGTTGATGCATTTTTGAGTGCAGAAGACAATGAAAATGTTTGTGAAATCATTGAAGATTTGTATAATGTTAAACATTTGAAAAAGAAAAAAGAACTTGGACGAGTGTTTACAAATCGAGGTTCTTATGCCTATTTGAAAATCGCAGAAGGGTGCAACAATGTTTGTTCTTATTGCACGATTCCAAGAATCAAAGGCAGATATGTCAGTTACGATATGGATGATTTGGTTGCAGAAGCAAAGTATCTTGCAAAAAACGGAATCAAAGAACTTGTTTTGGTTGCACAAGACGTCACAAGATATGGAGAAGATTTGTATGGAGAAAATTCCCTTATCAAATTGTGCAAAAAGCTGGCAAAAATTGAAGGAATTGAGTGGATAAGACTGCATTATGCGTATCCAGAAAAAACGACAGAAGAGCTTTTGAAATACATCGAAAAAGAACCAAAAATGTGCAAGTATTTGGACATTCCACTGCAACATATTAGCAAACATATTTTGTCCAGCATGAGAAGAAGATTGAATGAGGTTCAAACGCGACAACTTGTTGCTGATTTGCAAGAAAAACATCCTCAAATTGCACTTCGAACCACATTTATTGTTGGGTATCCTGGCGAAACAAAGGCAGACTTTAAAAATTTGTGTGAATTCTTGCAAGAAGCAAGGTTTGATTATGCTGGATTTTTCCCATATTATAGAGAAGAAAACACACCGAGCTATTACATGAAGAAACAACATTGCAAACTTGTCAAAAATTTACGTTTGAAAAAGGTGGAAAGTCTGCAACATAAGATCGCAACTCAAAAAGCAAGAGAGAAAATTGGACAAGTTTTCAAGGTGCTTGTGGACTACTTTGACGAACAGACAGGATTGTATTTTGGTCACACAGAATTTTTATCTCCATCAGTTGACTTTGGTGTGAAAATTGAGGATAATAATAACGTGACGATTGGCAGATTTGTCAACGTCAAATTCACAGATTTTGATGGTGAAAATTTTAAAGGAGAGTATTATGAATTTACCAAATAAAATTACGACAATCAGATTGGTTTTGATTCCACTTTTTGTCTTTTTCTACATGGCTGATTTTATTCCACATGCCATTGGAAAAATCCTTGCAGCTGTGATTTTTGCAGCAGCATGTTTCACAGACTTTTTGGATGGCAAAATTGCCAGAAAAAGAGGCCTTGTGACAAATCTTGGGAAATTTCTTGATCCAATCGCAGACAAAGTGCTTGTGATGGCAGGAATCATTTTGGTTGTTGCATACCCAGTGACAGCAAATGGTGGAGCATATAGTTCACTTCCAATGATTTATCCAACATGGGTTGGAGTTGTGGCCGCAATCATAATCTTGGCAAGAGAACTTATCATCAGTGCGTTTAGACAAGTTGCCGCAACAAGAAATGTTGTTTTGGCAGCAGATATGTATGGAAAAGTGAAGGCTGTTTTCCAATTTATCACACTCATTTTCTACTTTGTTTATGCTTATCTTGTTCAAGAATTTTATTCAGCGATTGAAGGTGTTCCAAACACAATTTTGAGTGTCTTTGGATATGTGCTTTTGGCAATCACGGTGATTATGACAATCGTTTCTGCTTGGAAATATATTTCCAACAACAGAAAGGTTTTGAAAGAGTCAAATTAAGGAGGAATCATGGCAGAAAAGAAAGATGCAAGAGAAGAGGCATTAGAGCAAGCACTTCTCAAAATTGAGAAAGATTTTGGAAAAGGTGCAATCATGAAGTTGGGCGACAATGAATATCAAAAAGTTGATGTCATTCCAACAGGATGTTTGACGCTTGATATGGCTCTTGGAATTGGTGGAATCCCAAGAGGTAGAATTATTGAAATTTATGGACCAGAATCTTCTGGAAAAACAACCGTTTCATTGCATATGGTTGCAGAAGCTCAAAAACTTGGAGGAAGAGCTGCATTTATTGATGCAGAACATGCCCTTGATCCTGTTTATGCAGAGCATTTGGGGGTAAACACCAAAGATTTGTATGTTTCCCAACCAGACAATGGAGAACAAGCTCTCAACATTTGTGACACACTTATTCGTTCTGGTGCATTTGACATTGTTGTTATTGACTCTGTTGCAGCACTCACACCAAAAGCCGAAATTGATGGAGAAATGGGAGACAATCATGTTGGTCTTCAAGCGAGAATGATGAGTCAAGCATTGAGGAAAATGACATCTGTTTCAAGCAAGAGCAAGACAGCGGTCATTTTCATCAACCAATTGCGTGAAAAAATTGGTGTTATGTTTGGAAACCCAGAGACAACAACTGGTGGAAAAGCACTAAAATTCTATGCAAGCATCCGTCTTGATGTGAGAAAAACAGATTCCATCAAAGAAGGACAAAATGTTGTTGGAAACAGAACAAAAGTGAAAGTTGTGAAAAACAAATTGGCTCCTCCGTTCAAAACCGCAGAATTTGACATTATGTATGGCACAGGAATTTCACAAACAGGGTGTGTTTTGGATATGGCAATTGAGCTGGGACTTATCAAAAAATCTGGGGCATGGTTCTCATATAATGATGAGAAAATTGGCCAAGGAAAAGAAAACACAAAACTTTATCTTGATCAAAATCCAGAAGTTATGGCAGAACTTGAAGCAAAGGTCAGAGAAATGGCTGCTTCTGCTGAACCAAAAATGGAACTTGATTAGACGTAAAAAAAAGACTGATGATTCAGTCTTTTTTATTGTCTTGTTATTTTGTTTTTTCTGCTTTTGCAGTTAATTTTTCTTTTCTTTCTTTAATTTTTGCAATGACATTTGGTTTTATAATATGGAACCATTGTGACATTTTTGGATCGTGCTTTTTCAAAAGAGCCAATTCTGAACAAGTTTTTTGTGGGTCTGTCTGTGTTTTAAGAAGCAAGCTTCCGGAACGATAAGCATATAATCCATCCAAGAAAGTTTGATTTGAGTTGTCAATTGCAACGTGAACGGGAGCAAATCCAAAAATATTATATGTTTTTAATGCAGCAGGATTTTTCTTTGCTATTTGATGAGTATATTTATCATAAGCGCCACGTCTTGCAAAGTAATGCATCATAGTTTCATTTCTGCTATCTTGGTAGAAAACTAAATTAGGATTTTTTGCAAGGAAAAGATCAATAACTGGAACTTTGTTATGTAAAATGCAATCAAAAAGGGCAGAATGTCTATTGCTGTTTTCCCTTACGATAAGAGAAGGGTCAGTATCAACAATCAATGTGATAATTTCAAATATTTCTGCACTATTAGGCTCGGTTTCGTTGTATTTTCTTACATACTCTTGTAACTTGTTATCACAATGAGGATTTTCCTGTTTCAAATCGTCAAACTTTGTGATTATATTTCTGTTAATCAGCTCTTGCAATGCTTCTTGTTGTGTCATTTTACACCTCACTTTCGTTTTCTATTGTAACTTAAATATGGTGGGTTGTCAATACCAAAAAAGAAAAAAGTTCAGCGAAAACTGAACTATTTTTCTTCTTTTTCTTCTTTCTTTGCATGGCATTCTGCTTTGCAATAGAGCAGGTCAACAACTCTGCCAAGTCCATAAAGAACAAATCCATAGAATGCTCCTTCTACAAGGTATTGCAAGAACCAAGCAAATCCAGCACCTTGTGCAATATTTACAATTGCCAAAATGAAGAAAATTGCTACGACTGCAAGAGCTGCAATTTCAAACATATAGAAAGTTGCTTTGCCAGCTCTGTTTTGTGATTGTGCTTTAAACATAATATCATCCTCCTATGACAATAATATAACAAAAAAATCTTTTTTGTGCAACTAAATATACCATTTTTTCGTCACTTTTTGCCAATTTGCTTGTTGCTGTGAGAGAATAAATTCTGTTTTGTTGGTCAAGTTTTCATTTTCAACATTTGAATACTTTGCAAGCACAACAATTTTTGCATCATTTTTGCTGAAAGGCATTTTGATTGAAAGCGACGAATTTTTGTCTTTTATGATTTGATATGGCAGGTCGTCTTTGTAGATTTGGTACTCAATATGTTTCTGTGGATTGATTGTGAGAACAATTTGCCCGTTTTTCGCTTCGCATTTTGCGCTTATTTCCGGCTTTTGTGAGAAATTTGAGGAAATCTCTGTTGGAAAATTAAAACGTGAAAATAGGGCAGTTTCGGTGTATCTTTCTGGTGTGTTTGGGTTTGCCAGAACAATGCGATGTTGAGTGTCTTTTTCAAGAGAATCGATTTTTAGCATTGTGACACTTGTTGGCATGTCAAATTTTGTTTTGTCATAGTGTTGAGATGAAACATAATCAGCCACGACTGCGGTTGGCTGGTTTCCGCCAGCAATGTTTGACGGGGTGTTGTCCAAACTTCCAAACCAAACACCAATCGTCTCTTGTGGAGTGTATGAAATGTTGTAAGCATCTGTATTGCCATTTTTTTTGCCAGCAGTTCCGGTTTTTGATGCAATTTCAGTGTGCGTGATTGATGAGAGTTTTCGTGCAGTTCCACTTTTTGCTGTTTCTTGCAAAATTTTTGTCATAAGTGCGGCAGAATCTTCACGAAAAACCATTTTCTTTTGTGGTCTGTGCAAATAGACAATTTTGTTGTTTTTGTCTGTTATGTATTGTATGAAAGTTGCTTTGTCAAATTCTCCGCCATTTGCAAGAGATGTGTAAGCATTTGTAAGTTGTGTCAGTGTTGTTCCATATGTCATACCACCAAGAGCTAAAACATAGCTTGTGTCTTTTTCATCAAAAGTTATGCCAGCCTTTTCGGCATATTGTTTTCCTGTGTCAATTCCAATATAGCTCAACGTTTTGATTGCAGGGATATTTACAGAATTTTTGACAGCATCTGTGATTGACATATAACCGGCAAATTTTTTGTTGACATTTTCTGGCTTGTATGAGCCAATTTGAATTTCCTCATCCAAAATTTGTGTCGCTGGGCTGATGACGTTTTCGTTGAGGGCTGGGGCATAGACCAAAATTGGTTTCAAGCATGATGCAGGTGGTCTTTTGAGGTCAAAAAGTTTGTAGTTGCTGTTGGCTTGATAAGCGAAAATTCCAAGCGAAGAATTGTCAATTACAACTGCACAATCATCCAAATTTGCCAGTTTGTGATTTGCCAAAGATTGTGCGAGGCAGGATTGTTTTTCTTTGTCAAAATATGTGTGAATTTTGTATCCGCCGAGAGCAATTTGCTTGGCTGGCAGATTGAGAAGCTTGCAAGCTTCATCAAGAGCTGATTGGGAGTATGTGTTGAGCTTGTTTGATTCTTTTTTCGTAATTTGCAAAACGATGGGTTTGTTTTGTGCAAGCAATTTCTCTTCTTCCGTGATATGACCATCTTTCTCCATTTCAGAAATGACCAAATTTCTTCTTGCAATGCAGTTGTCATAATGTGTGATTGGAGAATATCTTGTTGGAGACTTTATCATGCCAGCCAAAGTGCAGCCTTCTTCCAAAGACAAGTCTTTTGCACTTTTTCCAAAATAGTACTTTGCAGCACTTTCAATACCATAGCAATTATTTCCAAAAAAGATTATGTTTAGATAACTTTCTAATATTTTTTCCTTTGAAAACTTCTTTTCAAGTTTTTTTGCAAGAGCAATTTCTTTCAACTTTCTATCAATTGTTTTTTCACTTGAAAGGTGGGTGTTTTTGATCAGTTGTTGTGTGATTGTTGATGCTCCTTCCTTCATTTTTCCACTTTTTAGATTGTTTAAAAATGCTTTGAGAATTCTTTTTTTATTTATCCCATTGTGTTTGTAAAAGGATTTGTCCTCAATGGAAATA
>Ga0310786_10001109_pt1 | contig 43109 bp, 48 predicted proteins | sample AusTroGonzalo_MG_FD_203881 | JGI IMG/M metagenome (GOLD analysis project Ga0310786, IMG submission 203881) | Bovine rumen microbial communities from tropical cattle in Woodstock, Queensland, Australia - Gonzalo_03 (v2) (version 2) | ecosystem: Host-associated > Mammals > Digestive system >...
AGTCATTCGGCCTCGTCGATGGTCTTTTGATCCGCTTCATCAGCCCAGATGAAGCGGTCGTCCAGCGAATGCTTTAAACTGCGAAATTGAATTTCGAATGAATCGCACCTTTTCGTCAATAGAAAAGCATAACCAGTACTGAAGCGAGGGAATACATGGGCGGATTTGATGATCCTATTTTAGAATCCCTTGTCGGTATGATGGAGGATCTGGAGAAAAGAAGAGATCAACTGCTGAATACTATCAAAACTAGATTCCAAGGGAACCCGATCTATGAAAAGATTCTGAGTATACCGTATTTCGGAGAGATAACGGCCGCGTATCTGGCCTGTTTCATTTGTGATATTGAACGTTTTGATGGGCCGAAGCAGTTCGTGGCCTCCCTGGGGCTGGCGCCCAGGGTGAGGAACTCTTCCGAGACGGTAAGCCATTGCGGGATCACCAAGAAGGGCGACCCCCATGCCAGATGGCTGCTTATACAGGCGACCATCGGGCATGTCAGGAATGTTAAGGATTCACCGGTGACCCTCTTCTTCAACAAGAAGAACGGAGGGAGCATCGAACTGAGAAAGGAACAGGATGAGGACAGACTCATGGACCGTTCCGCCATCGTGGCCGCATCGGCCAAGATGGCCCGCATAATATACACATTGGTGGTGAAGGACAGGACCTGGTGATCTGTGATTGCCTGTTCGGAACATCCGTATAGAATCCGGGACCAGAGCACGCATACGATTTTGGTATGGCCGTTCGCACGGCGGAACCGCTCCGAAAAGGTGCGGAATCCCAGGATTAAAGGGCAAAATGGTACCGTGGGATGCAGCGATGTAGGCCCGAGCCGAGACAATAAAGTTGTCAACGGACTGTTGGAAAAGAGGCAAAAATCTTTTGGTGAGGCGATTCCGAGCCTGTTCATCAGCGATAGCTTTATTCTGCCACCGCATTTCTTGACTCGGAGTCGCTTTTAATCACCTAATAAATCGTTTCATCGGGTGCGGCACCCTCCTTTACCTGACCAGTTTGTAGTGCTGAGTGATGACCACGCAGCTTCCATCACTGCCGGTCAGTGCCCCATAGATATTGAGTTCTTCGCAATTCTTCGAGTCGAAATAACCGAAGTACCATCCATAGTACTGCTTGTGATCGAATTCGACCAACGACTGTACCGACATCCCATAATGGTAGATGGGTCTGAGATCGGTCATCGCACAAGTCCAATTGGCAACCTCGCTCCCGCTCTCATCTACCGTGGTTATACGGAGACATTCGTCATCCTGCATGAGGATGTTCAGGCCCATGTTGTTGTCGGAACGCTGCTTGACTATCTTTCCATCCTTGAAGATCACGTAATCCTCAGAACCGGTGTACTTGTAACCGGATATGTTCTTGTCAGGATAATCGGCGGAAGATTCGTCACCGTATTCTGCGACCCATGAGTTGCCTGTTTTCTGGTTGATGGTAGAACAGTAGAGGACTCCTCCCCTGTATTCGGCCATGTCGTAAATGACATCGGTTTCAGACACACCCATGGACATGAATATGCGTGCACTGAGGTAGATGCAGACGGTCTCATAACGGCTGCCATCCTCGTTGCTCACGGTGTAGAAGAGCATCCTCCCTTCGATATTCTTAATCTCCACGGTGCTCTTGTAATAATCCACTGCCCCATCGGGGGTATATTCCCTGACCTTGAATGATTCCATGGTCTCGCCGACCTTCGGAACGTCGACAGGGATGCTCAATCCAGGGAACTCCCCGACATATCCATCGCGCTGATACAGCTTGATCACACCCTCGTCTCCAACGAAGTGAATTACCATCATGAAGACCTTGGATCCCGGGACCAACAAGATGAACGCGACACTGGAGTCGTCCTCGATTCCGGAGGTTATCATCTTCCTGCCGTCCCAGGAACAGTATAGCTTCTTGTCCCCTGTATCGAATGTGTAGAAATCCCCGTCGTAACGGGAAATGCTCACCTTCTGCTTCTTGGTGGTATCCTCGCCGTATATAGGCACCCCGTCCATCCAACCGCCGACGTAATCGGAGACGAGGTTCCAATCACCTTCGAGATTGTATTTATCGGAATCTTCCCCCTCTTTGTTCATAGAGACATATGTGACTGCCAGAGCTATCGTGACGGCTGCGGCGACCACAATTAGGATCAATAAGTTCCTATTCATCGAACCACCTGAGATAATCTTTCCTTTCGGAAATCTGATGGTTGAGGTTGGTCGTGAAACCTATATCATTATTGTGGCCGAATTGTGACCCGAATACAACGTAGGGCCCCACTGTGCGGTATCCGGGTCAGACTGAACGAGTGAAACGACCGGCAAGCATAGCGTGTCCCAACAGGATCAGAAAAGGGGTTCTGAACAGTTACGGGCTGATCTCATTTAGGAATATCGTCACGCCTTTGACCGTTCATCTTGAGGACCTCCCTGATGATCGCGGGAAGCTTCTGGAACAGACTCCTGTGGAAGTAGAACGCTCCCAACGCCACCATGACGAGCAGCAGGATGTAGAACATTATCCCTTCGCTGCTCCACAGGACCGCGAACAGCATGTTGTAGGCGACCAGCGGGATAGCGGCCTGGAGCATGTACTGCATCGGCAGGTGCCTGGCGATGCCCTCCCCAACATTGGTACCGCACGATCCGAAGATGAAAGTCATGGAGAGGGACAGGCATATGACATAGAATGCCACAGCAGGCACATCCACCATGCCCCCTTCCGTCGTCGTGGCCAGCATGCACAGGGAGTATACGAATCCGGACGCCATTCCGCCCGCCATGCCGAGACCCAGACCGTAGCCGTAGAAGATCGAATCGGACTTGCCGCGGAACCTCTTGAGATTCATTACTATGACCATCGCCATAAGCTCTATGAGGGCCATTATGACCATGTAGATGATCGCCACCGGGCTTTCAAGCAGATAGAATATCCTTATCAGGAAATACAGACCGACGCCTTCGAAGATACCGACCGTGAACATCCCGAAGAAGGTCCTGTCCTGGAAGAACGGGTTCTCGACCCTGGGGTAGGTGTAGTTCCTCATCACAAGATCCATCATGATGAAGACAGGTGCGAAACCCACGAGCAGGGCTATGCCGAACGTCCAATCCATGATGTGAGATAGGCAGGCTCATTTTATAACCATCGTTCTCACCGACGGCTTGCGCACGACGCCCCGCCGGATTCTGCCGACTCCATGAGCTTGTCGTAATAGTGGATCACCATGCATGAGGGCTCGCATCTGCCGCAGGAGTTGCACCTGCCGGGATCCACCCTCATGCCGCCTTTGATAGTTATCGCCTTGCGCGGGCACTTCTTCGCGCATATGCCGCATTCGGTGCAGAGCTCCGCCCTGATCAGCGCCTTGACCGCCCTCTCGAAGACCTTCTTCGCGTTCTTGCCGTCCGGAGCGGTGACGGAGACCTGCCCGCCCCCGAACAGCTTGGCCCTACCGATCGGCATGCGTAGCAGGGCGATCTCGAACTCCGCCGAGTACTTCACCTCGCCCACGGTGCGGAGGGCATCCTCCACGTAGGAGAAGTCCCTGCTATGCTGGACGTTCACAATGGCTTCCATCGAGTATCCTCCGGCTGCGCAGGGGGACGCTCCTTTCAGCATCCTCATGCTGGGGCCGGCGGCCTTCGAGGGCTTGAGGGACACCGACATCTCCTCGGACAGCTGGACCATCTTCGGAGGCAGGACCTTCCATCTCCAGAAGCCCATGTCGGCATATTCCGGCGGGAGTCCCCTGTCCTCCGCGTAGGCATGGAGGTAGTCCTCCCATCTCCCGTACAGGTCCGGGTGTATCCGACCGGTGTTCCTCCATTCGCTCGACAGGCATGACGGGCAGAGGTAGCAGCCTATCCTTTCGAAATCCCTGTCGTACAGAGGGTTGTACTCCAGACCGAAGGTCAGGATGTATCCCCATACCTCGGCGGCGCACCATGAGCGTATGGGATTGAGATTGATCTGATTGGGGACGAACGGGTTCCTGGTGACGAACCCTATGGTGGAGCGGGCGTAGGATTCCAACCAGCGGTTGCCCTCGACCGTGATCGTCCCATCCGGGAAATCCGTCGATATCATATCGGTGGTCGGGCCCAGCTTGCAGACCTTGCAGCACCATCTGAAGTCCTTGGCGGGAGGGCCGAATGTGTCCACGTTCTCCCAGAAGCCGTCCCCGCCCTTAGCCATGTGCAGCCTGTTCCCATGCTCCAATGCGAATGCCTTGACATAGGCCACGGTCTCGGGGAACTCGAGACCCGTATCGATGTACATCAGGTCGAGGCCCTTCACGGCCTGGGACGCGAGACCGTATGCGGCGAGGGAATCCTTCCCTCCTGAGAAGGACACGGTGACCGGAAGGTTCTTGGGATTCTTCTCCTCCAGGAACCTCCGGATCTCCCTGACGGCCTGCCTGCTTATCTGCTTGATGTGACCCCTGTTGGCCTCCACGAACGTCCTCAGATCGGCATCGGGGGAAGGCGGCATGTCCGAGGGGGCGTTGAGATCGCGGATCTTGGCGGCCTTCTCCGCGCCCCTCATGGATACGCTGTCCGCCTGGGCGATGCCCGGCCCGACCTTCTGTCCCTTCTTCAGTATGATCGTGTCCCCCGCGCGGAAGTCACCGATTATGTCCATGATGTTCTCGCCCGGGACAGACTTGCCCTTCAGATGCCCGGACATGCCCCCGAACACCACCACGTTCTTGGTCGCCACCGGGGCGAAGAGGTCCGCTCCGGGCTGCCTGATCTCCAGGACTATCCTGTCCGCCCTCATGTCGAACCTAAGTATCCCCAGCACCGAGCCGTTGGCCACTATCTCGTCGGTACGGTCCTCCCCGGAGACCTTGTTGAAGAATATCGCCTTGCCGTCCAGAGGTGCGGATGTTCCGAAGGCGTCCCTGAAGAGGGAAAGGACCAAGGATATGCTGTCGCCCATGCATGGACGTATGTCTCCCGGGCTGTTGATCTCGAACCCGCGTCCTGCGGAGCCGCATCTGGAGCAGGTCTCCCCGAGGATCAGGGTACCGCAGCGGTCGCACCACCTGCGCACCTCCTTCCCATGTGCGACGTTCTTCTGGGCCATATCGGAACTCCTGATCGTGAACGACCGCATATCAGTCGCGGAAGAAGGACGGTATGTCGGCGATGGAGGCCACTATCCCGTCCTCCTTGGAGGGATGCGACGGGTCTATCAGGAACGCGCCCCTCATCCCGAACCTGCGGGGGCCGAAGAAATCCTTATCCTTGCTGTCTCCCGCGAAGAAGCATTCGTCCGGACGGGCGCCCAAGGCCTCCAGGACCGCCTCGTAGGCCCTGTGGTGGGGCTTCTTGTAACCGACGTCCGCGCTGCTCACCACCACGTCGATGAGGTGGTCGAACCCCACATCCTCCAAGAGGCCCTTGACGACGGACCCGCGGTACGAGGTATTGCTCAGAACGCCTATCTTGTATCCGTGGTCCCTGAAGAACGAGAGGGTCTCCTCCGCCCCCTTGACGGGGATGAACGTGTGCGTGGCCCTCATCATGGTGTTCTCCGCCTCAAGGCTGTCGTTGCTGGTGCCGAACACCGAATCCATGTGCTCCAGCAGCTGCGCTATCGTCATCTCGACATGGAGGCCGTGCGTCTTCGTGAACCCGGATACGAAGGACTCGTACTCCCTCCTGACATCGTCTGGGTCGGCATCGGGGAACAACTTGTAGAACGCCTCGTAAATGTCATCCAGATTTCCGAATCTGGCCCTCACAAGGGTCCCGTACATGTCGAATGCGAAGAATCTCCTAGAGGCGATCGGATCGTGCATGAAACAGAGGCTATTTGCGACATCCATGTTAGCATCGGTCGTGAGTATCGCGAACATCGATATCAACCAATCGATTGTTTCGACAGCACACGAAGGAAGCCTGATACCCTTATTTACGTCGACCTCTATCGGTCGGATATGGAAGATCGTAATTCAGATAACCTTCTGCGCGTGAATCCCGGTTTCGGCAAGCCCAGGTTCAGCAAGAAGGAGATCATAGACATAACGATCTCAGTTGTCGTGTTAAGTGTGGCGTTCACCATCCTCCATCGCAACAACCAAGCGTTCCTGTTCTACTTCTCCGGGACCCTCGGGGAATCCATGCAGTACGTGGGACTCTTCGGGACCTGCCTGGTCGTGGTGTTCATGAGCTTCCTGCTACATGAGTTCGGCCACAAGTTCGTCGCCCAGAATCACGGACTCTGGTCGGAGTACAGGATGTGGCCCGCGGGACTGGTGCTCACCCTCATCACCTCCTTCCTGGGATTCCTGTTCGCAGCCCCCGGAGCGGTCATGATCGCCGGGAACATGGACTCTGAGACCAACGGAAAGATCAGCATCGCCGGACCTATCGTCAACATCATAATCAGCGCGATAGGCATCATCGGATGCTTCACAATCAATTACAGCGGATGGGTCATCCTGGTGTTCATGCTAGGGAACCTCAACGCTTTCCTCGCACTGTTCAACCTGCTGCCCGTACCTCCTCTGGACGGATCCAAGATCGTCTCCTGGAACCCAATCATATGGGTGATCGCGATAGCTATCGCGGCCGTGGAAGTGTACGTCATGATGTTCTGCATCCCAGCACTGTACGTCGTCGTGTGAGAACAAATCCAGAATGAAACGAAAAGAGCACACGTCGAAGTGTGCTGTGATAAAGCCCGGGGCGGTCTGATGACCGCCCCTGGCGGATTTTTACTCAATCGAGTTTGCAAGGATACCTAAGGTTCCTGAGGATGGTGCCGGTCCACTGCTCGGACTTTCCGGGGTTGAGAATGTTGTCCGGGTCGAAAGCCTTCTTCACGGCCCTTATGGTGTTCAGCTCGGTCGCCCTCTCCTTCTGGTAGTTGGGGGCCTTCGATATGCCTACACCGTGCTCTCCGGTGACGGTCCCTCCGAGTTCGATGCAGACATCGAAGATCTCGTTGACCGCCTGTATTCCTCTCTCCCACTCATCCTTGTCGGTGGGGTCGATGACCATCTTGGTGTGGAGGTTACCGTCGGATGCATGTCCGTAAGTCGCAATGGTCACCCTGTACTTAGCGGCGATCTCCTGGAACGCCTTCACCGCATCGGGCACCTTGGAGATGGGAACTCCCATATCGTCCGCCAAGGACACCGACGAGCAGCCGGGCTTCAGGGCGGCGAGGGAGACCATGACGGACTTCCTCGCATCGGTCCACTTGGCGATGAGCGCCTTATCCTTGGTGGGGGTCACGGAGACCGCTCCCAGCCCTTTCGCGATGTCGGAGACGATGGCGATGTCCCTGTCCACGACCTCATCGGTCTCACCGTCGGCCTCGACTATAATCAGAGCGCCGCACTGGGGCATCGGGTTGCCGCGAGCCTTGTTGACCGCATCGATGCTGATGCTGTCCATTAGCTCGCAGGACGCGGGGATGAGGGGCTTCGCGATGATCGCCGAGATGCACTTGCCCGCGGTCTCGACATCATCGAAACAGCAGAGGCAATAGGCGGACTTCTTCGGCTTGGTGGTGATCTTGAAGGTGATCTCGGTTATGACTCCCAGGGTACCCTCGGAGCCACACATGAAGCGGGCGAGCTGATATCCGGATGCATCCTTGATCGTCCTGGTGCCGCAGCGGACTATCTCTCCGTCGGCCTTGACGAAGGTCAATCCCATGACGAAATCCCTGGTGGCGCCGTACTTCACCGCGCGCATACCGGAAGCGTTGGTGGCGACCATTCCTCCGACTTGACAGGCCTCGGCCGAACCGGGGGACGGAGGGAAGAAGAATCCGTACTTCTCGAGCTCGGCATTGAGATCGTTGTAGATGCATCCAGCCTGGACGTCCACCCAGAGGTCGGCGACGCTGACCCTCAGGACCTTGTTCATCCTCTGCATGGCGAGGACTATGCCTCCCTCAATGGGAACAGCGGCCCCGCAGAGACCGGTTCCGGACCCCCTGGGGGTCACCGGGATCTTGTACTTGGATGCGATCTTCATGATCTCCGAGACCTGCTCGGTGGTCCTGGGCTGGATGACCATGTCAGGACTGTTGTGGAATATCGATGCGTCGAATCCGTACGTGTAAAGGACCGATCTGTCTACGGAATATCCATCCTTTCCTACTACCTTCTCAATCTCATCGATTATCTTCTGCTCCATGCGAACACCTGTGGCTCAATTACACTATATTGGATTTAAAGATGCTGGAAACGGAGTCTGGAACTCCGCATCGCTGGCCTGCGAGGTAGTGGGCGGCGGATATAGCCAGCATCTGCAGGGGATCGGGCCCTTCGTAATCCTTGCCGAGCCCGCTGCGGACGACCTCGGAGGCCACGGTGAGAGCGGTCCTCTCATCCATCAGCCCCCATACCATCTCGTTGTGCACATGCAGGGCCGCGGAGACCGCGCCCACCGCCTTCGGGTCCGAATCCCTGAGAGCGATGCCTTGATCGAAGGATTCTTTGTCCTCGCATCCCGACAACCTGAACAGGTCGCTCTTGCTATAGCCGCAGGACGCCATGATGGAGACCACGCTCCTCCTCGATGCTATGGAGATGCCGTTCAGCTCCGCTGATGCCTTAACCGACTCTATGGTTGACCTTCCGATCAGCTCCCCCAGCTTCGTGTGCTTGCCTGCACCGCGAAGACGGAGCGTGCTGCCCTTGTCGCAGACCACGACCAGGTTCTGGGTGCGGGAGCCGGATGCAGAGAACGAATCGTATGCCAGACCCAGATCCTGCAGGGATGCGGTGATCGCCTCCGTGGACGTTATGGCGGCACGTGCCAGGGCCGCATCGGGAACGTCCATCTCGAGGATGAGTATCACCAGAATCTCTCCCATTCCGCTCTGGGGCGACTTCCCGGCACGCTCCAGACCGGACCTCAGATCGGCAAAGGATACGGCGGTTACGTTGGTGGTGTTATAGGTCATGCGGGAGACCGAGAAATTGGCAGGCCTCCCTTCGGTGCGGATGTACAGGATGCCGTCCCGGAACGAGGTCTCCCTTCCGCCGGCCTCTATGCGCCCTACACCCCTGACCAAGCCCAAGCCTGCCGTTGTGATGGCATCATGCTTCCGATCATGGAATGTGATGGATATGCGGTCATTGTGGATCTCGATCCCCTCGCTGCTCATCGCCGCACCTCCTGGATTCGACCTTCTCCATGAGCTTGAGGGCGCAGACATAGGACAGCAGATCTATGACCGACTCCTGATTATCGATCCTTAGGCGCTCGACAGGGTCCGTCCTCCTCCTGATGACATGGTCCTCGCAGATCGTCCTGGCCAGCTCCATGCCATCCTCCTCCGGGATGAGACCGTTGCGGACATCGTCCGCGATGTTGAGCATCACGGACACCATCGCTGTGGAATGAGGGTCCTTCCTGAGGACCTCCAGCGACGAGAGGAGCTCCTCCATCCGGGCGGGGAAGCGGATCTCCTCCCTGATCATGTCGATCTGGTAGCGCTCCATTAGAACGAGCGGATCCCACTGGGTTACCGGGTTCATCCCGGCCTGCCTGTCGAACGTGTCCCTCAGACCGGCCGCGAGACATTCGGCGATGGTGATCGCCAGGTCGGAGCTCTTCAGGATGCGGTCCACCTTGTGAGGGGACGAGCGGTTCATTATTATCGTCACCTGGTCGGTGCCTGAGCCGGTGGCTATGCCGCAACTGTAATGGCTGCGGGCCTGGAGCTCCTGTATGACGCAGCTCTTCGCCTCGGTGGCCAACAGCATGGCCTCCAGCATGGCCGAGTCTGAAAGTTCCGCATCGATCGCCATTATCGAGATTATCGTACCGGATTTCGTATTGCCGGTATCGCGGGACTCGTCGTAGGTGGTCGGGTCACCCGCACGTCCACCGTTGTGGCTGATGCCGCCTGTGATGGCCAGGGAGACATCGATGCCGGATCCCGTCTGCATGTTGACGACCGATGCATTGTCCATGTTCGCCGCAGTGCCCTGGAACACAGTCCTCATCGGATCAAGACCCAGCTTGCTGGCATATCTGCGGTTCATCTCGTCGAAGGTGCTCAGCCCTCCGACCATGCAGGTGTACTCCACCTTTCCGCCGATCCCGCTTATGTTCATCACGGCCTGCGGGGATTCCACGAATCCTCCGTTGGTGAATCCGGAGGAAAGGGCCCTGAAGAAATCGTTGGGCAGCTTGACGATGAGCGCACGCCCCTGCCTGTGGACGGTTATCCCGGAGCACATCGTGCCGTAGAGACGGCGTTCCCCGGGAATCTCGACCTCCATTACATCTTCCCAAGTGATCATAGGTTCTCGCCAATGGTAGGTCGGAGGGAGATAAACCGATTTCTATCCGTTTGGGGGATGCCCCGTTTTTATACCAGGATGCACTGACAACCGTCATGAAGACAACGATCGTTCTTCTCGGACCTCCTGGAGCCGGTAAGGGGACCCAAGGAGAGAAACTCACAGATGAATTCGGATATGTCAGGCTCTCCACCGGAGACATGCTCCGCGAGGCCGTAAGGAACGGCACCGAGCTCGGAAAGAAGGCCAAGGAGTACATGGATGCCGGCGCGCTCGTGCCCAACGACCTGATCATCAACCTCATGAAGGAGAAGATCGCAGGCATCAACGGCGGAGTCCTCCTCGACGGATTCCCCAGGACCGTGGAGCAGGCGGATGCCCTCGCAGAGCAGATGGAGGTCGACCTCGCACTGAACTTCGACGTCGCTGACGAGGAACTCGTCTCCAGGCTCACCCAGAGGCGCTCCTGTCCCAACTGCAACGCTGTCTATCACCTCGTCACCAAGAAGCCCGCGAAGGAGGGCGTCTGCGACAAGTGCGGCGCCGCCCTCTACCAGAGGGACGACGACAAGGAGGCCACGGTCAGGAACAGGCTCGAGGTCTACCGCAAGAACACCATGCCCCTCATAGACTACTATAGCAAGAAGGGTACCCTCGTCACCATCGAAGGATCCGGCGACATCGACGCCATCTTCGAGCAGGTGAAGAAGGCAATTCAGTGAAATCGATGGGGGCCTCCCCCATCCCTTTAGATCCTTATACGACACATATTAGCTTTGAAGAACTTCAAGTACTTCATAAAGGTTCAAATCTCCTTTTTAAAAGAGAACGGTCTGCTTTTAAGCATGAACCGCACGTTCTGCCTCAAGGACAGGAATGTCATCGGATTCCTCCTGCTGCTATACGAGGATGACGAGATATCATCTTCGGAAATGACCGAGTTCAACGGGAACTACGATCATATCAAGGATGCGGCGATCAGGCTCCGCGAGGCTGGACTGGTGATCTCCGAGAACTCCCCCCAGCGCAGGAACAAGGTCGTGTGGAAACTCACTCCCGAAGGCAAAGTCATCGCTGAACACCTGATGCAGGCGGAAATGATGCTGAGAAGGCATATCGCGCACTGAACCTCGTTGAATCATACCCTAAATCTCCAATCCATGTCATTTTCGCAGGCGATCTTGCAGTTAAGGGCCGAAACCTTGGAGATGCCCACATTCATTATCGACCCTTCTTTCCTAGCTAAGATATGGGATCCCCGTATGCATCTCGATCATGTAGTTCAGCATCCGATCTGCGGCCTACTCCGGTAAAATCCAATATTAGAACAAACCACACAGTTTATGATAGCACCAAAAATATGCATTCTTACCAGATAGAGGACGGAATCGAACCATGGGCCCGGATCTGGAGTGCCTCTTGGCCGGCAATTACAAAAGGGTCCCTCCCGGAGACCGGGAGGGATTGTGATCATCTTGATCTCAGGAACAGAACTATCGCCACAATGACGACTATTCCGACCACAACGGCGATGATGATCCAAAGGTCGATACCGGAGCCAGAGTCGGTCTTCTCGGTGTAGAGGCAACCATCTCCCACCCCCTTCCAGACCTTTCCGCCGAGGTTCTTTGCGGTCGGTTCCACCTCATCGTCTCCGATATAGAACTTCAAACCTGAGAACGCATCATTTCCGACCGATTTCACGGATGGGAACTTGATGTACTTCAGTCCGGAGCATCCGGCGAAGGCACCATCACCGATGGTGTTGAGTCCATCGGGCAGGACAAGGTCCGTAAGGGAGATGCATCTGTAGAACGCGTGGTCGCCTATCGCCTCGATGCTGTCAGGGAAGTTCATCTCGACGAGCGATCCGTAATATACGAATGCACATGCTCCGACATTCGTTATTCCTTCATCGATCTTGATCTTGATAACGTCATACTGCGACCAAGGTGCAGGATTGTCGAAGCTGTAATCGGCCATCTTCGCGGTGATGCTGTTGATCACCTTCACAATGTCCAACTCACCATCAGAATAGTACATCCACATGACGCCGTCTCCGCAATCCCCTTCATCGACGGGTCCGGACCTGGGCTCGACCCTTATCATCTCCTTACTGCTGCCCTCATACGTGTATCCAGGGAGGTCCTTGTACTCCAGATGAGTCGAACCGTCCACATCGTAGAATAGGGTGCTTCCGAAGGCGGAGGTGCCGATGTTTGTCACACTGGCCGGTATATTCACCTTCTGGATGCCCTCGCATAAATCGAACGCGCTTGCGCCGATGGAGGTCAAGCTCAGAGGTAGCGTGAAGTTTCTGACGAACGCACACTTGTAGAATGCGTGGTCGCCTATCGTCTTCAACCCGGCGGGCAGGATTAGCTCCACGGCCCACAGGCACTCCGCGAATGCGTATGCCGGTATGTCCGTGATACCTACGTTGATCTTTATGGATACCATATCAGCGCAGCCGTAGAACGAGTACTCTCCAATGGATTTGACCGAATCGGGCAACACCAAGAACGGTAGGTCGCCGCATTTATAGAACGCGCTAGCACCGATGGTCTCCAGGTTCGAGGACAGGGTGAGCTTCTTGATGTGCATGCATCCGCTGAACGCCTCGTCCGCGATGGCGGTCACCGTATCGGGAAGGACCAGGGCTTCCAGGAACTGGCAGTCCTTGAACGCACTTGGCCCTATGGATTTGACCCCTGCCGGGAACTCCACCGATTTCAAAGAGTTCGTAGAATAGAACAGCTTCTCGGGGACGTCCTCCAGACCGGACGGCAGCTTCACAGATACGATCTTGGTCCTTGCGAATGCGCCTGATCCGATTGATGTCAGGGTATCAGGGAACACGATCTCCGTTATATCTGTGGACTCGAAAGCACTGGCGCCTATGGATGCGAGCCCGCTGTTCAGCTTCACGCTCTCCAGGTCCCAGATACTCTTGAACGCACCGTCGCCGATCGACTTGACCGAGCCCGGGATCTCTATGCTCACAAGGCCTCCCAATGCGAATGCCTCGGCCCCGATCGTCTCAAGGCCTTCTGGGAGCACTATCGATTCCAAATCGTTCGAGTTGTAAAATGCCCTGTATCCGATGGTCTTGAGAGTGGAAGGAAGCTCCACCGTACTGAGATCGAACAACATGGAGAACGCCCCATCGCCTACGGTCGTCACCCCTTCGGATATGACTACCTTCACGAGACCTGTGTTGTCGAACGTATCCTTACCCCAGTTCTGAATGTTTTTGGGGATTGTGATCTCCTCCAGATCCCTGCATCCTGCAAAGGCCTTGTCACCAAAAGTCGTAAGGGTTGAGGGCAGAGAGACCGAGTTGAGATTCATACACCAATCGAAAGCGCTGGCTCCAATGGAGGTCACCCCCTCAGGAATCACAATCTCTTTCAGATAGACGCAGGTTCCGAACGCCTTGTCCCCTATGGTCTTGACTGAGCCGGGGATCGATACGCTCGAGACTGCGCTGCATCCCAGGAAGGCGCAGTTTCCGATGGATGCGACTCCGTCCTCGACAGTGATTGTGTTGACGACTAGACCCTGCTGATACCAAGGAGTCTTATTCTCCTTGTTGTCGTAATCCCACATCGTTCCATTACCGCCGGTCTTGTACACGACTAGGTTCCCACTGTCGTCGTATGTCCAAGCCACTCCATCACCGCATTCTCCCTGGGCGAGGATGATGGCTCTCTCATCGCTCCTGACGAGCTTCTCGTTCTCTCCATCGTAGAAATATCCGGGAAGGTCATTGTAAGCGAGCTGGGTGGTACCGTCCGTATCGTAGAATGCAATGCTATCGAACGCACTCTCACCGATCGTCGTAACGCTCTGGGGGATGTAGAGGTGCTGGATCCCGTTGGACATGTAGAACATCGCCTCGCTGATTACCGTGACGCCGTCCATGAAGATGACGGTGTTGAGATTCGGGCAATCCGCGAAGGCGCATGCACCGATTTCCGTGACTTTGGAGGGTATCAAGATGACATTAAGAGTCTCACAGACGGCGAATGCCTGCTCTCCGATGACCTCCAGATCGCCAGACAGTTCGATGTACCTGAGAGAAGTGCATCCATAGAATGCATCCTCTCCGATGGCCTTGAGACCCTTGGGAAGATTGATGTAATCGAGCTTGTCACATTTCATGAACGTGCCGTAATCGATGACCTTTACTTCGGTCGGTATAAAGACCTCTATCAGCGATTTGCACAGGGCGAATGCCCCAATTCCGATATCGTAGACCGAATCGGCGATATCTATCCAGGTCATGTTGGATTTGTAGAACGCGTAGTTACCGATAGATGCGACCCCGTCGCCGATCACTACCGTTGTATACTCCATCCCATACCATGGGGGTTTGTTGTCTTCATCGAAATCATACATTTCGCCTGTTCCGGAAATCTTAAGCGTGTCCCCGCTCAGATCCCATGTCAAACCATCGCCACAGCTTCCGCCTGCCGCATCCACCTGTGCTCCGTCCTCGACAACGGAAACCAAGGCGAAGGCCATGACCAGAAGCGCAATCACAGCAAGTGATTTGAGAACGGAACGTCCGAATTTATCATCGGTCGTCCCCTTGCTTAGAAACCTATCTTTCATCTTACCACTTTCCAACAGATGGCCCTTGTAGTCTTTAAAAAGGCCACAGCCACTCCTCCCTTGGGAAGATAACTTGGTTAAGAACGCCAGACGGCCTTAAAAACATTTACCCCCCAGTCGGTGATGACCAATCGATTATGAGAGATGGACGGCCAACAACCATTCCTGATCCGGATTCATCACAATGCCATGCCATGTTCACCAGGCGAATATTTGACGATAACGCCACTAGTCTGTCGGAAAACCTACAGATCGAGTTCGTAAGAGAGTATTGTGAAGGAAACAAGGATTAACGTTGGGCTACGCGACAGGAACAGCCATGAGCAGACCTGCGAGACTGAAAAGTATTATAAATAGCGAGCGAATGTGGGGTTCTGATAGCCTCGTAGTGTAGTGGTCAATCATTGGGGACTCTGGATCCCCGGACCCAAGTTCGAATCTTGGCGAGGCTACTTCTTCCTTCTCTCATCCTCATTCTGGCTTGCACATATCATCCAGGGCCGACCGACGGTTATATTACCAAACGCGCGTTATGTCCGACTATGATTAGCAGAGACGAGGTTCTGGGCAACCTTGAGAAGATAAATCTCAAGGATGCCAAGATCGGAGTTGTGGGATCCCATTCTGGTCTCGACACCTGCGACGGAGCGAAATCCGAGGGATTCAAGACCGTCGCTATCTGTCAGGAGGGCAGGGACTCCCCATTCACAAGGTACTACAAGACCATCTACGACGACAAGGGCAACCTCCGCAGGGGGACCGTCGACGAGTCGATGGTCCTCGACAAGTACAGCAGCATCCTCAAGCCCGAGGTCCAGGACAGCCTTCTGAAGAAGAACGTGCTGTTCGTCCCCAACAGATCATTCGTATCGTACTGCGGAATCGATGCAGTGGAGGATGACTTCAAGCTCCCGATGGTAGGAAGCAGGAACCTGCTGAGATCCGAAGAGAGGGGAGACCCCAAGGATTACTACTGGATCCTCAACGAGGCAGGGCTCCCGTTCCCCAAGAAGGTCGAGAAGCCCGAGGACATCGACGGCCTCACCATCATCAAGGTCCACCACAAGGTGAAGAAACTCGAGAGGGGGTTCTTCACCGCAAAGGACTACGACCAGTTCGTGGAGAAGTCCACCGAGCTCATCAAGCAGGGCGTCATCGAGCCCGACTTCCTCAAGGACGCCAGGATGGAGCAGTACATCATCGGCCCCGTGTTCAACCTTGACTTCTTCTACTCCCCGCTGGAGGAGAAGGGCGAGAAGCTGGAGCTCCTCGGTATCGACTGGAGGTTCGAGTCCTCCCTGGACGGATACTGCAGGCTCCCCGGCAAACAGCAGGTAGAGCTCGAGGAGGACGGGATCATACCCGAGTACACCGTCTGCGGACACAACTCCGCAACGCTCAGGGAATCCCTCCTGCCCAAGGCCTACGAGCTGGCAGAGAAGTACGTCGCCGCCACCAAGAAGTTCTACGACCCCGGGATCATCGGGCCCTTCTGCCTGCAGACCTGCGTCGACAAGGACCTCCACTTCCACATCTACGACGTTGCTCCCCGTATCGGAGGAGGCACCAATGTCCATATGTCCGTCGGCCACCCCTACGGTAACTCGCTCTGGAGGCAGGAGATGTCCTCAGGCAAGAGGCTGGCCATGGAGATCAGAAGGGCGATCGACGAGGAGCGCGTAGAGGAGATAATAACATGAAGTTCAAAGCAGCCTTTGCAGTCGCTGTCATGACGCTGATGGCGTTCGCCGTCTGCATCCCTGCGGAATCGGACGATGCCGCGCTGAAATCAGTCACCATCGAACAGGGATACAACCTCACATTCGACAAGGACAGGGGTATGACCATCACCGTCGACTACAAATCGGATAAGAACGAGTCCTGCACGGTCACCCTCTACAACACCGCTACATCCAAGGCCGTATGGAGCCAGAGGATGGATTTCGAGGTCGGCGGCGGCTCCTTCACCATCCCGCTGGAGACTCAGAACAACGAGCTCTATCCCGGCAACTCGTCGACGAACATGAAGATCACCTTCACCAATCCTGCCGTCTACCAGGACGTGACGTTCACCATAAACTACACGACCTCCATCTGGAGCAACTGGGCCATATATGCGGCCATCATCATCGTGGTGATCCTGATCGCAGCCCTCGTGGTATTCAAATCCCGTATGGCCCCCAAGGAGAAGAACCAGATGACCTTCGAGCAGATCGAGGCGATGAAACAGGCCGAGAAGGAGAACCAGCCCGAGAGGAAGTCCGCCGTCAGGTCCGAAAGGCGCAGATACCTCGACTCCAAGAAGAAATGAAACTTTGGTGGGGCGACCCACCACCTTTATCTTTATCCAGAATCATCCAACCGATCCCTCTGCGGTTCCGTTCCAGTACAATTATAAACAACGGTTAATTGCCCGCACATATGGATAACGCTGTAAAGTCCAGAGCATATTCCGTAGATGTGCTCAAAGGACTCATCATAATCGCCATCGTATTCCTGCACATCATATTCTCCACACATGACGATGCGGGAAGCCCCGGGATACCCATCCAAGCGATGTATCTCGGACTCATGGCATTCTTCCTCCTGTCAGGATATTTCTACAGGCCCGACAGGGGATTCGTCAGCAACATGAAGAAGCGCGTGAACCAGCTGTTCATCGCTCTGGCCGTATGCTCTGTCATACTCCCTATACTCCTATACGCATGGCTTGCCGTTCTGGGACAGGCCCAGGGTCTCGACGACTACATCCTGGCCCTTCAATGGGGATTCGGGATGAACGAGGTGTTCATGCCCCTCGGCTCCCCCAAGGTGTATCCTCTATGCGGTTCCGCGGTCGGATACTACTTCCTCTGGGCCATGCTGATCGCATTCATAATACTCTACGCGCTCGCCGACCACATCGTCAAGGACAATAAGCGCCTTGCCGTCACGATCATCGCGCTGCTCATCATCGCCGCGCTCATAGCCGAGTTCGGCAGATACAGACTGCCCTTCTTCGCGGAACTCGCACCCTTGGCGGCCGCATTCATGTTCGCCGGTGCCGGACTTGCAAAGTTCGGATTGGTCGAGAAGATAGAGGAGTTCTCCTGGAAGGACGGGAGGTATTGGTTACCGCTCGTGGCATCCCTCGCCATCGCGGCGGTCATGCTGTTCATCTTCCCACCGGGGATCAACTTCGACATCCTGATCCTGGGCCAGTATGGAGGTCTCTCCACTTTCCCGTACTTCATAGAATCCATCTGCATGTTCGTGGTGTTCCTCTATCTGTGCAACCTGTTATCCAAGATCCCCGGTCTGGTCATCCTGCTCACAGAATGCGGGAAGCACACGCTGGGGATCCTCCTTTACCACGGGTTCGTAGCATCGTTCATAATGGCGGTCATATGCCCGTTGACGGACCAGTCATGGTTCCCTGCGGACCTGACGCTGATGCAAAGGCTCCCAATCGCCTTCGCCACGCTGATCATATGCTACGTCATATGCAGATTCGGACCCGTCTTGATCGGGAAGATCAAGGCGAAGAAAGACAAGGGGTCCCCCGAGAGCTCCTGACGGTGCCCTCGGAAAATCTCTTAATGAAACCTTTTCAAAGCTTCAGTTTCGGATCGCGGAGGTCCATCAGTGCGACCTCGCGCCTGTCCATGAAGAATCCGATCTTCTTGTGTAGAAGGATCGAGGGGACGTTGTCCTCCTGGATCATGCTGTGGGCGACGGTACATCCCATCTCGCGGCCCTTCCTGATGCATTCCCTGAGAAGCTGGTAGCCGATGAAGTTGCGCCTGAAGTACGGATGCACGCCCATGTTCTCGATCCAAAGGACGTTGTCCTCGTCGCAGATATGATGGAGGATCTGGGCGAAGATGAAGCCGACCACCTCGTCGTCCTCGACGGCGACGAAGCTCACACCGCTCTCGAGATACGTCTTGAAGTGATTCTTGCTGCTGGCCCCGAGGTTGTCCTTCCACTCCTGCGGAAGGTCCTCCCATTTGTTCTCGATGGTGGCCGCGAAGTACTCCTTGATGCAGGCCACCTCGAGCTCGCGGACGCCCTGAATGTCCTTGACCTTGAGCTGACGGATCTCCGTCATCCTCACATCTCCTCGGGAGCGCCCATGCCCAGACAGTCCAGGACGTTGGCGAGGACTATCTTGGAGCATTCCACGAGTGTGAGCCTCGCATCCCTGCAGTCGGAATTGAGTATCGGGACGTCGGCGTAGTACCTGTTGAAGGCGCTTGCGAGCTCGTGCCCGTATGCCGGGAGCATGTGGATGCGCTTCTCGTTGCCTGCCATCCTGAGGACGTCCTCGTACCTGGACAGGATCTTGATGAGCTCGACCTCCTGGGGATTGGTGAGCTTGGCCGGGTCGGTATCATGCACGAAACCTTCCGCCTTCCTCAGCATGCTACATGCCCTTGCGTGGACGTACTGGAGGTAAGGTCCGGAGTTCCCATCGAAGTTGAGGGCCTCCTCCCACTTGAACACGAACTGCTTCTCGGGCTGAACGCGGACGATGTTGAACCTTACAGCGGCGACTCCGACGATTTTCGCGACCTCCCTCATCCTTTCCTCGGACATCTCCGTACGCCCCTTCCTGATATCCTCCTCGCTGAGGTTGGTGCGCCTGGACCTGATCTCCTCGTATGCACGGGCGACGGCCTCGTCGATGAGGTCGTCGAGATAGACGACAACGCCCTTCCTGGTGGACATCTTGCCCTCGGGGAGGGATACGAAAGCGTAGAACAGCGGCTCCGGGAGCCTGTCCTCGCCCAGGATCTCCAATGCGCTGCACAGCTGCTTGGATCCGAGCTTCTGGTCCTCGCCGAGGACATCGATCAGACGGTCGGCGCGGGTGAACTTGTCAAGATGGTAGGCGAGGTCGCGGGTGGTGTAGAGGGTGGTCCCATCGGACCTGGTGAATGTGAATTTGGTGTTCTTGCCCTGCACGCCGAAATCCTTCAGGTCGACGTACCATGCGCCGTCCTCGGTCTGGCCTGCGTACTTGGACTTCTTGAGCCTCTCGACGACATCCTTCGCGGAGCCGTCGGCTATGTACTGGGACTCCCATGTGTACCTGTCCAGGACTACATTGATCTGCCCGAGGGTCTCCCTGAGCCCGTCCAGCATGATCTCCGCGGTATGCCTGACCGTGTCGATGACCTCCTTGTCGCCCTGTTCGAAGCGTCTCATCATCTCGGAGATCTCCTCCTGCACCGCAGGCTCCGACTCCATCCTCTTGTTGGCCACACGGTACTTGGCGACGAGCCTGTGGTCGGTCTTGTCCCTCTCCTTCTCGTTCTGGCCGATCTCCTTCATGTGCTCCTCGGAGTTCTTGGCGGCCTCCTCGTCGGAGACGTTGTTGACTCCCCATGTGAGCACGACGACCTGCTTGCCGACATCGTTGACGTAATACTCGGTGACGACCTCATGGCCGCATTTCCTGAGGCATCTCGCCAATGTATCCCCGATGATGGGGTTGCGTGCCCTGCCGACATGGATCGGTCCGGTGGGGTTGGTGGATGTATGCTCCACGTTGACCTTGAGGCCCGAGCTGGGCATGGAGCCGTAGCATCCCTGGCATCTGATGATCTCGTCCAGGGTGGACTTGGTGAGCGATGCGGGATCGATGTTGAAGTTGAGGAAGCCCTTGACCGATGTGACGGCGGCGATGATGCCGGAAGGCTGTATCCTGGAAGCCAGCTCATCCGAGATGGCCTGCGGTGCCTTCTTCATGGCCTTGGCCAGGGGGAAACAGGGAACTGCCATGTCCACGCCCTCCATTGTGGAGGACTCGACGACGAAATCGATGCCTTCGGCGCCCATTTCCTTCAGCGCCGCGGAGACCCTGGTGCGGATCTCGTTCTGGAAATCATCCATTATTGTCATTTGGAATCACATCCTATACCTGAGGAGCGCTGCGACCCCTCCGAATGCCTTGAGCAGCATGTCACCCTCCTCCGAATCGGGGGAGATGAGCTGGACACGGGTGCTGAACATCTCGGCCCTGTTGAAGAAATCGTCGATGAAGTCCTCATCGCCGACGATCTGGGCATTAGAGCCGCAGTCGGGGCATTGGAACCTCCCGTCGGAATTGGGGACGGTCATCTCGTGTACGTGCCCGGACGAGCACTGGAGCTTTATGCGCCTCTTCTTGATGGCCTCGGACAGCAGGACGATGTCCACCGCACCGCTGTCCAGGAAGTTCCTGACCTCGTCCTCTCCGTATGCCGAGAGCCCTCCGTCCGGCTTCCTGATCTCCGTGAACAGCCTCTGCATGAGGACCTTCTCCCTGGAGAGCTGGAGTCCCGTCAGGATGTTCTGCGAGTTCTGAACGAGCTCCCTGAGCCCGGACTCGTCGGTGTAGCCGGTATCGACGAGAGGGGTGATGACCTTCTTCCTGAGCTCGTGGTGAAGGTACTCCTCCTTGACGAAGAATTCCTTGGTGTATCCTGGGCCTCCGACGAGGATCCCCAGGAGCTCGGGCCTGTTCAGGAAGTACTCGGTACAGTTGTCGGCAACCTTGGTGAAGAACTCATGAGCCGCGATCTCGATCAGCCTCTCGAAACGGACGGATGACTGACCTCCCTGGTGGTGCTTGCTGGGGACCAGCGAGTCGAAGTGCTTCAGGACCTGTATCCTGCTTCCGGAGAGGATACCGAGCGTGGCCTCGGACCTGTCTATGGTGATCAGACCGTAGCACTTCTTGTCCAGCATCATGGACTCGAGCGGCTCGGTGAAGAAATCTGAATCGCACCTGTAGAGGAATGCGGTGATGGCCTCCGGCGGATGGATCACGTACTGGACCATCTTTGTCTGATCTCCTGCGCGGGGGACCTCTCCGCAGAAGATCACTATGCCGTTCGGCGGGGCCTGTTTGAAGGTTTTGAGTCGAGAAGCGATGGAATCGATCGCGCTCGTGACATTCTTCATCGTAGTCTTCGACTTGATGTTGGATGCCTGCGACTGCTCGTTCCTCAGGTACGCCATGACATCGGAGATCGGCTTGCCCTCGGGAACGTAGCAGGAGATGAGCTCTGTGCCCCTTCCCCTGTATCCCATGATCTCTTGCATGTCCTTCTTGAAATCGTACCTTGCTCTGTCCTCAGAGTTCTCGACGTTGGTATCTACCATTTGGTCCACCTTGCTCAGCCATTGGCCTTATTATTATAAACCTTGTGTAGACAAATATGGCAACCGGACCAGAGGGTGGATGGTTAGCATAGAGGCCCGGATGGGGGTTCCGAGACCCCTCGGATGTGCGCCCTTTAAAAATCTTGTTTCTTCAACAAAAATGGACGGACGGTCAATATTAATATTGACCAATCATGGTACAGCAACTAGTATTTATTTTCTATTTCAAAAAATTCGAATCTGATAGTGCACTTTCATACCCTTACTGAACAGTTCAAAAGAGTGTACGGTTTAGTGCTAATCAGATATATCCAGTATTTATATGATTAGTAACGTTTTTATAACGTTGGTCAAATTCTAGCTTACACAACTTTTGGGAAGGAGGAGTGCAGAGGCGACGAGCAGAGGAAGCTGATCGCCTTGATCTACACCCGATCTAAGGTAAGGAAGGATCGGGAAAACGTCAGTCCTAGCGGACGCTTTCTTCTCACATGTTGCTGGTGGAAACAAACACTGTACCAAATCGAAGGAGGAGACGATTGGTGGACTTAGAATCAATCAGGAAGATTGAACACAAGAAGAAGGTCCGCATTGGATTGATAATGGGAATTCTATGCGCGCTGTACTGGGGACTCTGGTACGTGCCTGGATCCGCTGTTTGGAACCTTGACATAATGAACGATATCTACATCAACATCTGGGATGCCAAGCCGGAATTGGATGTGGATACGGTAAACATACTGGCATGTGTCTTCCTAACAGGATTCAATGCGATATTCTGTGCTCTGGTCCTATTCCTCTGGAATGCTGACCTGAAAAAGATGCACGAACTCAAAAGAACCTTCTTCCAATTCAAAGGCGCGAGCAAATACTTCTTGATGGCGGGGATCTGTGGAGCCTGCGCCGTTTTCGGGACCTATCTCGCCGCACTTTTCCTGAGCCCCGGTTTCGCCGCCATCGCTGGCCTGTTGTACCCCATCGTCGGTACGACCATGTCTGTCCTGTACCTCAAACAGAAGGTGTCCAAGAGGGGATACATCTCCATCCTGGTCCTACTGGCAGGAGGTATCACCCTGTACTCAGGATCCATTATGACCGGAGGTACCGGAGGGAACATAGTCGGGATACTGGGCGGACTGATGGCCGCGCTCGGCTGGGGATTCGAGGGAGTCTGCGCCGGAAAGGCGTTGGACATCTGCGAACCCGATGTGGGGCTGCATCTAAGATTCATCTTCGAGGCATCGTTCTGGATCATCGTGATGGTGATCATCGCCTGCACAGGCATTCCCATCTTCGATACCGTCGGACAGCTGTTAGACCCGGTCACCCTGCTGGTATTCCTGCTGCTCGGACTATCGTTCGCCTGGTGCTACGTGTGCTGGTACAAATCGTTTCCATTCCTAGGTGTAGCCCGCGGACAGGCCGTGGGCAGCCTGTATGCAGCATGTGCTGTGATGTTCCTCGTAATCTTCAGCGGTCCCGAGGCCGCTCTGGGCTACGATAACGATACGATGCTCATCATCGTGTCAACCACCGTTCTCGGCCTGATCATCTGCCTGCTCGGGAGCTATCTCCTGGCGTCGGAGGATACCGAGGGAATGGTGTCTTTAAGAGGTGATTAAATGATGGAAGGACAACCGATAAAGTTCCGCATCCTTGAAGTGCTGTGCGGAGGACCGATGTGGATCCAGGACATAGTCTCGGAGATCCAAACTGAATACGACATGAATACGGACTACGGAAGAGCGATGATAAACTACGACGTGATCGAGCTCGTATCCTCCGGGATGGTCAAAGAGGGAGAATGCAAACTGGACACGGATGGCGTCTTCAAGAAGGGCAAACTGATCACATGCTATTCGCTGACCCCGTTCGGAGAGCACACCCTGGACGATCTGAAGGCGGTAGTCGGAGGAGAATGAGATGTCCTCGTGGGAGCTCTTTTCCTCCTATTTCGCAAACGGGATCCCATACGGCGAGTACATCAGCATAGCACTGATAATCGGCCTCTGCGCATTCGGACTGTACAAGGCTAAGAGGATCTACAAAGAACTCTGATTGTACCGGCATCGCGGTCCCGACGGTCGATCGGGGCCGCGTGTCCGACAGTCGGAGCTATGCAGCGGCCTTTCCGAGGCTGCGTCGACCTTTCGAATCTTTTATCAATCATTCGTTGAATCCCTCCCTCAACATCAGGTAAGGCTGAAGGCACGGGAGAATCATGGGGCAGATATCCAAGGAAGAGAGGGTCGTTTTCGATACGCCCGACGCCGATCAGATCGTCGATGCGGGACTCCTCTGCGCGGATATGCACTTCCATACCCATTACTCCGACTCCTTCACCACCATCCCGGGCGCTCTGGCACTGGCCAAGAAGAGGAATGTGGGGCTGGCGATAACCGACCACAACCTCATCGGGGGCGTCCTGGAGGCCTACGAGCTCAACAAGGACTATGACCGGTTCATAGTGCCAGGCATTGAGATCAGTTCCTGGGACGGCCCGCATATACTGGTCTACTTCTACAGCATCGACGAGATGAAGGAATACTGGACGGCCAACGTGAAACCGTACATCTCCAGCAGCCCCTGGCTCGCCATCGACAAGGGGACGGAATGGATCGTCGACTCCCTGGAGGACGTCAACTGTGTGATCTCTGCGGCCCATCCGCTCGGATATCTGTCCACGGTGAAAGGGGTCCAGAAGGCCATCGACAAGGGGATATTGGACCAGAGCGTGGCGAAAAGGATGGACGCCTACGAGGTCATTTGCAGCGGCATGTTCCGCAATGAGAACGTGAGGGCGAAGGAATGCGCCGATGAATACGGTATCGGATACACCGGAGGCACCGACGGCCACCTCCAGAGCGAGCTGGGCAGGGTGCTCACCATATCCGATGCGACCGATCTCGACGGATTCCTCGATGACATCAAGAAGCACAGGAACAGGGTAGTGGGTCAGGAGAAGATCCTCGCTAAGAAGGTCGTGATGGCCTCGGCCAGCCTGTGCAGGTTCTCTATGTACCTCCCATCCTCGATGGCGCGCAAGATGGAGCTCGCGATGTACCGCGGGACCAAGAACCATCCGTGACCATCAGCGCCCCGCCAAGGTTATTATGGGCGTCATGCAATTCATATCCGGTCATCAAATGGAAAAGGTCGTCGTTTCAATTGGCGGCTCGATACTCGTCCCTGGCGAGAACGATGCCGACTTCATCAGAAAGCTCGCAGTCATGCTCAAAGAGGTCTCCAAGGAGGTCCAGGTGGCCGTGGTCTGCGGTGGAGGGAAGACCGCCAGATACTACGCTCAAATCGCCAAAGACCTTGGCGGCGACACTTACGACCAGGATATACTTGGGATCGCGACCACCCGGATGAACGCACAGCTTCTCGCGCTCGCCCTGGGGGATATGCCTGATACCATCTCCGCAGATGTGGAGGAGATCGCCAAGGCCTCAGCGCCCGGCAAAATAGTGGTCATGGGCGGGACCGAGCCCGGACATACCACCGACGCCGTCTCATCCATGCTGGCGGCCAGCCTGAAGGCTGATAGGATCGTCAACGGCACATCCGTCGATGCGGTCTATACCGCGGACCCCCGCAAGGATCCGCTTGCGAAGAAGATAACGAGGATGACCATAGACGAGCTTGGAGAGATCGTCTATAAGGAGCACGGAGCTGCGAAATCCAGCGTCTTCGACCCGCTCGGGGTCAAGCTCGCCAAGGAGAACAAGATGGACATCCTGATAGTCGACGGAAGGAATCTGGACGAGCTCAGGAACGCCATTCTCGGAAAGGAGATCTCCGGGACCTTCGTCGATTCCCATTGAGCGGCTCCAGATCGCTGGAGCTGATCTGCTCGTATCCGGCCGATTCTATGAGGCCGGAGATACGTCTCTCCTCCGGCTTCTTCATCGATTTCCGGTGAAGGTAGACCAACTTCGTTCCCGTGGCCTCGCATGCGAGCCTCAGCATCCTGACGATATCCTCGTCATCGCTGTCCTCCATCTGATAGTTGGGCAGCATATGGCCGAAATTGACCTTGTACTTCAGTGCGACCTCGGTGAACCTCGGGGCGTAATGGCCTCCGCCCATCCCCACCGCCACGGGGTACTCGTCATGCGGATCCAGGTCCTCGATCACATGTGCCAGAATCTCCGCGGCATGCTTGTTCTCCCAATGGGTCTGCTCGCTACCGACCTCGATGAAGAAGGTGGGCTTCTCCATCCAAGGGCCGTGGTGGGTGACCTCGAAGCAGGTCTGCGTATCGGGCATATCGTTCGATGCCACGATGCGGCGCAATGCATCCGTCATCAAGGCCGGGGCGGGCCTCACCACTGCATTGGCCCTTCCGCCGTAGAGGTTGTCGTGATAGTTGCCAATAGGATGGGCCGTCAGCGCCGGCCTCCCGCTCTTCGCCGAGTGCTTGGACATGACTATGATCTCGTCGATCTTCACGCCGAAGCGCTCGACCTCCTTGTCCAGATCCTCATGGCGAACATGGATGTCCGGTATCGTGACCATGACCGTGTCCCCATGGCAGATGTAGCTGTTAACACCGTCATCGCCCATGTCCTCCCATCCGTGGAACGACAGCAGCGCCTCCTTCATGTTGACCGACGGCAGGTCGGGTTCGCTGCATACCAGCAGTCTCGACATAGGCCCTCGATGGACCTCGTCGGCTTTAAGCCTTTTAATCCGTAGCTTCAGACACCCCCGATTAAATCCGCACAGGAGCAGTATCCCATCATGACTACAGTCTCCTTCCGCGACAAGATACTCTGCCATCTATACAGATACAGGCTCGTCAAGAAGAACGAAGATTACAGGGCGCCTCTGGAGATCACTCAGGACGGCATCGCCATGGCGGTGAACACGTCCAGGTCTCACGTCAGCGTGATGGTCGCCAGGATGATCGAGGCCCAGCTGATCACGAAGAACACGGCGTACATCCGTAACAGCAGAAGGGTGTCCAAGAGACTGGTCTACTATCTCACCGAGACCGGGAAGAACGAGTACTTCAGGAGGGTCGCCGAGCTCCGCGAGGAGGGGATCGACCTGGAGAACATGGACCTGTCCGTGAAGGACTGTAGGTACGACGACATAAAGAGGATCGCATCGGACAGGCTGGACGATGTCGCCGGCCTGCTCTTTCTCCGCGCCCAGGTCAGGAAGGCGGAAATCCATGACAGCCTGCCGCTGATCGTGTTCGACCACAGCGGCAAGATACACGAGAAGGAGGTCCTCAGGGAGGCGCTGATCAACAACTGCACCGCTGAGGAATACAGGAGATGGCACAGCAGGGCGGCGGACTGGAGCATCGAAGTGGGAGCGGACATCAGGGACAGACTCTACCATCTGAAGGAGGCCGGGCGCCATCGCGAGGCGATCAGGGTGATCAAGGACATGCGCTTCTTCCTCATGGACAACGCTGACCCCGACCTATCCGATACGGTCTTCGCCCTGGCGCAGGACCATGACGACCCGGAGCTTCTATCCATATCCGCCAGGATGGCCCTCAGGGCCGGGCGGTTGGAATCGGCGGAGAAGATATGCAGCAAGCTAGCCTCCTATGACGGCCCCCTGTCGGGATCGTTCATGTCGGAGATACTGCTCAGGAACGACATGAACGCGGTGGCCCTGGAGGTGGCCGAGAATGCGTACCGTGGCGACACCGAGACGGGGATCGCCCTCGGGATGTGCCTTCTGGAGAACGGAAGGGCGGAGGAGGCGATCAGATGCCTTGAGGATACCAGGAGGCAGATGGTGGACAGCGGATGCGTGTTCCGTATGGACGACCTGCTCTTCTACGAAGCGCTGGCGGAATCCAAGCTGAACAGGGTGGACAGCGCGGCCCAGCTGGCCAAGACAGGCATATCGCTGAGCAGGAACCGCAAGCGCAGATCGCAGCTCGTCGCGCTGAACGACAAGCTCAAGGCGTCATGATCAGAATACGGTGTTCCTCTTGAGGATGTCGATATCCGAGATGTACAGGTCCCTGATGTCCTTGATGTTCCACTTGAGCATGGCCAGCCTCTCGAATCCGAATCCCCATGCCAATACGGGGCAGGTGACTCCGAAGGGTGCGAGGACCTCGGGCCTGAACATCCCTGCGCCTCCGAGCTCCATCCACTTCCCGTTGAAGAACACCTCGATCTCGAGGGAGGGCTCGGTATAGGGGAAGTATGCGGGGCGGATGCGTATCTGGTCGAATCCCATCTTCTCGTAGAACTCCTTGATCATGGAGACCAGCATGTTGAAGTCCGCATTCTCGTCCATGACGATGCCTTCGATCTGAGTGAACTCCGGAAGGTGCGTTGAATCGATGGATTCGTTCCTGAATATCCTGGAGATGGAGAAGGCCTTCTGGGGAGCGTTCGGATGGGCGGCGATGTACCTGATGCTGCTTACCGTGCTGTGCGTCCTGAGGATGGCGGACTCCGCCTTCTCCCTGGACCATTCTCCGCCCCATCCGGTCGAGCCGGTGTCCCCACCGTTCTCATGGATGTTCTTGATCTTCTCGATGAGTTCCTCGTCATCGATATGGATGGAGGAGGGGTTGGAAAGGTAGAAGGTATCCTGCAGATCCCTGGCGGGGTGGTCCTGAGGAGTATAGAGCACATCGAGGTTCCAGAAGGACGGCTGCACATACTCGGAGGACATCTCCGTGAATCCCATGTCGGTGAACATCCTGCGGATCTGGTCGCCAAGCCTGGAGAGCGGGTGCTTCTTGGCGGGGACGATAGTGGGCGCGAAGGTCTGGATGTCATATTTCCTGATCTCCACATCCTTCCATTCGCCGGACTGGATGAGACGGTCGGTAATCTCCGTGACCTGGGGCTTGAGCTCCAGACCGGAATCCGCTACCTCCTTTCCGAGGTCGGTCAGTGCTATCACCCTCGAGGTCACGATCTTCTCTCCGATGACACCCTTCCTTCCCTTGAGGTCCTTGAGCAGCGATTTATCGGCCTCCGCATCCAGGATCGGATTCTCGGACAGCCTCTTGAGGAACGCCTCATCGGGCATCACGGATCCGAGGATGGACCTTCCTTTGTCGGTAAGGACCAGGTACTTCCTGTCCCCTTCGACCACGATATCGGCAAGGGCCTTCCTCTTCAGCCATCCGACGGCGATCTTGTCCATGCCGCCTTCCATCCTGTTGGCGAGCTCGTCGAGATCCAGCTTTCCTCCGGCCTCGTCGATCCTGATGATGGCGATCCTTTCCGGGAGCCCCTCATCGACGATACGGCGGTCCGTGAGGATGACGAACTTCTGAACGTCCTCCTCGATCACCGCCAGCTCCTTGGATTCCAACCAGGATGCGGCTCCCATGATCTCGACCTCGAGGGAGAATGTGCCCTCCCCGATCAGGTCCGCAGGTGATGCGCGTCCATCCCTGGCCTTCAGCGCCAGCAGCAACTTCTTCTCGTTATAACTCAATCCTTCCAGAATCTCTGCGCTTACCATTGGAATCACCACTCGAAATCGTCATAGCTCATTCCGGCGATGACGTCCTTGGCCTTCTCTCTCCTGTCCTGATGCTCCTCGAGGAAGACGTTGATCTTCTGGGTGAGGCAGACCTTGCACTCCCCGCAGAGGATCTCTCCGGCACGGCACTTGCGGGCGATCTCGTTGAGCTCGTCGTCGCTGTGCTCGAACATGAAATAATTGTACTTGAAAACGGCACAGACCTCGGGATTGCCTCCCTTGGCCCTCTGCTCGTCCACGGACACGCAGCCGCCGGTGAATGCCCTGCCGACCTTCTTCTTGACGGCCTTCGGCGTATCGGTGGTGTATATCGTGGCATTCTCGTCGGAGGAGGACATCTTGTCCCCGCCCGAGAGGCCGGGCATCATCTTACAGCAGACCAATGACGGCTTCGGATAGTTGAGCCCGGGCGCCACATCCCTGCATACCCTGAAGTGGGGATCCTGGTCGATACCGCAGGGTATCACGACGGGGACCTGCCTGCCTGCATCCACGGATGGGAGGAATGCGGGAGCGGACTGCAGCGCTGTATAGAATATCGAACCTATGTTGGTGGAATTGTCGAAGCCGAAAACGGCCTTGGCGGTGGAGAACGTCACCTTCTTGGCGACGCTGAGCGCGATGGGATACAGCTTGTCGATGTTCTTCGTGTTGACGATAATCTTCGTCTTCTTCGGGTCGAATCCCAGCGCTATGAAGTCCAGAGCATTCTGGTATGCCATGCCGGTGGTATCCTCGAGCGTCAGATCCTTGAAGAGGAACTTCTCGTCGTCCGTCATCTGGAAGATCATGTCCACCCCGAAGATGTCCTGCATCCACTTGTTGAACATCCATGGCATCAGATGGCCCAGATGGGTGTTCCCGGAGGGCCCCCTTCCCGTGTAGATGACGAACCTGTTGCCCTTGTCGTACTCGTCGAGGAGCCAGCCTAAGTCCCTGTGGGTGTAGAAGATGCCGCGTCTGAGCATGGGGTGTATGTCCCCGTAGCGTGCGATCCTTTCCAACAGAGCCTCGTCTATGGGGCTGGTACCGAACTTCTTCATGAGGAGGTCGTAATCTATCTCTCCCTTGACTTCCCATGGAGTTACAGTAAAATCCTCTGGCATAGAATCACCCTAACGCGTCCCTCTTAATAAAACCCGACCTACACTTGTATGAGCGTCCTGCAAACCTCTGGCACATGCCGATCCGTGCCTTCCGAGGGACTATCCGATGACCGTTCCCGACGGATATACGGGGCCGCGTCACGAATTTATAGGAGGCTGGAGATTCATCGGGACATGTGGAAGATTCTCGGAAAGGAAGCCATCTATATCGACATCCCGGCCACCTGGAGGGAGCGCATGCTCGAACTGGTGCCCGACGACGAAAAGGGAACGGAATTCAAATCGATCATGGATAGGTCCGAAGTAGAGTATTTCTTCAATCCTCAGACCGAGGAGCACACCTTCTTCATCAGGCTCAAGGACGATATCACGCCCGAGCAGATCCAGAACATGGCGGATGCCGTCCTGGACACCCTGAAGTCCATCGACATCCCAGTCGTGGAGATCGAGGATACCAGGCAGAAGTACCAGGTCATAATCACCAACTATCACGAGCCCGAACTCATCGGTCTGAACAAGACTCCCGGAATGAGCTCCGGACAGGTGTTCCTGCCCATCATCAGGTCCCTCGATTCCCCGGGGAAGATGAACAGCAACTTCAGCGGCTACGACCTTTGACATCCGGCGAGAAGCATTCGGCCGGATCGCGCCTCGGGGTCCCGGGCACCCCGTCGTCAAGCGATGACGATTGATCGAGCGACGCGTATCTGGAGTAGATCGTGGTAGGGTGGAACTTCTCCCAATTGTCCTCTATGTCGCTTATGACCGACACCTCGTTGCTGGTGAAGTACATGATCGTGGTGAACAGGAGGATAAGGAGTATCATCACCATGGAGACGGCCACGAAATAATAGCTTTCCGGACTCGAGACCAGGGCGTAGGCAAGGAACAGCACTGCCGCGATCATGGGGAGGAACATCCTCTTGAAGGTGCCCAGCAGCCCGTGGTAGATCTTGAAGTCGCGATAGTCGGTGACGATCCTCGCATTCAGCGTGTTGAATATCGACCATGGCATGACGAGCATCGAGATGTACAGGATGATAGTGAGAGTGTAAATCGGAACGCCTCTGGTCTCCATGGATATCGACGGGTTCAGGAACACATACATCCAAAGGAACATACAGAACAGCAACACCATCATGAACGAGTACAGCATGTCCTTCCAGGAGAACTTGTTCCTCTTAACGCTCCTGTCAATGGTCAGGTTGCGGGTGTCCAGATCCACCGGGATGTTGAAGAAGAACACGACCAGCTTCTCCTTTATCGACAGCTTCTCCTTGACATTGACGTACTCTATGGTCTCCAGCGTCCCGTAGAAGACCAGCCTCTGGATGACCTCCACCATCGTGGCCACGCCTTCCGTGCATATCAGGAAGTACAGTATGTACAGCACCAACGGCGGCCTGAAGTAATAGACCACGAGACATACGGCGATCACTACTATAAGTGCATAGTAGCGGCGCTTGACGATGTAGTATGTGGCGCCGATCACGAACAGCGGGAGGGCCAGGACCGGGAAGGCCATATAGGTCGAGTAGGAGAACATGGTGATGAAGACGTAGTAGAGGAAGACTGAGAATATGAATATGCATATGAACGACACCAAGGTGACCTTGTCATACCCGCTGAGGAGCGAGACTTTCTTCGTCCCGCTGGCAAATCCATCGGCTGCCTTGTACTTCACCGTGGCCTTCTTCTTCATTTCCTCTCCATCCATGCCTCGACGGTGGCCGTCGCACGGTCCCCGCGGAACACCCCGATTATTATTCCCATGCTGTCCTCCTTCTCCGTAGGGTACGGTCCCATCACGATGTCCGTCTGACCATCCTTATGCTGGACAGCAGACCCGTTGCTTCTGGCGACCACTATGTCGACGGGCTTGTCCGCCGTGACCTTGACATAGAGGAGGTGCTTGGGTTTGACCGTCAGGGGTATCGTCACGACGTTGCGGTAGAATCCGTCCGCTGTGGAATCGAACTCCCCGATCACGATGGTCTCCGGCCCGTAGACTGTTGACCTCTTATCGAACAACGACATGACTATCGCGATGCCAATCGACGAAGGCACATAAAGACTTAGCCAACCCAGTCGGCGGCATCTGCCATTCCGACCATCTCAGAAAACGAAGGATTCGGGCCCGTCATCGAGCTCCGGAAGGTCGGTGGAATAATGCCACATGCGGGGGTAGTGCCCCTCATCCATGAATACGCGCTCTGTATCGACGGCCTTTCCCTGCGAGGTGACCATGATCTTGGACGACGACATGGCCATCCTTCCTATGGCGATCAGCTCGCCCCTGGCGGTCATCATGGCGACGAGGGCGTTCTTGCGGATGTCCTCATCCAGCATGTGTATGCCCGATACGTTCAGGTCAGCCCCGTGGCATATCGCATCCACAGCGGTGGCCTTCACGATGATCTTCGGAAGCGGCTCGACCAGGACCTCCATGGGCAATATCAGGCTCCTGAGCCAATCTTCGCGTCCGTACTGCTGCCAGAAGACATAGGCATCCCTTATGTCATGCAGGGTGGCAGCACGGTCCTCGGTCATCCTGCCCGAACGGGAGCGTCTGAGCTCGACCATGTTGGCGCCGCATCCGAAGACATCCCCTATGTCCACGCACAGTGTCCTGGCATAGGTCCCCGCATCGCAGGACATCCTGAACAGGATGTCGCGGCCCCTGATGTCCAGGATCTCGATCTCCTTGATCGTCCTGATCCTGAGCTGGCGCTTCACGGAGGACCTCACAGGCGGGAGCTGATAGATCTTCCCAACGAATTCGGCGAAGACTTCTCTGATCCTCTTCTCGGGACGGTCCCCATGCAACCTCATCAGACAGATGTATTCCTTGTCGGAAGAGAGGACGATGTCCGTCAGGCGGGTGGCCTTGCCCAAGGTTATGGGCAGGACCCCGCTAACATAAGGGTCGAGAGTGCCTCCGTGGCCGACCTTGTCGGCCTTCAGGGCATCCCTGGCCCACGCGGTGGCCTGATGGGATGTTGGTCCGGATGGCTTGTCCAAGATAATGACGCCGCCCTTGAGCAGCTCCCCGACGGAACGGTCCGTGGGCCTCTTGCCCCACTTGTCCGGTATGGCGTTGGGGTCCTTTACGATCAATTCGAAACACCTATGGCCTTGAGGATGGTCTCAACGACCTGCTCGGGAGTAAGATCGTCCGTATTGATCACCAGGTCGTAGACGCTCTTATCCTCGATGTCTATCCCGTAGTACTGCAAGTATCTCTTGGCCTCGGACCTCTGACGGTCGATAGTCTTGGCACACGCCTCCGCGACCGACTCGCCCTCGCGGACGCCGATCCTGGCCATACGGACTTCGGGGCTGGCATCCAAGCAGATCTTGAATGCCTCGATACCGTGGCGAGCGCACATGTAAGCAGACAGCCTCGATTCTAGAATTATGTTGGGGTTCGCCCTGGCGATGTCCAAGATTCTCGAATCGATCATCTTGTCGATCGCAGGGTCCTTCTCGGCTATGGCCCCGAGCTCAGCCAAAGAAAGGTTTTTTTCTGCAGCAAGCTCGCGGAAGATCTTCCCGAAGACCACGGATTTCAGGCCGAGCCTTTCCGAAAGCATGCTGCAGGCGGTCGTCTTCCCGGATCCGGGCGGACCGCTGATGGTTATTATCATTCGATCTCAGCTCTCTGTGCTTCGAGATCGAGCCTTCTCAACTCCTTCTTGAGGAGATAGAGTCTGATCAACTTGTTCTCGATTTGTCCGATAGGCAAACTTATCATCGTGTAGATGAAGATCCACACAGGGAAGTTCAGGAACAGCGTGCTGTTCAGGTCGATGGCGCACCAGGGCATGTCCACATGGACATATCCCCAGGTGTCGAAGATTGTATTTCCTTCGCAGAAATACTTTCCCGGCGTCTCCGCGTCCCCTGTGCTGAGGAAATACCAGACCCATGCATAGATGGGTATGACGAACAGCATCGTTATGGGCATGACCTTCATCTGGTCCGTGCTCTGCTGCATCGACATGGCCGTTATCTGGGGCTGGATCTCCTGCAGTTTCTTCATCTTGAAGAGGTTGTTCTCAATCCTCGCTTGGCGGAACTCCTTGTTGAAATCGCTCTGGATCTGCTGGTTCCTGGCCATCTTGAGGGGATCCTGAAGGAATCCCCTCACGATGGTTCCCAGTGTGATCATGATTATACCCGCGATCACAAGGGTGATGACGGGGTATTCCCCGTCAAAGGCGATGAATTGGAACACGAAATCCAGTGCACCACCTATCTGCTGCCTGAAACCGGCCACGGCGAACATGATCACGAACACGAACAGCATTCCGATCATTGTCTTGCTAGACATCATCGGCTGCTGCGGTATCGCGTTCTGCATGCTCTCAGGACTGCCTGGATTCGCCATTCGTTCACTCTCCGCCGAAGAAGCCCCTCATCATGGGGTTCATCTCCATCATCTGCTCACGGCCCATGGCCTCGTAGAAGTGGATGATGATACCGACGGTCAGCAGAACTCCTGTTCCGCTGGCGTTTCCTGTAGTACCAACCATATCTGCGAAGGCCGCCAATGCTCCGACGATGGCTCCTGACATTACCGTGATGGTCGGGATATACCTCTCCAACACCCGCTTCAGCACACGTGGGTCACGACGGAATCCTGGCATCTGCATTCCGCTCTTCTGGATCTGCTTCGCGACCGCCTCAGGTCCGAGGTTCGTGGTCTCGACCCAGAACTTTGCGAACAGGATCGAACCCATGACCATGACCGTGAAGTACACGAGGACGTGGGCGATGTGCTGCAAAGGTCCATGGAGACCGTCTCCGTACGTTGCAGGATCCAGGATCGGCATGAGCCAGGACGTCAGTCCTGTGGGTGCCGACAGATACCATGCGAGACCGCCTGCGGCTGTCGTGGATCCCTCAAGGAAGTAACCGATCGCTCCGTTACCACCGATGAAGGGGATTCCCCTGAGCGTAGGGTTGCTGTAGAGCAGCAACGCGACCATGCTTATGATTGCGAGCAGAGCGGACATCAGGATGACCGGGATATTGCTTGCATACAGCAGCTTGATCGGATAGCGTCCGCGGGCCCCTCTCGCATTTCCATGCGACAGAGGCAGCTCGATACGCGTCGACTCCAGATAAGCCACGATGAAGAATATCACCAGTGTACCTATCAGCGCGATCACCGGGTTCGGGCTTCCCAGGAACAGCGATTCGTACCCGTAGGACGACATCTGCTCCGGCGTCAGCGTGAACACGTAGTACAGTGCTCTGGGTATGGTTCCTCCGGGCACCGATGTGGAACCCATGCTGACCATCTCCCAGTTGAATGTACCTGTGAACAGCTGTTGAGCCACTCCGGCCGCGATGAATAGCGATATTCCGCTTCCTATACCCCATTTCGAGACCACCTCATCCATCATGAAGATGATGTACGATCCGATGAACAGCTGCAATATGAGTATCAATCTTCCACCCACGGGACCGATCGCTGAGGTCAGTCCAGCCGAGGGGGAGAGGTATCCCGCGACCTGCGGGATGGCCTCGAAGATGATCATCACTATTACCAGCAGCTTGAGGACGGACTGGTAGCATGCCTTATCCTCGCGTTTGCCGAGATCCAGCTTGATGATTTTTGCACCGACGAACAGCTGCATTATAATTGAAGCTGTGACTATCGGCCCTATACCGAGTTGTAGTAGTGATCCGGAAGCTCCGGCCATGATTGTCCTATACTGAGCGAACATGTCTAGCATGGTTTCCCTGTCTAGACCGTAAAGGTACACATTCGTCATGACGAAATAGAGTACCAAGATTACGATGACCCACATCATTTTGGTCCTGAAATGCACGTGGCCTTCAGGCCTCTTGACGGAGGGCAGCCTGTCTGACAAGGGCTTAATCTTGTACAGCAGGCTCTGTGTTTCTTCCATCTCTTCTACCTTCCCGATATGTTTACTCGGCGATCGAACCGCCGGCTGCTTCGATCTTCTCGCGTGCCTTCTCTGACACGGAGTCGACCGTCACATTGATGGCAACGTCGATGTTCCCGTTACCGAGGAGCTTGTCGATTCCCGCCTCTGTGAGGTCGAGCTTGTAGGCATCGCCCTCCTTTGTCGCGAATCCCATCGATACGAATGTATCGATCTTCTCGGACAGTTCTCCGACGTTGATAGTGCGGTTTGCTTCAACAGTGCACTGAGGCCTCTTGAATCCGTGGCGACCGAAGTAGTTCCTGTCCTCCTTCAGCATTCCGATTTTTCCGGTCTTGCCGTATCCGGCCATACCGTGTCCACCGATGATACCTGCACCACGTCCGGACTTCTTTCCGCGTCCGTGGGTCCTGTATCCTCTGAATTTCTTGGTTCTGCTTGGCATCTTTCACACCTCAGATCATCCTGTTGACGAGGTCGTTGATCTTGGCGCCCCTGTATCCCAGTGCTCCTCCGTTCTGGAAAGAGCGCTTGTTGCCCTCATATCCCTTGATAGGGGGGTGGAGGCGGAATATGGGCTTGACGCCGACAACGTCCTTCATCTTGTAGTTGTTCTCAATGATGGCCTTTGCCATCTCGTCTACCGTGGCGAACTCGGAGTTCTCCTTGAGGTAGGTGTCATCGAGAGGCTTGTCGCCGACGACCTTTCCGCGTGCGCGGATGAGGGCGGCGAGGGTCTCCTCGTTGATCTCTCCCCAAGTGCAGTAGTCCTTGATCACCTGGAGCATTCCTTTCGTGGAAGGGTTCTCGGGGATCACGGCGCAGTTGTTGACCTTGTTGAGTCCGAGAAGGCCCATGGTGTGCTCGATGTTGTAGTTGACATCGGGCTGACCGCGTACGCGAATGACTACGTATGTCATCCTCATTCCTCCTCGGAGTCGACGTCGGTCTCTGCGAACTTGATCCCAGTGGGTCCGGAGACGATGTTCAGGTTCTTGGCCTGGTCGTCGGTGACCCTCATGCGGGAGGTCATCTTCAGTGCTTCGAAGGTGGCCATCGCGTAGTTGACCTTTGTCTTTGTGTTGCCTCTCGCGAATCCCCATGCATCCTGGACGCCGGCAAGGGTCAACAGACTCTTGGCGACGTCTCCGACCGCCAGCGACACTCCGCGGGGTGCGGGCTTCAGCGTGACGGTGACGGATCCGGTGGAGCCCTTTACCTCGAACGGCAGGCTGTGGGGGTTTCCACAACCGCACTGCCAGGATCCGCAGCCCCTCTTGATCTCGATGATGTTCAGTTTCGCGTTGTCGATTGCCTTCTTGATGGAAGGCCCGACCTCTTTTCCTTTGGCTCTTCCGTAGCCGATGAATCCGTCGCCGTTACCCACGATGCAGGTAACCGCGAACCTGACCCTCCTTCCGGAATCGGTCATCCTCTGGACCATGTTCAGGTCGATGACCTCGTCCTGAAGGTCGGGGAGCAGGATGTCCACGATCTCGGGCTCACGGAGAGGCAATTTGGTCGCCAGGGCGTCGCTCATGGTCGTGATCTCGCCGTTGAGGACCATCTGTCCGAGCCTAGTCTTAGGAACCCAGTCAGTCATTTTAATCAGCCTCCATCTTCTGCTTGATGCTGTCGATAGCCGCCTCGATCGAGTCATCGATGTGCTTTCCCTTGAGCCTGTCCTCATCGGGGAGGACCTCGTCGCTGTGGGGGATCTCGAGACCCGCATCGGTCATGCCGGCGACGGTGGCGAAGAGGACTCCGCCGTGCTGCACCTTCTGCATGCCGATGTCGAGAACTGCGTACTCGACGCCTTCTTTGATTGCTCTCTTGCCTGCAAGGTATCCGACCAGGTAGGCTGCGGGGATCGATGAGCAGGAGTATTCCCAGCCCATTGCCTTCAGCTCTCTTGTGCTGGCCGATGCGATGACCTTGTCACCCTCCATCGCGAAGTCCGCGAACTGGATGGTGATGTTCTTGTTGGACCTCCTCACGACGGCCCTTGTCTCTCTCGCTGTGAGGAGCTTCTTGCGGGCGTAGTAGTCGGTGCGGAGTTCTCTTCTTCTGCGGAATGCGACTTTGTATCTAGGTCCTGTTGCCATCAGATCTCCTCCTTGAGGTGTCCAGCAGCGATCATGTGCTGCTTAAGGTGCCTGCGAGACTTGAACATGCCTCCCTTGGCCTTCCTGTAGTAGAGCCTGTACACGGAGGGCGTGATCTTTCCGTCCGCCCTGAGGGCCTTGAGCTCTGCACGGATGGGCCTGATGGTGGATATCCAGCGCTGCTTGTCGCGGACGCGGGCGTTCGCCGTTCCCTTCCTGGAACCGGGTCCCTTCCTCTTTCCGCTGGCCTTCTGTCCCTGCACGTATCTTATCCTGCCCTTGGAGGTCCCTTTCTTGGCCTTGGCCTTGATGAGACCGGAATCGATGGCTGTGCGCACGTCGGCGCGGGTGATGCAGTCCTCGACCTCGTCGATCTTGTCCGGGTTGATCCAGACCCTGTTCTCACCGCATTTCAGGATGTCGGCTGCCATCCTTCTCTGGTTCTTCAGATCGGACATGCTCACACCATCCTGTTGAGGATCCTGATACCGAGCTCGTCGGCCCTGTCCTCGATAGCCATTCTCTTCTTCGTTCCGACGGTACCGCCGATGCGGACCGCCTGCTTCTTCGGGTCGATGTTGTCCAGCGAGTCTACGTTGTAGACGAGGACCTCCTCGAATCCGGTGGGGTGGAGTCCTCTGACGGACGCGGGACCGCGGAAACCGATGTCGACTATGGGTCCGCGCCTCTTGAGCCTCCTCTTCATCTTGGAGTGGATTCCCTTGGGCTTCCTCCAGGTGGAATCCTTGAACTTGGCGTATCTGAACCACTCCTGCCTCTTGAAAGCGGGCCTCCTTCCGGAGATGGCCGCCCTCTTGGCAAGTCCGTCGACGGTCTCGGGGTCGAGCTCCGCCTTCTTCTTGACGACGTACTCGTCCGATGTGGCCTCGACGACCACAGCGTCCGTGTCCTTCGCCGGAGCTTCGCTCTTCTCGGGCACTTCCTTCTTGGCGGGTGCCGCTTTCTTGGCGGGCGCGTCGCCGTTCAGGACTTCCTTCCATGATGCCACGGTCTTGGGTCCGACACCGGACAGGGTCTTGATGACCTCCTTGGCCTTGGCGTCATCGTTGATGGCCGCCTTGAGCTCGTCAACAGTCGTGATACCGATGGTCGCCAGCTCTTCGATGTTGCTGTCCTTCATACCCTGAAGGTCCTTGAACTCTCTTACGGTCATTGTCTCACCTTGTGTGATTTACCGACGATATAGATACCGTCCTCGAACACCCTCTTATCGAAGCCGCCCCTCTGGGTGGCCTTCTCGAGGTTGGCCGCTGTCTGTCCGCAGGCCTCGATGTCGATACCCTCGACGGTGACATCCTGGCCTGAGATCTTCACAGTGCACCCCTTTATGATGTTGGCATAACGGGGAGCATGTCCTCCCATGTAGTTGTTTATCTCCACGCGGTCGCCTTTCACAGCAACTTTCATCGGGAAGTGAGAGAACACGATCTTGAGGTCATACTTGAAGCCCTCTGTGACGCCCCTGATCATGTTGTTGATGTGGGCGACGAAGGTTCCGACCATGGCCTTGTCCTTGACTCTCGGATACTCGCAGCTGACGCTGACTTCTCCTTCTCCGACGGCAATACTAATGTTAGGGTACGCGAAGTTTCTGCTTAATTCTCCCTTAGGTCCTTTGACCTTCATCGTGCCTGCGTCGTATGACACGGACACTCCACCGGGGATAGCGATGGTGCTTTCGATTTTCCCTGCTATTGTCATCTATATTCCTCAGTACACATAGGCTAACAGCTTTCCGCCGATGCCAAGCTCTTTGGCGCGGTCCTGCGTGATCACTCCCGCGGTAGTCGTCAGTATAAGGAGACCGAAGTCCTGGGCGGGCAAGAACCTTGCCTCGACCTTCTCGACGTCGGCCACCTTGACGGAGTACCTGGGCTTGATGACACCACAGTCGTTGATCGCTCCCTCGAGCATGACGTGGAATTTACCTGCCTTTCCATCCTCAACGTATTCGAACTGGCTGATGTAACCGTAGTCCTGCATAACCTTCAGCACGCGGCCGATGAGTTTTGACGAGGGCTCGATCGTACAGTCCGCCTTTCCGTTGACAGATGCATTCTTTATTACGCACATTGCGTCGTTAAGTGGATCGCTCTGCATTTCTGACACCTCACGAATACTTCTTGAAACCAAGCTCTGGGGCCATGTCCCTGAAGCACTGGCGGCACAGATGCATACCGTACCTTCTGATGATTCCTCTGCGGCGTCCGCAGCGGGTGCATCCAATGGTTCTCCCGAACTGCTTCTTAGGTTTCTGTGTGTTTACTTTCACTGGACCACCTCAATCTCGAAGTTGTCTTTCATGTATTGGATCGCCTCGTCGCGACCCACACGGTGGGACTTGGGGATCCTCCTCTTGAGCAACGCCCTCTGGGTGATCCTGTTTCCGGGCCTCCTCAGGACGACGCTGATATCCATTCCGAAGATTCCGATCTCGGGGTCGTATTTCATTCCCTCGAAGTCGGTGTAGTCGGAGATACCGAAGGACATGTTGCCCTCCTGGTCGAACGAGTACTCGGGTACGCGCATCTCCCTGATGGAGAGCGCCTGCTTTACGAACTCGACCGCGGGTTCTCCCCTGAGGGTGACCTTGCATCCGAGGGGCATGCCCTGACGGATACCGAGGTCCCTGTTGACGGTCTTGGAGAGCGTCTCGACAGGCTTCTGCTTGGTCACCATCTCGAGGACCTTCTCTGCCTTGGCGAGCCTCTCTCCTGCTTCGCCGACACCGATGTTTATGACGACCTTCTCTACGCGGAGGTCTCTCATCGTGCTCATGCGGAGGCCTCCGGCATTGTGATAGCGGCCTTGTCGGCTCCGATGATGAAGCAGTTGTCGACGATTGTCTCGGTCCCGTCGGAGAACACCACGACATTGGGTGATGAGCTGCGGATGACCTTGACTTCCTTTACGGTCTTGACCATACCGGAGTGGGCTCCGTCCTTGATCAGGACGGTGCTTCCGGCGGCGAACGGGTAGCACTCGAGGATCTTCTGGTCCGCGTATGAGACCTTCAGACTGTCCCCGCACTTGTACTCGTTCTTGTCGATCAGGATGTTCCTGCCGCCCGTGAGGTTGAGCTGGACTTTTCCATCCTTGACAATGGTCTTGTTGGTGATCTTGTAGATTCCCCATGCCGCCTCATCCTTGGAGATGGGGACGAGCGTGAGCTTTCCCTTGTCCGTAAGGAACATGCGGTAGTAGAGATCCATCTTGGGGATGCTGACTGCATCCATGAATCCGATGGGTGCCTTGGGGTTCTTCACTGCCTTACCGTTCACGAACAGGTCGCGGTTCCCTATGATTCTCTTTGCTTCTTTGGCGGTGTCACATGCTTCGACCATGTCCCTGAGAACGGTCACTGCCGCCATGGAGTCCTCGAGCGAGTGCGCTCCAGGGCTCTGCTTGGCGATGAACACGTTGACCTTCCTCTTTAAGGGCCATGACCTGGGCGCTGCCAATCTTTTCATGTGGTCGCTCATTCTTTAGCCTCCTTCTTAGACAGTGAATCCATCCTCCATGCGTCCTCGGTGTTCAGCTTCGTGATCACCAGGTTGGATGCGTGGATGGGGCGCTCGGTCTCGGTACCGTCGGCCTGCTTGATCGTGACGCCTTCGACTGCGACGCGTCCGGTCTTGGTGTAGACGTTGACGACCTTGCCCTCGGTGTTCTTGATGTCTGCGTTGCCGCGGACGACGATGACGGTGTCTCCCTTGCAGACCCTGGCGGTGCGCTTTCCGTACTTCTTACGGAGGTCATCGCTGAGGTGAGCGGAGAGCATCTTCCTCTTGACGTGTGCGGTCGCGTTGGCCTGTGTCTTCCTCTGTATCCTTGCTTTGCTGCTTACCATTCCACACACCTCAGATGATTGTGCTCGCGGTAGCCGATACACGGGGCCACCTCTCGGCGGCTTCCCTAGCTACAGGGCCTTTGATGTCTGTTCCCTTGACTTCTCCGGTCTCGGTGGTGATGACCGCCGCGTTGTCCTCGAAGAAGACCATGGTCCCATCGGGTCTCCTGACGGGGCGCCTCTGGCGGACGATGACCGCGAACACGATCTGCCTCCTCATTGCGGGCGTTCCCTTCTTGACCGATGCGATTACGAGGTCCCCGACTCCTGCGGACGGGACCCTCCTTGCTGTTCCGTGGTATCCGGGCACGGTGATGATCTCGATCACCTTTGCTCCGGTGTTGTCTATGACATCGAGACGGGATCCGTTCTGAAGGCCCCTTGTCTGGTTTCCGGCAATTCCCTTCATTTGAATCACTCCTTCTTCTCGATGACTGCGAAAGACACGGTCTTGGACAGGGGCCTGCATTCCGCGATGGTGACCCTGTCGCCGACCTTGAGTCCGAGGCAGGGAGCGGCGTGTGCCACATACCTGCTGGACCTCTTCTCGTATCTCTCGTACTTATGCATGTACCT
>Ga0310786_10001111_pt1 | contig 43069 bp, 52 predicted proteins | sample AusTroGonzalo_MG_FD_203881 | JGI IMG/M metagenome (GOLD analysis project Ga0310786, IMG submission 203881) | Bovine rumen microbial communities from tropical cattle in Woodstock, Queensland, Australia - Gonzalo_03 (v2) (version 2) | ecosystem: Host-associated > Mammals > Digestive system >...
TCTGATATGTATGGAAAATGTAAAAATATCATTGAAAAAATGTGGGAACTTGATTTATTCCAAAATGCAAATCCAGTTGATAGTTCTTTTAATATAAAAAATGATGACCTTTATTCACATTTTGAAAATTTAGAAAACTCTGTAAGAGATTATGCTTATGAAGATGGTTATTATAACAGATATTATGAAAGAGAATATGATAGTGAATCTACTTGGGATAATATCCTTAATGAACCTACAGATAGATTATTACAAAATTACTTAAGCAGTAGAGATTGGAGTGGATTTTACGAAGATATTACTGATTTAACCGAAACAGTAGAAGGGATAATTGCCAACACCACACCAATATCCATCCGTTGGGATGGTAGTGAAGAACAAGAAGGATTGTCTCAAGAAGAACAACAACAACAAATTGCTCAAGTTAGAACTGAGCTTAAAAATAGATTTAAAAAACTTTTTGAATTGAGAGATTATGTTACTGAAATATCTGATAACCCTTCTATTAGTGAAGTTGAAACATTATTACATGATATTGATTTGTTTGATTCAGAATGTTCATGTAACGATTTAAATAATGCTGTTGACGAAGAAACTTTACGTCAATTAAATAATGCAATAAGAAAAGTTTCTGATTTACGTGACACAATAGAGCAGAATGCAAGAGATAGTGCTCAAGAATCTGGCGATTTTGATGTATATTCAGATGAAGAATTTGACCAAGATGCAACATGGGAAAATATTGATGACAATACAATATGTGATTGGGTAAACCATATTGGCTCAATCTCTGATAGAATTAGCATTTATTTAAAAGTTATAGAAATTAAAAAGATACTTGAAAGATGTAATGATGTATATAATAGTGAATATACACCAGTAAGTTCAACTGGCGAAGAATTTAATGAAAGCGCTTCCTATAATTTCTAGAATATAAATAGCTGTATGAATAATTCATACAAGCAGATTAAAGAAAAAATTTTAACAGATGATAAGACCGCTAATGTCGTGGAATATATGCTATCCAAGGCAATTTCATCTGGTATTCCTTCTACTGTAAAATTTATATATAAAAAACATAAAATAATTAAAAATAAAAAGAAATTATATTCTATTTACAGATTAGAAGATGGTATGAAATTATACAGTAAAATTAAATATCAAGATATGGCAAAATATATAATTGATAATCTTGATTGCCCTCCAAAAATTAAAAGAATATTTGAAGTAGAAAACAATATTGATAGAATAAAAACTAATATTGAATTTATGAAATTACAAAGAAAAGAATATAAAAATAAAGAGATACTTGAAGATAAAATTCAAGCATCCTATGTATTTTATAATACGTATAAAAGAGAATTCTTTGACCTTATAGGCAAGAATAACATATGTTAGTTATTTCATAATCCGCATCATTAAATGAGAAGAAATCACCGATTTGTAAATTAATCATTTCTTTAGCAAATGGTGATTCAACAGATATACAACCTTTTTCAATATCACTATCATATATACTAACGATTGTATATTTTTTTACCTTATCTGTTTCACAGTTTTTAAATTCAACTGTGGCACCAAAACCAACTCTGTCTTCTTTAATCATAGAACTATCAAATAAAGTAACAGTTTTTAATGTTAATTCCAAATCATCTGCTTTCTTATTTAATCTGTCTAATGTTTGAAGTGCGGCATAATATTCTGGGTTATCATCTAAACTCCCAGATTGTCTACATTCTTCCATATATACGGCAGCATTTGGTATTTCATCATGCTGTAACGTAAATAACTGTTGTGCTAGTTTTTCATAGCATTGTCTTGTTAATATCATATTAATTCCTAAAGGTTAAAAAGAAGAGAATAAATGATATTCTCTTCTAGAATATGGAACTATTTATTGCAGAACTTAATTTTCTATTAAATCTAAACCACGTTCAATGTCGGATACTTCATCTTTTTGAACTACAATATCTTCTTTCATTTTTGTTTTAGCCATTTTTGTGACGAGTTTTGGTTTAATCCACAAAGATTTGTCGTCAATATTTTCATTCAAGTGAGCACATACTCCAGCAATGTTTTCTTTCATATGCTCTTGCAAATCTTTGATTTGACGTAAGCATTCAACTGTATCGTCAATTACAATTTTCAAACTATTCTTTTCTTCACTATTTAAGTTTCTATTATCAAATACTGACATTCTTATTCTCCTTTAAGTTAATTCTTCTTTATTTGCTTCTACTGGGGTATATTTTGGGCTAAAATCCAAATCCCAGTTAACATTGATCCAGCCAACATGCTCTTCACGAACAAGTGGGCCAAGTGGTAGATACCCAATATTATACGGATAAACTACGGCTAATTCTTCTTTTTCTAAAATATCTAATACTAAAACATTTTTCTTAGGGATGTGTAAAAACTTTACATTAAAGACATCACCAATTTCAACTGGTCTGCGTTTTAATTCAATGATATTACCATTTTCATCATAATCATGCGTTACACCGTAGCCACCAATTAATTTAAAAAATGGCTTATTTAACTCATTTATATCATCCAAATCATCACCCATAACTATATCGCCAACTGTAAATGTTTTATTTGTAATTGGGTCTGTATAGTCACAAATGCATTGATAAACAAAGTTATCTTCAAAATCGCATCTATAAAGAATATTACGCATTATTATCTAACCATCCTTTCAATGCATCTTCACTCATCATAACGCTGTTATCGTTAAGAGTAATTACCTCATTATTTTTATGCAACTCAATAACTGGTAATGCCGTGAAACCTTTATCAATACTTTCATCAACATTTTTGGTTGTATAAAATGGGATATTATAATTTTCTTCTAATAACTTTAAATTTGTTTCTGTCATCTCACAAGGAATACAGAACTCTTGACCATATTTAATTAAAAATACTTTATCGGTAATATCATTTACACTATTAACTTCTTTGACCATTTTTTCTCCTTTGTGGTGATTTTATATCATAATTTATTACGTTTGTCAAGTTAATTTTTTAACAAATAAGATTTTTCTTTTTCATCAACCAATAAAATATCTAATTTGTTGACAATTGTATCTAACACTTCACAAATTTTTTCATCATCTTGTAATGTTGTTTTTATATCATACATTAAAAAACCAGGAACCATGCGGCATACACATTTTTTGCCGCCACTAGTTAATTCGGAATTTATTGTTTCTTCTATATCTTCAATCTGAATACCAGAATGAACATAATCGCCTACATCTAAGAGAGCTCCTTTAATTAATGTATATGGTTTATTCATTATTTTTTCTCCATTTTAATCATTTGCTCATGTAAGACATTAAAATCCTTATGCTCATATGTATATTTAGAGTTTTCACTTTCCATAATCCAACCCAATGTCTTTTTACCATTACCTTTATCTATTCTTCTACGCATATAAAAGTAATTATCTCTAGTAGTATTATTTTTTAATTCTTTAATTTTATCAGCTAAATCACTCATAGCAATCTCCTTGTGGCTATAATATACACTGAAACAGCTTATTTGTCAAAATTAATATAAATACTTATATACATTTTTATGGAGAAAATTATTATGAAAGCAAAAATTGAAGCATTAAATAAAAGTTATTTGGTTGAATTCAAAAATGAAGACCAATTCGTATCATTTTTAACACAACACAATGATAAAATCAATAATGTTGAAGTAATTAATGAAGAATCATTACCAGAATTACAAAAACCAGTTGAAGTTGCAAAACCTTCAATGTCTGATGGTTGGAAAACATTAGAAAAATCAGCATTTACACAAAAAGAAAAAGGTGTTGAAAAGAAAGGTATGACATTAGGTGGCAAATATGCTGAATTCAAATATGAACCAGATAAAACATTAGATAATGCTGCTGATGATAAGGTTTCTACTCCAAAGAGTGATTCTCCAGCATTAAAAGGTGATGCTCCAGAAGCATCTTCTGTAGAAGAATCTCCAAAAGCTGAAAAAGCTGACGCTCCTAAAGCAGAAGAACCAAAAGCTGAAAAAGCTGAACCTGCAAAAGAAGAATCTCCTAAAGCAGAAGAACCAAAGAAAGAAGAATCAGATGACAAAGAAGATAAAGAAGAAAAGAAAAAAGTTGAAGAATCAGTAGAAGGTGAATTTGATAAAGCATATGAAGAAGCATATGAAGTATGGAATAATGCTGGTTCAAATGAAGAAGATTTATATTCAATTTGTTCTGATGTTGCTGACAAATATGGCGTTGACGCAGATAAGTTATTCAAGAAAATCGAAGACGCAGAAGAAGAAGCACCACTTTTTGAATCATATGAAGCTGAATTAAATGAAGTTATGGAAGCTGCTGGTGTTGAAGAAGAAGGTGATGCCGAAAAAGCAAAACAATGGGTATTAAAAAATGTTATTCAATTACAAACTCTTAAAGATGGAGAAATTGCCCCTGTTGAACAAAGAGATTATGTAACAAAATTATTAGCAAAAGCCGCTGCACGAGCATTTGGTGTTCCAGAAGAAAAAATTATTGCTGCTTTAGCAAAAAGTAGTTACACTATGAGAGAAGCAGTAGAACCAAATGCAGAACCAAATAATGTTGAAGAAGCAAAGCAATGGGTATTAAAAACAACAATTCAATTACAAACTCGTAAAGAAGGAGAGTTTGCACCTGTTGAAAAAAGAGATGTAATTGCTAAAGAATTAGCAAATGCTGCTTCAATTGCATTTGATACTCCTGTAACAAATATATTAAAAGCATTACAAAGAGACCATAAGTTCTTCCCTAATACATCTTGGAAGTAAATCTCTTTATTACAAATATAACCCACCTCTTATAGGTGGGTTTTCTTATAAATAATTACATAATACATAAGGTTTATAAACATGCGTGATATTAAGGGAATTAAAGAAAAAATTAATGAAATCACATTATTAACTGAATCGGAACATAATCCAACCGCTATCTCTTTATTTAATATGATAAAGAACGGCGAAGGTATGCAAGAAGTTTATGATGAGTTTGGTGGTGACAATTACGAAGGTGATTTATTAGACCGTTGTGATGAATATGTAGAAAACGAAGAACAATATGGTTTGGATAAACCTTATCAAGATATAAATTGGGTTAGAGTTGGAGACAAATATTTTAATTGGGAAGAAATCTGGGCAGATTGGAATGATTATTGTCAATATATGGATAAACCTAAATCTCCAGATGATGAAGGTAAAGAATGGTTAGATGAAACATCTAATCCTTCAGAATATTTTCAAGGACAGTATAATAAAGCCATCACACAAAAATATAAGGAAATTGATGCTAATTATAATTTTTTAATGACAGAAAACTGCCCTGACCGTGAAAAATGGGAAAACTTTATAACTGATATAGAACAATTTTTAGATATGATTTCTAGTCATGGTTTAGAAGAAGTATCTGTATTAAATGATATTCTTGATGATGCTCAAGATATAGCATTATATAATACGAATTGGAACTGGGTTAATGATGAAACTGGTGGTGAGTATGAAAACTTAGAAGAATTTGTTGGAGATTCTGTTGCACCTGTTTTAATGTATTATATGAATGACCGTGGTAGAGCCGCATTAGCAGAATCAGCATATAAACATCTTACAGAATATCTTAATGAACATCCAAATTTAATTAGATATGATGAATCTAATCCTGAAAAGCCAGAAGATACTGGCAAAGAATGGTTAGATGAATCCGTATTAATGGAAATGCCAGCAACAAATTATACAAGTTTTCATATACAACCATATATTATCTGTGATGCCGAATATTTTGGTGATGAAGATAATCCCAATGATGACCCATTTAATTGGGCATGTCCATTTGCTGATTTAGTAGATACTCATGCACATCTTCCTTCATGGTTAACAGATGAATTTAGCAGAAGAGATGAACCATTACCTATACCAGAATTAAATAAAAAGTTAAATACTGATTTTGTATGTATTGTTGGTATTCCTGGATACTATGATGGTATGACGGTTGGAATTGTTGAAAGAGATTATATCAGTTGGGATTTTTTAACTGATTATTTTGAAGAAACAGGATATGAAGATGAGGAAGGTGGACAATTATTTAAACCAAAACTACAATTTTCAGCCAGAGATGATAGAAGATATACTGAAGATGAAGCAACTGAATATATTGCAAATAATTTAATTAAACCAGAAATTGAAAAAGCTAAAGATATTATTATTGAAGCGCAATCAATTTATGGCGGTAGATTATATCCAAGAGATATGGAATATAAAGCGCCAACACAATCAGGTGAAGAATTTAATGAATCAGTAAATTTAACTGAAACAGTTCAAAGCCCTAAAGATTTACCAAATCCTTCATGGTATGACGCACAAATGGAACCTGGTGATAATTTTAGTGATGAATATGAAGGTTATGTTGTATTCATAGAATGTAATCGAGATGATGATAATGAAGATGATTGGTGGTATAATATTCAGATATTTGATGCTGAAGATGAAGATGAAGATGCATTAGAAGAAGCAGCATTTAGTTATTGGAATGATATGGTTAACTATCTTAAAAATTATGTATACCATCATCCTGCAAGAAGATATAACCCAAATATTGATGAGCCAAATGAAATTAATATACCAAAACAATCTGGTGAAGATTGGGTTGACGAATCATTAGATTTGCATAATATTAAAAAACAAATAAATGAGATTGTAAGGAAGGCAGATGGGAACAACTAAATATCATTTATACCAAAAAGCAAGACATAAGAATTATAATTATGTTGATGATGTTACCAGAACATTCATTGAAATGGGTGGAGGGTTGATTCACATCTATCCATTATTAGGAGTTGTTGATAACGCTGGTAATGTCACGGATATTACAGCAACAAATGAATCTGCTATTTCTGATGTAGTATTAAATGAAAATAATAAAAGAAAATATTCTCACACAACATATGATATGTACATTACAACAACATTAAACCCACCAAACTTTTCTTGGACATATGCTGGTATAAGCGTATTAGATGGTGATGTTTTGGAAATGTCTTGCCATTATAATATGATGGTAGAAACTCTTGGAAGAAAAATTATTGTTGGAGACGTTATTGAATGCTCATTTATGAGAGATATGGATGTTTTGGGTAAAGATACTGCTCAAAATAAATTTTATGTTGTAACATCAAGTGAAAGAGATGAAAATGGTTGGGGTCCAGAATATCACTATCATCTTTGGAAAATTAAATGTAAACCAATCTCAAATTCTCCAGAATTTGCAGATTTATTCAATAATGATGTAGATGAAGATGGTAATCCTATGCCACAAGGCGGTGAAGATGGCTTCTATGTTGAGCCAGGGGATGAAAATGGCGGTGGCGGTTTAGACCCAAATAACACCCAAGATGAAAAATTACAAGAACAAGTTGACGATATTCTTGATGAAGCAGAAGGTGAAGATGGCTCACCAGAAAATGATTGGATGCCAAGTGGTGTATCATATAGATTGCATGACGAACATCATATGATGTTAGCAGTAAATGACAAATATTATATCACAGATGGCTCTCATATTAAAAACAGAGAAAATATTGTTGGTATCGATGGTATTCCCGCAGAATTAAACTGCACAGAAGTACCATATGGAGATACATTCCCTAAGGTTTCCAGAGAAGGCGATTATTTCTTGAGAATTGACTACTTACCACCAAAATTATATAAAAGAGTTTATGTTAAATCACAATCACATACTGCCTCAGTAATATGCGGTGATATTAATGTAACAAATGCTGAATTAACAATTCTTGGTAAAAACTATGATGGTAGTATTAAAAATGATAAAAATGAATTAATTGGAAATATTACTAGAGATAAAGTATATATCAATGGTGCATATGTAGGATATGTTACAGATTCTGGTAAGATAATCAATAATGGTGGTTTAATTATTGGTGAAGTAAAGACCGAAGATATAATTCATAAAAAAGGATGGAAATTGATTGAATTTGATAGACGTGAACGCTGGACAGGCGTACCTGCAAGATTACGTAATGTCATTAATAATGAAAATACATTTGTCAATGAAGCAGGTGATGTTGTTAAGATGAGACAAAATATCAAGAATCTTGCTAAAGCACGCATTAAGAAAGAGCATGGTAAAGATAGACCATGGAATAAGAAACTTCAACAAAAGATTGGTGAAGAAACTGGTATTGAACACGATATTATTGGAATTAAAAAGCCATAAAAATATCTTGACAAACTAAAAAACTTATGATATACTTCATTCTGTATGGATTATGGAAAGGTTTATTATGAGTGACAAATTATTAGGGAAACAAGTGTTAATACTAAATGGAGATTATAGACCATTGAGTTATTATCCATTATCAGTTAATAGCATGAAGAAAGTTCTTAAAGCAATTTTTAAGGGCAAACTTACTGTACTGGAAGAATATGACGACACAATTACAATTGGTGGGTCAACAATGCATTTACCAAAGACAGCTATTTTGAAAAAGTATGTCAATGTTCGTCAATCCCCAAAATTTAATAGATATAATGTATTTTTAAGAGATAAATTTACTTGCCAATATTGTGGTAAGAGATTTACATCTGCAGACCTTACATTTGACCATCTGGTTCCTCGTTATAAAGGCGGTCAAACAGTTTGGACAAATATCATTACAGCTTGCAAACATTGTAATGGTAAAAAAGGTTGCAAGGATGCAAAGGGAAAATTTGTTCCTATGTCTCATCCACATATCCCATCTAATGCTGAATTATTAAGAAATCTTAAAGAATTGCAATTAGATGTTGGTGTACAAATAAAAAATTGGGCTCAATGGATTAATAATATATAAGGAGAAAACATGGCTATGGAGAAAACAATTAAAGAAAATGTTGAAGCAAAGTTGCGTCATCTTAAAAGAGTTAGGGATAGATATAGAAAATATATGAATAAGGTTAAAGAACCATCAGATAGGTTGATTAATAGTACAATCTGTGCAGAACAATTGGTTCAATTAGCGGATTGGGAAAATCGTCTAACAAAATAAAAATTGAAAAAACCTAAAAAATAGTGTATAATACTTAATATGAATAAAGTACAAGAATACATTTATAATCTTCTACCACCAGTAAAGCGAAGAGGAGAGTGGTTATGCTTTAACTGCCCTTCATGCTGTCATTTTGGTGAGAAAAGACCTGACCAAAAGCATCGGGGTGGTATTCGTTTTGATGGTGACGGTATTGTTTATAACTGTTTTAATTGTAGATTCACTTGGGGCTGGTCACCATCATTTCATATGAGTAAAAAAATGACCTTATTCTTACAAGATATGGGGTTAAATACATCTCAAATTATGGATGTAAGAAAATTAATTGATGAATATTTAGATGGTGAAGCAGTTAAAAAAGAGAAGTCAAAACCAAGAATAATTAGAAGTATTCCAGAAGAATATAAATCAATTAAACAATCATTATATGAAGGAGTAAAATCCCCAACCTTATCAAAAGTGTATTCATATATTAGTTCTCGTAATGAACGATTGTTATCGTGGGAAGATTTAATGTGGGCTGAAGGAAGAAACAATTTCCTTATACCTTGCAGAGAGTTTGACAAGATAGTTGGATATTCTTTGAGAAGTTTAAATGATAAAAGTGAGAGTAAGTATATACATTATATTCCTAATGGGTATCTTTATAACTTTGACAATCTATTAAAACAAAGAAAGTATCAAATTGTTGTTGAAGGACAAGCAGATGCGCTGGCAATTAATGGGGTTGCACTTTTAAGTAACGTGTTTACCCCAGAAAAGTTAAAAAGATTGCTGGATTATAAAGGTGATTCAGAAATTATTATTTTACCAGATAGAGATTCTGCTGGTATGAAAATAGTAGAACAAGTAATTAAGGAAAAACTACCATTTAGTGTTTCTTTTCCAAATTGGGATAAAGGAATTAAAGATGCAGAAGATGCAGTCAAAAAATATGGCAGGTTATATACGATATATACTATTATTAATGCCAGAGAAAAAGACCCAATGAAGATAAAAATGAAGCAAAAGGCGTGGTTAAAATGATAGTAAAAGAAAAAATTCTAGTTGAAATTGATATGCCTACAATTTCTGGATTAATTTATCCAAAAGAAATTGTTCCAGAGATTATGACAAAGATAATCAATTTTAATATTGGAGGTATTATCCAAGAAAAACCTGAAATATTGAATCCTGATGATATTAAACCAGTATTAAGGGTTTTTAATCCTCAATGTGTTGTGGATGAAACAGATGAAGGGTCTGAATTATTGCTAATTTGCGATGTTGATATTAATGAAAAATTATTAACACCAAAAGAATTAGAATTAATTAATACAAAACCATGGCGTTTAGCCATCATGGGTAAAGGAGATATTGATTTTGAAACACGTACGGTAAAAAATTATGATTTAGCGTATGTTAATATTGAAATTATTGATGAAACGTATTATAATTAGATTGTGTTTAAATGTAAAGGAAAGTAAGAATGGCAACATTAGATGAAAAAGACCAAAAGACATTAATTGAGTTAATGATTAGTGAACCATCAGTGTTCACAAGAGTTAAATCAATTTTAACTCCTGAATACTTTGATAAAAAGTTTCAGATGGTTATTAATTATCTATTGGAATTTTCTAATCAATATAATTGCCTTCCTACAATTGACCAGTTAAACAATGTCGCAAGAGATGAATATCATATTGTTCCAGGAATTCAACAAAATCCAAATCTTCAGCAATCAGTTTTAGATTCAGTAGAAAGTTTTTGTAAACAAAGAGCATTAGAAATTGCTATTATGTCAGCGGCTGATCTTATTAATAAGGGTGTAGATACTGGTATTGATAAAATCATTAAAGATGCTCAAATGATTTCTATTAAGAAAGATTTAGGTATTGATTTCTGGGAAAATCAAGATGAGTGGCTAAAGCATTTAGAAATCGAAATGGGAACAGTTAAAACTGGCTGGGCTACATTTGATAAAATGTTAGATGGTGGATTTAATTGGGGCTCATTAAACTATGTTGTATCAGTTTCAGGTGGTGGTAAATCATTGTGCTTGGCTAATCTTGGTTTAAGTATGTCATTGATGGGGTATAATGTTGCGTATCTAACATACGAATTGGACAAAGAATTAGTAGGTAAGCGTATTATGTCAATGGCTGCTAATATTCCATATAGAAATATTAGTACACAACAAGGCAAGGTTATTGATACTTTGAATATGAGAAGAATGAATAACAAACCAGGTATGTTTAGAATTATCAATATGCCAAATGGTTCAACAACTCAAGAAGCAGAAGCTATGATTCAAGAAGTTGAAATTGCAACCAATAGACAAATTAATGTGGTGGTTGTTGACTATGCGGATTTAATGAAATGTAATGATAGAAGAATTGACCCAAACAATATTCACTTGGTTGGTAAAGCAATTGCTGAAGATTTACGTGCGATGGCAAGAGAAAGAACTCGTGTTGGTAAGAATACATTGGTTTTAACTGCATCACAAATAGGTAAAGATGCCATGAGTGAAATGGAATTTGACATGAATCAAATCGCTGGCTCAGTTGCTAAAACAAATACTGCTGATTTAATCTTTAGTGTTAGAACAAATCTTGCAATGAAAGCTCGTGGTGAATATGAATTAAAAGTGTTGAAAGCAAGAAATGCTGGATGTGTTGATAAAAAATTAAAATTAAGATATAATGTAGATACATTGTTAATGAGTGATATGGAAGAAATTACAGCAGATAATCCATTATCTCAACAAAGTAGTAATATGACTGGTGCAGTTAATATATTAAATAAGTTGAATTTGATGAAGAATGGAGAGCAATTATGAGAGAAGGATTTTTTGAAGTAGATTTTACAGATGAAGATACTTATATTCTTTTAAGAAAAGAAGATATTAGACAATTTAAATATTATCAATATAATACTAAAGATGAAAAGGGGGTATGGTTTAAAGATTGGGCATTTATGTTTACAATGGCTGATGGGGACGTATGGCCTGTTAGTCGCAAAACATTCTTAAAAGTTGTAGTGCAAGCATTAGATATGGATTCTTACCATAAAATATGTGATAGAATAGGAGAAAGTTATGAGTAATATACCTAGTATTGATGCATTAAAGATTGGCATTAAAGCAATTAGAGAGCAAGATAAAAAAGAAAGACGTTGGGAAAAAACTTTTGATGAAATGCTTGACGGAAGGTTTATTTGTTGCCCTTCTCAAACCTTAAATACAGCATTATTAAAAGTTTTGGAAATAATGTATAGAGATGAAGAAGAACAAATCATCTCTTGGTGGATATATGAAACAGATTGTGGAAAGAGAAAAGATTTCCATATCTATGATGGTGGTGGAGTTATCCCAACAGATACTATAGAAGATTTATATGATTATCTTATAAAGTATCATTTTAAAGATACTGCCAACAAAACACTTACTGATGAGTTGGTAGAATATATTAAAGATAGTAATTCAAAGAAAATTGAAGTTACTATTGAGAACACTGCTGCAGACCTTCCACCAAAGATTATCTGCTAAGTAATAAATAATAGTATAAGTTATATAACGGAGAAAAAAATGAGAAAAGATTTTATTAAACAATTAACAGAAGCAGCAATTTCAACAACAGATTTAGCTTTAAATGTTGAAAGCATGAGTGAAGCAATTCAAGGCATGATTGAAAAAATTACAAATATCAAAACAAAAGATTTGGCTGTCTTAGTCAAAAAGATTAAATATGATAATGATATTCAAAAAGCCGATGAATTCCAACAAAACATTGGTGGTAAATTAGACCAATTAATTCAATCCATGACAGAAATTAAAGGCGAAATTGATAACGTTACTGTTAGTATGTTAAACGGTGATGATTCTATGGGTTCAGAAGAAGGTTCAGAAGATTTGGGTTCTGATATTGACTCAGATTTTGGTGAATTCAATGCTGACGAAGGTTCAGAAGATTTGGGCTCAGAAGAAGATTTCGGAGCAGAAGAAGGTTCAGAGGATGAAGGTTCTTTGGATGATTTAGCTGCTGAATTGGAACCAGTAGGTAGAGAAGAAAAGTAATGGAAAATTTACAACAACTCATTAAGGCAAACATTAATTCCCTCATCCAAGCAAAATTTGCTGAGGGAATTAGTGAATTATCTACAAAAAAGATTATTGCTTATATCACTAAAAAATATGGTATTGAAGCAGATGAAAATTTAATTTCAGAATTATTAACAAATAATCCAAATGTAGAAAGTGTTGTTGATGATAAAATTACATTAGGCACACCAGAACAAAAAGATGAAGAAAATTTGGATGATGAAATCCATGATACAGCTGTTGACCAAGCATCTAAAAATTTGGATGATGGTATTGCTTTTGAAAGCGTTACAGATGCATTGGATAAAATTAAAACAGGAATGGTTATTAATCCAAAAACAATTAAATTAGATGAAAGTGATTTATACTATCATCTTCATTATGGCGCAAAGAAAAGTAATAAAAAATACATAGTTAGTAATATTTTACCTAAAAAAGATTTGACAGAAAGTGTTGTTAGATGTAAAATAAACAAGTCATCCCTTTTCGTAGAGATTCCAATTACTTGTTTTATAAAAAAATAAAAATAAATTAAAAAAATGCTTGACAAAAAAATGAAAAAATGTTATAATGCATTATAAAGAAAAGAAAAAAAAGAAAGGTAAAAGAAATATGTGCTTAATTTTTATTAAACCAAAGACAGCAAAAAATTACTTAACACATGAGAGATTTATTAATGCATTAACAAATAATCCTCATGCAGTTGGTATTGTCTATCGTGATAATGGTAAAGTAAATATTCAACGTTTTGTTAAGCCAGAAGCAAATAAAGAAGAAATCTATAACATTATTAAAGATAAAGAAGAATTTGCTATTCACTTTAGATATGCTACTCATGGTATTTTAAATTTAACAAATACACACCCATTTATTGTTACAAATGGATTATGCATGATGCACAATGGTGTCATGAGTGAATTTGGTAATTTAAATAAGGATTGGAGTGATACAAAGAACTTTGTTGAATACTTCTTAAAACCATATGTTGAAGAAGAAGGTATTGGTGTTGTCCAAAATAAGGACTTTAAGGAGGATTTGGAAAAGGTTATTGGTGCTGGTAATAAATTGTTGTTCATTGATAAGGATTTTAATTTTAGCATTATCAATGAAAATGCTGGTGTATGGAGAGAAGGTTGCTGGTTGAGCAATTCATACTCTGTTGAACCACCATACTCAACATATTATAACACTTACGCTCCAAAAGATGGAACAGCTGGTAAGTCCTCAAAGAAATCTTATAACTACTATGATGATTTCTATGGTTCTGAAGATTATGGATTGTATGATGATGATTATACAACATATCTTGCTGGCTCAATGACACGTCAAGAAATTGATAATTTCATTGGTAAAGAAGTCGCATCTGGTTATACACAAGGTATGGACATACCTTATGAATTAGAATACGATGAAGATTATACAGCCAATATGACACTAGATGAATTAAACAAGAATTTAGTAGATATTGGTGAACAAATCAAGAAAGGTATTTACAAAGGTAATACTCCATTTATGTGGGAATTGGTTGTTGATGAAAAAGATATTGATGTATTATTAAAGAATGATGATGCGGATGCAGAAGCAAATGCTCAAATACAACAATATGCAGATGAACATTCTCAAGAAGATGCTTCTAGTGAATTATCACCTTTAGAAAGAGAAGTATTAGATTATATTAATCTATATTCTTGGACAGCTGAATCTGAATTAGAAGACCGTGATATGCCTGCTATTAAGAAATTACTCCAAAAAGGATTAATTATAAAGAAAGATGGAACAGGTAAAAATGGTAACAAAATTCCAGGTTATTCCCCAATTGGTGAAAAAAATACTTTTTAAATAATAAATAAGTTTACAGATATATTGTAAGGATAATTATAAATGTTGTTCATACGACCATTAAATAGATGTTTTAGTGAAATGATTAAGCAATACGCCAATCATTCACCTAAACATACCTAATGATGGGAGAGAAAACATTAAATAATTATTCTAATTAAAGTCATATATCAAAAAGTTTATTTAAGTTAGAATCTCCCAGTGAAAATTGGGAGATTTAATTTTTATAAAAATGTCTTGACAAATGATTTTAGTTATGTTATATTTGTGTTGTTGTTAAATTTAGTGAATAGGAAAACTTTTTATCGGGTGGTAGTTCAAAACGCCTTCAAGAACACTTGTGACGGCACAAGGAGATACTGGACTAGGAGACCAGTTACCCGACCATATATGAGCCTATAGTATAATAGTAGTACTACAGCCTTTTAAGCTGCAAGCGATGGAGCGTAACCATCTGGGCTCACCAATTATTATAGGTCATTAGCACAATTGGTTAATGCTACTCCCTCTTAAGGAGAAGATTTACGGTTCGAGTCCGTAATGACCTACCAAATTTTATGGGCATGTTAAGTAACTATTAGGGAAAGCTATTTGACGTATACTAGAGAATAGATAACTCCGAAATATTTGGGTTCAATACCCATTATGCCTAGTTTGATGATGTGGCCGAGAGAGTTAGGCACTAGTGAGGAATTGGCAACGTGGGGATTGACTTCCATCATCATCACTTTTATTATGGCGCATTAGCTCAGTTGGTTTAGAGCGTCTGAATCATAATCAGAAGGTCCTCTGTTCGAGCCAGAGATGCGCTACCAAATTTTTTTCTTGACAAATGATTTTAATTATTATATAATCCATTCTGTTGTTAAACGGAGTGAATAAGAAACTATTTAACTGGACACATGAGTGTTATCAAGTTAAGTATAATGTTCGGCATAACGATGGTTCGAGTCCATCCTGAACGGCAAGAGCTGTTCAGTAGTGATAAGAGGTATAACACATGTCACCCATTATATGGATTAGAAAATTTATTATATGTGTACAGTATATATAAATTTATGATGCAAAGTACAAGCACGCATTAATGTGTTCTGTTAAATAGTTTCTTGCAAGAAGGTTGATTGGATTAGTTGTCGGCACAGGAGATAGTCGCCGATTTAAGAACAGTATAAACAACGATATACCTCGCTAGGACTAGTCTTGTAAGTATTATCTTTAGGACCTAGTGTAAACCAATCATTTTATTGCCAGTGTCGTATTCCAGGTGGAGACGTGTGTCTGAAGAACACAACAAGTTGGCTCGATACCAACCGCTGGCACCATTTTATGTTGGCATTGGTGGAATTGTTAGACACGATAGGTTGTGGTCCTATTGCAGAAATGCGTGTGGGTTAGAGTCCCATGTGCCAACCCATTTTATGAGAATGTAATTCAAGTGGTAACAGAATAAAAGGCCAGTAGTGCTTTTCAATATAGGTTCAAGTCCTATCATTCTCAAAGGATAGAGAATAGAGTTCGTTGGTAGAACACTCGATGAGTATCCCTCATCGAAAAGTATAGGTTCGATTCCTATTATTCTCTATCTATATTTAAGGGCGGTAGCTGAATCTGGTGTTAGCGTTGGTCTTATAAACCAAGTCACTGGCAATTTGCCGAGATGTGGGTTCGAATCCCATCCGCCCCACCAATTTTTTATTATATAGTCATAATGTAGGTCAATTTAAGAGTACATAATTGAGGTCAGCGTGGGTTCGATTCCCACCCGACTGAGGTCAATTCTCAGTTGGTAGTTTAATTGGCAGAAGGCTTATAGGACTGTACTTGGACTTATTGATACTAAGGAGTTGCAAATCCAAAGTGGAAGTGCTTTGCTATAGAAATGCACATTATGACTATACAATAAAAAGTTTTATAAAATTACTATTGACAAATTATTCAAAAAATGGTAATATAAATACATAAAGTTGTTAAACATAGTGAATAAGAAACTTCTATTATAAATCTCTACCTTTACGTGGTATAGAAGATGAGTATAATGAACGAGTGGTTTGCAAAACCATTATTAGTAATTAGAAACCAAGAGAGATTTGGAGTATATACTTCCAAAAAAGGGTATGCGTTCTAATATGCATGTTAGAATATGCACCCATAAGAGTATGGATAAAGTATTATCTAGAGTAGTTTGTTCATAATCAATATCCGCTAGTCTCGTAGGCGAGAAATTATTATTGGTTCTTTAAGTATGGTTTTTCCCAATATTTCAAAGGCTTTTTCACCAATTATTTAAGGAAAAAGAATACCAAAAAATGTTGGAGCTTATAGAGGGGTGGTGTAACCTGGTTAACATAACGAGCTGATACCTCGTAGACGTGATGAGTTCGAATCTCTCCCCCTCTACCAATTTTTTATCGGGATGTCGCCTAACCTGGCCATGGCACTACTTTTGGGTAGTAGAAAAATGGTGGTTCAAATCCACCCATCCCGACCATTTATTTTGGACCGTTAGCTCAACTGGACAGAGCAACAGCCTTCAAATAGGAGCACTATATTGGCGACAATATATGTGAATGAAACCGAATTCGGTGAAACCTTTAAAATGGCAATACCGAGCTAAATTGACTTTAAGTCATAAATGTGTAGAGAACAGGTGGTTTCCATCTCAATGAGATGAAGGTATGTTCCAGACCACAAACCAAATGGGTAGTGAAAACTATAGTGGTAAGCTAAGCTGTAGGTTGCAGGTTCGAGTCCTGCACGGTTCGCCAATTTTTAGAGAAAAGTTCTTCAGGTATCTACTGAAGATGTTAGAGCTAAACGGCTTATAGCAACAGTTCTTCACAATCATTACATTAAGATGATTCTGTGGGCGTATGACGGAATTGGTAGACGTAGCAGACTTAAAATCTGCCGACTGTAAAGTCATCCCAGTTCGACTCTGGGTATGCCCACCAATGGGTGTGTAGCTCAGGTGGTTAGAGCGTTACGTTGACATCGTAAAGGTCGCAAGTTCGAGTCTTGCCACACCCACCATTGGGTGATTAGCTCAGCTGGTCAGAGCATATGCTTTACACGCATAGGGTCGGGTGTTCGAATCACTCATCACCCACCAATTTTGGGGTGTCGCCAAGTGGTAAGGCAGCGGGTTTTGATCCCGTCATCGTTGGTTCGAATCCAGCTACCCCAGCCAATAAAATAAATTCTTGACAACGGAATTAAAATGTTGTATAATAAATAAAGTCAATGGTCATGTGGCAGAGCTTGGTTGATTGCACTGGTCTTGAAAACCAGCAGCGGGGTAACTCGCTCAGAGGTTCGAATCCTCTCATGACCGCCATTTAATGCGACTATCGTATAATGATTATTATTGAACCCTTCCAAGGTTAGGATGTGGGTTTGATTCCCACTAGTCGCTCCAAATAAACAAAAATAACTGAAAGGTCATCTTATGAATAATGGAATAGATATAATTAATAATGCTAAAGCGGCAGAATATAAAGCACTTATTGAAATAGCTGCCGAAGATCAATCTGCTGCTAAACAGATACTTAGAGGTGGTGGTGCAAATGGTGGTCCAATAACACGTTCTATGATGATTAGACCAATTAAATCATTAAGAATATCAGAAGATGCTTTAAAACTTTGTATAGAGCATAATGTAACGCCATTTGAATATTTTACATTAACAGATGATCAAATTAGGAAAAAATATGGTAATTTCTTTGGTTCTAATATTAAGAATTTAGAAAAATGTCATGAAATTGGTCATTATTTAACTGGTGATCATAATATTCCTAATAAATGTGTTATTCAGAAAATGGTTGAATTAAATCAAAAAAATCCTGATGCAGATGTATCTGAATATAGAAAAATATTAAATGAACAATCTTATGATTTAATAACATTAGAAGAGAATCAAAGATTAAATGAAGCAGGATTACAATCATCTGGAACTAAAGAGCAAAGAGATGCATTATGTTCAAAGAAATATGAATTTACAGATTTATGGATTACACCTGAATATGTTATAGATAAATTCTTTGAATTAAGTGGTTTAGATAGAAATAATTGTTTAGATCCTTGTGCATGTGATGGTAGATGGTTGAAAGGACAAGGATATTCTATAGATATTATACCTATGGATAAAAATGTTCATCAACATGATTTCTTAACATTAACTAAAGAAGAAATACCATCTAACATTAATACAGTTGTTGGAAATATACCATTTAGTTTGACATCTGAATTTGTAAATAAAGCATTGGAATTATATGATGATTGTTATTTTCTAGTAAATGGTGATACAATCTTCAATTATTTTCCAAATAATATTGAACACATTTACATTTTCTCTGGTTTAGAAGGAAATCAAGCGGATAATAGAAGTAGATGTCAATTTGATGTTCCTTATTTGTTTAAATCAGATTTGTGGTGTTGTATTGTTCATATAACTAAAAATGAACAACCTAAATGGATTATTGAAAAGGATTTAACTAATGAAGTTAAAAGAGATGGTTATCATGTAGCATTAGGAAAAAATGTTTATATCAAATCCGATAAATTAATTGATGATGATTCAAGATTTAGTAGAATACAAGTTACCAGCGATATTAAATATAAAGGTGGTAAGAAAATAAATGTAAATGGTGAAATCGTAGATATGAAAAAAATCTATAATGTTTAAAATTATCTATTGACATTTAAAATTATTTGATATATACTAATAACATAGTTAATAGAAAAGAGTTTTGTGGCTGAATAATCTGTTGAAGGCGGATAAGGCACTATTAATATTATTGAAAAATAATATCGATAGGTAGATAGGTTATGGTACATAAATCTAATCAAGCAATGGTTGGCCAACCATTGTGTCGTAAGAACCAGACAAATCGTTAGTTATAAAGCTGACTTCTGTATCTGGTTGGTGGTAACCATTCCACCCAGCATTATAGTAAAGGAGTAATTAACCTTTATTGCTGTGGATGAATAATGTGCTATAATTGATTCTTGTGGGTAGTCAGGAATCCCATCATTTTATTAAACTATTGCTGCTACGTATGTAGTGAGGACTTGGGAGGCCCTTTATTGGCAATCGCAAGGCAGTAACCAAAAGCAGTGTATTTTTGGTAGCAATAGTTTAATCCATTAAAAATAGACAAGGCATTCATCCAAATATTTTATAGCGGGGTGGAGAAGTAGTTAACTTGTTGGTCTCATACGCCAAAGAACGTAGGTGCAAATCCTACCCCCGCAACCAAAATGGGTAAGCGGCGAAGTTGGAGAGTCGCAACAGACTGTAAATCTGTCGCCTTCGGGCTGAGTTTGTTCGAATCAAACCTTACCCACCATTTTGTTCCGCAGTAGCTCAATGGCAGAGCAATCGGCTGTTAACCGATAGGTTGTAGGTTCGAGTCCTACCTGCGGAGCCATTGACCCTATCGTCTAGAGGCCAAGGACATCGCCCTTTCACGGCGGTAACACCAGTTCAAATCTGGTTAGGGTCGCCAATAAATAAGAATACAAGCCCTTGTAGCTCAGCTTGGTTAGAGCACTCGCCTTGTAAGCGAGAGGTCGGAAGTTCGAATCTATCCCAGGGGCACCAAAATAATTAAATATATTATTGACATTTTAGATAAATAATTGTATAATGAGTTTGTAAGGAACTTAAAATGAATAAAGAACAATTATTTAATGAACAACCAGAAAAATTTATGTTAAAATGTGGTGTATGTGGTAAAGATTTTTTACCAACATCATTTAAGCAATATAGCAATTTAACTAAAAAGGCAAAAAAATATAATAGAAAGTTTTATTGCTCGGATGAATGTAAAAGAATTGAAAAAGGTTCTAAAAAAGTCGTATGTAAAACTTGTGGGAAAGAGTTTTTTATAAACAAATACGATAAAGAACATAGAGAAAATCATTTTTGTTCAAGAGAATGTTTTTTATCATTTAAGAAGAAAAATATTAAAACATATATTTGCAAATATTGTGGGAAAGAGTTTCTTCCACAACAGAGAAACTATAACAAATATTGTTCTCAAGAATGTCAGCATAATAATATATTAAAAGATATAGATAAAAAAATTGAAAATGGTGAAAATGTTAGTTCGAGAAGTTTAAGGAATTATTTTTTAAGACATTATAACAAATGTATGAATCCAGAATGTAAATGGAATTGGGATAGTGGTAATAATCCAATTTTAGAATTACATCATAAAGATGGTAATCACAATAACAATACATTAGATAATTGTTTGCTTTTATGTCCAAATTGCCATTCTTTAACAGATAATTATAAGTTTAAGAATGGTCATTTATCATCAAGAAAATATAGAAAGAAGTATTATAATAAATAAAAACAATGGGGAATTAGCTTAGTTGGTAGAGCGCTAGATTTGCATTCTAGAGGTCAGGAGTTCGAATCTCCTATTCTCCACCAAATTACTGGGGTTGTAGCTCAGCTGGTTTAGAGCGCCACACTGTCACTGTGGAGGTCGTGGGTTCGAGCCCCATCAATCCCGCCATTAAATTTTTTATAAAAAATCTCTTGACAAGTTTTCTAAAAAAGGTTATAATAGTGTTATCAAAATGATAAGGGACTAGCAATAAGAGGACGCTCACGCCCCCTTATCTGAGAAGAACTTTAATGTAAAAGGTGATTCTTGAAGCATATAGTTCTATGCGATGGGAAAGAACATTGACATTATGGAATAGACATAGCAGTAACCGTTCAATAATAATTCGCTGAAAAGAATTACAGGATGGACCTAATCTGGCGGTGTAAATAGCGAATGCTATTGTAGAAATACAATATGGGTGGCTCGGTGGTTGCAGGAAGAGGGAAACAGGGTTCAGTAACCAAATAACTTGGACAGATTCTAATCAAATCTTCCAAGTTTATTTTTTATATACTCTTGACAAATAATTAAAAATATGATATAATACAATCGTTGAAAGAGAGGACGATATGGAAGATAATGAATGCTTTTATGAATTAAAATCTGCATATAATGATAAAGTTGTTACAATAAAGTTTAATGCTCCAATTACATTTAATGATGTTGTTGATAATATACAAGGATTTTTATATGCTTGTGGGTGGAGTGAAGAAACAATTAAAGAACATATTAAAACACATGATGATATGTGGACAGAAGGACAAAAAGAAAAGAAAGATGAATAGTCGGGTGGCAGAGTATGGTCCAATGCAATGGTCCGCAAAACCATAAAACCGTGGGTTCAAATCCCACCCCGACTTCCATATACCCCTGTAGTATAACTGTAGAGAATATTGGAATACGAATCCAAAGATGTGGGTTAAAATCCTGCCAGGGGTGCCATTAATAAGGATAAAAATGTTTTATGATAACGATTGGATGGAATATGTTGCCGCTTTATTAATTATTATGGCATTATATTCTGGTCAAAATAGTAAATAATGGTGGGTTACTCAAGTTGGTTAAGAGGACTGATTGCTAATCAGTTAGGGGGATGCAAGTCCCTGCAGAGGTTCAAATCCTCTACCCATCGCCATTAGGGGCATGGTGTAACGGTAGCATTACGGTCTCCAAAACCGTCAGTTGGGGTTCAAATCCCTATGCCCCTGCCATTATATGCGGGTTTAGCTCAGTTGGTAGAGCGCAACCTTGCCAAGGTTGATGTCGTGAGTTCGAGTCTCATAACCCGCTCCAATTAAATTTCTTTGCCAGGATTTCTTGGTGGATTATTGTTTGGACGATTATGTCTATTTTTAATTACATATTTTTCGTCTATCTTATCATTACCACGGAAATAAAGTTGTCTATCCTTTTTCAATTGTTCTTTGTTTGTAACATAGATTTTAGATAAGTCAGTTACACCATAAACATCATCAACATAGAACAATGTTTGAGATGGTAATGATGGTTCTAATCTTAAATCTCTAGCATATTGTGAATATCCAACAGTTGTTCCATTAGCAATAGTATGTTCAAGAATAATTGGTGTATGGAAGTGTCCAATTAATAACCAATCAACAGGTTTCCCTATTTGCGCATATGCTTGTCTAGTTTTATGTTGTCCTCTAGCAATTGTAGCAGAGCAACCAATAAATCCAGTTCCACCTCTTGAACCAATTCTATCACCATGTGTTGCTAAGAAATTATATCCACAAAGTTCAAAATATGCTTCACCAGATTTTGGTGTATAGAATGTTATATTTTTATGGTCTTCTAATTGTTTCTTAACCATAGCAGCAATTAAAGAATCGTAGTTATGTTCGCTAACACCTTTTGATTGTGGTTTCTTTGTTGTTCTACCATGATTACCCATGACGGATATAACCCAAACATTTCCATATTCTTTTTCAAATGCTTGTAACATTTTTACTTTTTGTTCAGCAACTTCCATACAAGCATCTATTGGGGTTACATCATTTGTTTCTTTTAATTCATCGTGTATATCACCTGATACATCATCACCCAAGAAGCATACAACAATACCTTTACAAGATTTTTCTTTTGTTCTTGTCTTTTTAATAGTATTGTTAATAAGTCTATCCCATCTTTCTCTGGCAACTCTTGTTGAGTAACAGTTTCCATCTGGAACTTCTCTTGGATTAACATTTTCACCATAGTGTATGTCTGATACTAATAAAACTGGTATATTGTCAGAAACTTCTCTGTTATCTTTATCTGGTAAAGTCCATTCAGGAATAACAGCATCGGTATTGACTAATCCTAATGTTTCATCTAAACGAATGTTTAAATGCGCAATTTCACGTTGCGCCTTTTCATAACTTTTCAATAATGTATTGAGTTTGTTTTTATAGATTTCGACAAAAGGATTATTTTTGTCATAGACACGATTAACAGTTTCTTCAATTTTTTTTGAAAGACGTTCTTCTTCATTCATTGAGAACCTCCCTGTTATCTACAAATATTTATCAATTTTTAATTATCTTGAATGTCGAATGCCTGCTGGCATTATTGGGGTTTTGTAAGTTCTTGAGGTAGGATGTTCAGATTTATATGCTCCATATAATAATCCAAGAATGAGCAATACTCCAACTGCACCCATCCATAAATCTAAATGTGAATTTTTCATATCTAAGGGTGTTATATGTTTTAATTTGCCTTTAGAATTATATGTCCAAACCATAGGATACTTTGCGGTGTAATCTATTTTTTTAATAAGTTTATCATTTTTATAATGATATTCCATTACACCAAAAGTTCCTTCTTTTTTAATAATTTTAATATTGCTTTTCTTCATAAAAATATTTATAATTACAGATAGTTATGCCCTTGTGATGGAACTGATAGACATGGCGGTCTTAGAAGCCGCTGCCGAAAGGCGTAGGAGTTTGAATCTCTTCAGGGGCACCAATTTAATAAAGGATTTCATATGTATGAAGGAAATTATTGTAAAATAATTAATAGATTTACTAGGGAAACGGTTGTTGCTGGAAAAGTTATTAATAATAAACAACTTCCATTTAAATGTATTACATTTGATAATAGATATTTCTTTAACGTTAGTAGAAAACACTTATTTTATAAATTTATAGTTTGCGATTATTGTGATGAAGTAAAATTTGATGATACAAAATATAAAGTAGAACTGTGGAGAAATGCATTTAAAAATTCTAAGGCATTTGTTTTCAGAGAATATGATATAAAAGAATTAGATGATGAAATTAAAGATTTAGTATATGCTATTAATAATATTCCTATTAGAACGTCTGGCAGTTGCTGTGGACATGGAAAATATTATGCATGGGTTGATATGTGCTTTACTAATTTTAGTCAAATAAGAAAAATAATAGATATATTAAATATTAATGATTTTAAAAATAAATTTACTTTAGAAAGTAATGATGGTATAGTAAATGAAGATAGTAGTGTAATAACATTAAGATTTAGAACGAATAGAATTGGTGAAAAAGCATATAAAGACATCAAAGATTTGGTTAAATATATAAACTTATTAAAGGATGTATAATGAATAATTTTATTAAAGATTGGATTAATTCTAATCAATATACAGAAGAAGAATTAAAACTTATGGAGACAGAAAGAAATATTCCAGGAATTCTTTCATCAAATGATTCCTATGAATCATTGTGTAAAGAATGGATTAAATATCTTCCATATAGTAATTTAAATTCTAATACAACAATTACGGTTGATGATTGTGAAACAAACATTATTGATAAATTATTTTCATTGTATGTAAATGACGAAACACTTGTTATTTCATCAAATAAAGAGCATCCTTCTGTTACTAATAATTTAGATAAATGTAAAAATAAAATCATTTTAGATTATGAAAATGATATATTGAAATTAAATTATTCTAAAATTATTAATGAAATTAGCAAGTATAAAAATGTGTTTGTTATTATTGTTGGCACTCATGTTAGTAATGGAATGATTACACCTCAATGCTTTTTTGTGACATTAAAAGAAATCCTTAAAAATGTTAATCATAAAATTGTATTGGATGATGCCCAAGGTATATTTTTAGTTCACAGAGATTATAGTATCTTTGATTACATATTAGGCACGGCACATGCAACTATTGAAAGATATAATATGGGAATATGTATTTCTAATAATAATCAAGAAATTGGATTTAGATATGGTAATTGGTTAGAAGAACATATTAAGAGAATTGATATATTATCTAAAAGATTATATAAACTATCTGAATTTAGAAATATGATGACAAATTATTATTATAATAGAATTTTACATTCAGCAAATTTCTCTTTATATACTAATCCATTAGTATCACCTAATATTTTCAGTATTATTGATAAAAATAAATTGTTTACAAATGTCTATGAAGAATTGGCAGATAATCATATGGAACTAGACGGAATAAGAGATGGTGATATTAATTATGTGCGATTCAGAGGGCAATATTTTGTCGGGGATGATAGATTGTATAAGGCAATTGGGGTGGTTGATAAATTTTTAAAATTTTTTGAAGAAAGTACTTGACAACGAAATAATTATGTGGTATAATACTCTTGTTCTTGAAAAAAGAGTGAATATGAAATGCTCCGTATGGAGTTATCAGAGTTGAAGGATTCTCTGCTATATTAGGTTTTCATCGGGTTCATTGATGATGTAAATGAGTATGACTTCCTACCTAATGGGAAAAACTAATCCTTCACCTTATGGTTATGTTCGGTAACTGGCTCATGCTTGTGGTGCAGGTTCAACTCCTGCCATATAATGAAATGGGTTCCCACCTTGAGCTGTTTTGGTTCAACTCCAATTATGACCTTACTAGTAAAAAAAACTGTGGCTGCTATTGAAACAGCAAGTAATTAAGGCCTTAGCCACAAAAATATTTTTTTAAAAAAAAGTTCTTGACATTTGATAAAAATTGTAGTATAATGATGTTATCAAAAAGAAAGAGTTGTTAACAGTGTGAATAAGAAAGATTTTAAGAGTTTAGATGCTCAAAAATTTTGGATTTCGCCTGTGTGCAGGAATGAGCATCCTTCTTAATTACCAGTATCAAGGGATTAATGGTTTGTTGTTTGTCCGTTTTTCTCTTAGTGTGAGTATAAATCTGGTGGCGTTTTAGAAGCAATGGAAATCCTTTGTACCTTATCCGTTGAGGTTGGGTCGGCAATGATGTTGAGTCGTGAAAAATAGTGAATACATTCGGTGTCGTACACTCTTACGCTTATACAAGATGTCCGTTAAACACTTGCTTGATAGTAGTATATCCGTTTTATTTCCTTTCAATATACTACAAATTGCCGTAGTGGATGGTGTGATATTCACTCCTTGATTAAGTTCTCGTTGGGAATAGGTTAAGTTCTCGTCCTTTTGTAAGGATATGCGGCATCAGTACAAATATGATGGACCTTTACGTGGTTGATGCTATAAGTAGTTTGATTGGGTATTACCAGAGAAACGAAACTGACACATCATATTCTGCGGGGTTACACCTAACTTTATAGCGGTGTTATCTATCCCTTGCCGAGAGTTGGCTTGGTGGGACGTGCTCTCTTTAATCACCCACCTTATTATGTGCGCACGCTTTGTTAACGAAGCACAACTGGTTCTTTCGATTATTTCTTTTACGCCTTAAAGAAATAATCACCACGTGTGGAGTCATTTGGAAAGGTTGACTTCCCAATTTAAATGAAAACAACTTTCCTGGTAAGTTTGCAGTTTAACCATTATTTTAATTACTACCTCCCCCCCCTTTTTGTAATTAAATATAAAACAAACTGCATCTATTTAAACCCTCTGACTTTTCAGAGGGTTTTTTCATTGACTATGTAAATAAATTATGGTATAATATACTTGAAAGGAGAAAAAGATGGTAAAGAAAATAAAAAAGAGAAATCCTATAGCAAGGGATTTGTTGACAAGCGGATTGTATAGACCAAGAGTTGTGCAATCTAAAAAAGTGTATAATAGAAAGAAATTAAAAAATGGGAAAGAATTAATTAAAAATCTTTCCCATTTTTCTTTATCTCATCAGAGTTGCCCAATCAAAAATTCGATTAACTCTGTTTCTCCATCCTTTTCCATATATCTTCCAAGTAGATAATGACTTAAGATAATCAATTCTACTATCTCTTAAATCCCAAGATACTTGTTGTAACTTATCATATGTATTGGTTGCTTGTTTAACCTTGGTTAGAGTTCCATTACCAATAACACCGTCATCAGTTACACCTACTGCTTGTTGCAACAGTTTAATACTCCTCTTTACTCCAGAATTATAAGCACAATCAACTACTAATAAGTTTATACCATTTGGTAATTCATCGCATCTACACTTATCCCAATATTCTTTTTTAAAAATATCGCATGCATCTTCTTTAGTTAAATTAGCAATATCTAAATTTGGATATGCTGATGCGGCTACACCCCATTTAGTGCCCTTTAATTCTCCAACGCCAACTTTTCCACCAGTCCAGTTACCTGGGTCATTCTTATCCATAGATAATTTACTACCGCCTTCAACTGTAAGAACATATTCAAAACATTTCATTAATACTGATTCTTCCATTTTTGTCTCCGTTTTTGTTTCTACAACAGTTTTTGGTGATTCTTTTACTTCTTCTTTTTTAAATAAAAAACTAAACAAACCCATAATTACTCCCATTTATACGTATCATTTTCCAGTAATACTTTCTCCATACATTGTAAATATGGGCATTCTGTTTGATAATACATATGTGCTTTTACTTCATCACCATTTTCTAATACATAATCAAAGCAATCACGTTTATATAATGCTTCAGGAGTATTATCACATCCTTCATATGTGTCTAAATAGTGAAATAATTTTTCATCAATTTCATAGATTTCTCCAGATATTTTTTTATCCCCAAAATTAAACACCATTGGGTACATACCATTACAAGAAATCATTGAAAATTCATTATTTTTAGTTGTGGCTTTACCAATATATGTCTCATTCATCAAATATTGATTAGCACTATGGTTTTTCATTAAAGTACCATAAACAAAAAGATAAGTTTTACTCATATATAACTCCTAAATATGTGTTTATTTATATTCTAATAATGCAAAAATAATGCTTGACAAAAAAGTTTTTATATGATATAATGACTTGTATTTAGAAAGGACGTAATATGATGAACTCTGATTATAAAACTGTATATTGTAACAAGCATAATAAAACTTATGCTGATATGATTGATTGCATTACATATAGTACCCAAACAAAGTATATCAAATGGGAAAAGAAATATGATTCCCAAGGCGGTTTATGGTACTGGTTTGGTGAAGATAAAGAATATAAAGAAAGATACTATTTTTATATTGATAACCCAGTTTGCGGATCAGTATTGCAAATTGTATCAGATAAAGAACAACGTAATTTTGATTTAGATGATATGTCTTTTCCAACAGAATTGAAAAAGTTGGCAGAAGCCGTTACAAATAAGCCAGCTACAAGCACAGCTGTTTGTACAATAGACGATTATTATAACAAATATTATGGTGGTCGCTACGGTAGTTGCAGTAATTATGGGTGCGGAAGTACTAGTGATTATTACACATCTTACAAGGAACTTAAACGGCAAAAAGCAGATAAGCAATTAAAAACGGTTGAACCAACTCGGAACTTTGAAACGTTATAAATATATAAGATAACGATTTTATAGGCAATAAACTATGGAGCAGTCAACCTTATTAGTTTTATGGAATGATGTAAAAAACGGTGGTACCAGTTTATATATTCTTTGCTTTTTTGTCTTAATGTATTTTCTCAAACCATATGTACAAAATATATTAACTTTTTTCGGTAATTTAATAAAAGGAAAAGTAGAAAAAAAGACAAAAGAATATACCGTACAAGATGTTAAAAACCACCCAATTTTTAAGGATTTGGATTTCTGGCTAGATGTCGGAATTAAATCCTTGAAAATGAATAATATTAATATAAATTATCCATTAACAAGAATTGCTCATAAAGAAAGTGAAGATTACCTTAAAGCCAAAGAAGAAATAGCAAAAGATATTCTTACTATTAAGTTCACAACCATTAAAGAATATCTTCAAATGTTCTTAGAAGAAAATCCTTTGGAAAATATTGATTTAGATTCCATAAGAGCACATTTTGAAAAATATGTCGCTAAATGTGAAATCAAGCAATATAATAAAATGACCGAAGCAAAAATTCCAGAAGAATTTTTAAAGAAATATTATATATATGAACGAATGGCCCTTGATTTATTAAAAAATAATATGACTGGGGTATTAAGTGAAAGAGCATTTGATTTATCTCCAATATCACGTATATATTTGGCATTAACCGCATTAAATAATTACTTAGCAGAAAGCTATAATACAATGCTTTTTGCTGTTTTTACTATCAATGGCGATTTAAATGGGACTGAATATAAAGGAAATATCATTGGTAAGAAAAAACAAGAGATTTTACAACCACCTAACTCAACATTGGTAATGCCTGCTAGAGAAAAACTAGCTAAAATGTTATATGAATTTGGAGCATCAAGAGTTATTTTATTAAAATATTTTGAAAAGAATAAAGAATTATATCATTCTGCTGTATATGAAGTATGCGCTAGAGGTGTTACAAGCGTATTAGAATCACTTCAACATGTTTCTTCAATGTCAGAATTAGATACAATTAATATACTTAAAAATAATACAATTATTTCTGTTGAAATTTCTAAATTTAACAATCACTTAATGGAGAGATTATCAGCTCGTGGTGATAACGCTATTGTTTTGGTTCCTGTAATTGATGACAATAATTTGATTGGATTACTTGTTTTAGATTATATTTCAGTTGAAGAATTTAATGCAAGACACATGGATAGACATGATAAAAAATTGAAAGAATATGCTAAAGATTTAGTCCCATATATTACATATCCTGAAGATTATCAATTTTAATTTTGACAAATAACAAATTATATTATAATATATGCTATATACAACTATATAGGAGATGAATTATGGTTTCAAGTTATATAGAAAAAGATGTTATTACGAAATTAGATAATAAAGAATTAATTTCTAAGCAACAAGACATTAATGCTAAACTTGCACGAGCATCAGTAAGAGGGTTTCCTGTGGATTTGTATAATGATATGATTAAATTGAGAGATTGGATTGAAGCTGAAATAGATGCTCGTTTAGATGATGGGCGCATGGATGAAGATGAATTGGAAGATGATTTCTAATGACAGAAAAAGATTTAATTAACCTTGGTAATAGAGCTATTGATGCAAATGGGAATATTGTTTATTTTAACGATGCTCTCATTGAATTAATGTATAATGATATAATTCCAGAAGAATCATTGTTTCCTGAAAATGATTGTGATATACAGGCATTTAATGAGTTATCATATAAGAATTTTGATGATGTTTATTATAAATTGCCAAAAGAATTAAAAACCACTGAAGAAAGAAAGAATACTTGGTTTTATCCAAAAAAGATTGACAAAATAAATTTGGATGATTATTTTAATGAGCTGGTCAAAGCATATCCCCAAGCATATAAAGATAGGGTTAAAGAAGAGTTGCAATTATATAAAGAAAAAGGATTTGAAAAGTTTTTGCGATTCTGCATTTATTTTTCTCAAGTTATGCACGAAAAGGATTTTGTGGTTGGTGTTGGTCGTGGCAGTTCAGTTTCTAGTTTATGCCTTTACTTACTTCAAATACATCTAATAGACCCAATTAAATACGGTTTAAATATAAGGGAATTCTTAAAATAATGGTTGACAAATATTCAAAAAAGTACTATAATACCAGTAAAAGAAAGGTTGTCATATGAAAAAAGATGAAAGAAATATGTTTATTATGTTTGCCATAATATTTTTGCTTGGTGGTATTGGAATAATTGTTCCTTACGAAATACTTAAACCAATAATTTGGGTAGCGATAATTACCCTTTACTGTTTTATGATTAGATATTGTTAGGAGAAAAAATGGTTAAAAAACGCAAGTATGAAAAGGAATACAAAGAATACTATGAAAATCTTTTACAGCAATTAAAAGATGGCGGTATTAATAGATTGGGTGTTCAATTGGCAAGAACCAGATATGAACATCTTAATAAAGCATATAATAACTTTGTTGATTTATATGAAGAGAACAATAAAGAAGAAGAATTAGATATACAAGTTACATTAGAACCTGAAGGAAAATAACTATGAAATTTAGAATTATCAGTGATTTACATGTTGATGTGAATGAAAAATATCCTTTTGAATTAAAGGATGATGCTGCATCAGATAATATTGTAACACTGGTGGCTGGAGATGTATCTGGAGACCCAGAATTAGATTATAAGTGGCTAACAGAAAATACAAATTATCATGGATATGTAATTTCTGGTAATCACATTGTTTATAATTATAAAAGAAAGCCCATTCAAGATTTACAACAAATGGAAAAAGAGTTATTTGCTAATTCTGATAGATGGAAATATTTGGAAAAAGAATATGTTGTGTTAGAAGATGAAAAAATTGTCATCTTTGGCGCAACATTATGGACAGATTACGAAATAGGAGCAAATAAATCATGGAATATGGCCATGGCTAAAATTGGAATGAATGATTTTCGTCTTGGTTTGATGAGAACAGATGAGGGGGAAGTACTTGGCCTCACAACACAATGGTGTTTGGATGAGCATATTAAAACATTAAAGGTATTGGATGAGGTTTGTAAAAAATATCCAGATTATACTATTGTTGTAGTAACTCATCACTGCCCAGGAAATAAATCTATTGCTTCACGGTTTTGGGGTTCTGAAATTAATGGCGCTTATGTGAGTGATTTAACAGAATTCATTGAAAATCATCCAAATATTAAAGTGTGGGTATGTGGGCATGTTCATCATACACATAGCTATGTAATTGGACAATGCCAAATATTATCAAACCCATATGGATATGTTCAATATGGTGAAAATAATGAATGGGATAGAAATACAATGAATTTTAGTATTGATAATGGCATCTTTAGAAAGGAGCAAAATGTTAGATAGAAGCAATCAAACTGAAGATAATTATATTGCTGATACTTGGACTGATGATTATAGATTAAAAAGAAAAAATGATGGAACATTAGTTCTTGAAAGAAAATTGCAATCTGTAAGGATAGTAGGTGGTTTTATAGAATTAGATATGTCAAGAGAATATACTTGGCATGAAATTGAAACTGTATCAGAGGATGTAGGAACTCAAGGTAGAGAAAGAGAAAGAACGCCATATGATGAAAATGAAGTAGATACAAAAATTGAAACAAATGATGAAGGAGAAGATATAGATGACGAATAGTAAAGAATGGTATGAAAATTATGCAAAGGAAAATGGGCTAGAGTTGGGTGATGCGGCCGATAAAATATTGACCGTATTGCCTAAATGTGATGGCCATTGTCCGTGTAAATATTATATTTGGCAGAAAACAAGACCAGATGAATTAGATAAAATTATATGTCCTTGTGCTGACCATATGAAAGAAATTGAAGAAACTGGTTATTGTCATTGTCGGCTTTTTAAGAAAGCAAAATAACGCTTTTTTCACATATAAATACTGTAAAGGATAACAAAGGAGATATACTATGGCACGTAGTTTTCGTGGTAAAGAAGTTGATATGTTAAAATTATTCCGCAAGAATGAAAAGAAAATTGCTCTTGGTAATGCACGTATGAATGCACGTGGTGATATTATTGGTCGTGGTGGAATAATTCTTAAATCTCGTGAAGAACAAGTTAAAGAATATGAAGAAAAAATCAAAGAGCAAGAAGGAACTGTTGGTATGAAAGACCCAGCAGAATTATCTGATTTAGAAAAGAAATTACGTAAAGTATCTAAACCAGAAAAAATTGTTGCTAAGAAAAAGAAAGTAGAACCAAAAGAAGAACCAGCTCCTAAGAAAGAAGAAAAAGAAAAAGAAGAAGAAATCATCTTTGATGAATAGGAATTAGTATGGAGATAACAAATGCTATGAAATCCTATTATAATAATAGGGTAAATGAGCATATAAAATTAGTTAATTATTTTGCTGGGAAATTGAATAAAGAATTTCCTATGCATGATTGTGACAAATTTGATGATGAAGCATATGAATCAAATGTTCAATATCTGTGGGAAATCAAAAGTATCCCTAATGTAGAATTTAATAATGTAACTAATGATAATTTAATAGAAGTTTGTGCTGATATATGCGCATTATGCAAACAATATAAAGTTGACCCGTTTAATTATTTGGAAGAACATTTTGAAACAAATGATTCTTTTGATGATGAAAAGAAAAAAATGATTTATAAAACAATTAATATTATGTGGAGTGGTGAATGATAGAATATGGCATTGATATTCCTAATCGTTTAGAATGTTTACCTTCAACTATGTATGTAACTGAAGCTGAATATGGTACAAGAGTTACATCATGGGGTTTTGAGATTCCGCCTGAACAAATGGATTTTGAAGGTAATTTTGTAAGACCAAGATGGTTTAAGGTATTATGGAAAGCAAATAATATTAATAATGTTAATGAAGGTGAATATGTTTTAATTAATCATGGCCACTGGTCATCTTCTATTGAAGCAAATATTAATGGTAAAGAAGAAAAGATTTGGTATATTTCTCCTAAATCTTATAAAGAAGGTATAATGGCTAAATCTATTGAAAAGCCAGAGATACTTAACGAATATATTTAAATTGACAATATCTTTTATTTAGTGTATAATTTATTCTGTAGAAGGAGATGGACTATGGAATTATGGACTGAAAAATATAGACCAAAAAAGATTGAAGATTTGGTTCTTATCAACGCTGAGTTTGGTAATAAGTTAAAAGAATGGAAAGAAAAGAAAGATTTCGGTGGGCACATTTTAATGTATGGACCTGCAGGAGTTGGTAAATCCAGTTGTGTTAATGTTATTCTTAATGAATTAGGTATTGAGGATTACATTATAATCAATGGAAGTGATAAAACTGGTGTTGATGATACTCGTAGAGTTATTGAATATGCTTCAGTTCCATCTGTAACTAGCGATTATAAAGTTGTTGTGTTTGAAGAATTTGAAAGATTATCACAACAAGCTCAAGATTCATTGAAATATGTGTTAGAGAAATTCTCTGGCTGGTGTAGATTCATCTTTACAACTAATAACGTTAATAAAGTTACACAGCCAATTATTAGTCGTTGTCAGGTGTTTGCATTTAATCATTTGGATATGGAATCATTTGTAAATAAGGTTATTAATATCCTTAGAAATGAGAATGTTAAGTTTGTTGATGAAGATGTGGTAAATTATATCAACGCAACATATCCTGATTTAAGGCGTTGTATTAATCTTTTGAATCAAAGTATTGTTGGGGGTGAATTGCTAAAGTATTCAAAAGATAATGATGCTGGAAACCTTGACAAATATCAATTAATGTTTGATTATATGCATGGTAAAGGGTCATTGTTAGAGTTGCAGAAATACTTGGCTTCATCATTCCAAGACAATGATTTTGAAAGTATATATAAAATCTTCTATAATAATATTAGTTTGATTACTCCTGATGTTAATAAATGGGATAAGATTTTATTAAGTATCGCTGAATACTTAGTTAAAAATGATACTGTTGCATTTAAAGATGTAAATTTAGCAGCATGTATCTGCCAGATTAAATCTATTGTGCAATAGTAGTAAAAGTGTTATTTCTCCATAAATACTAATATAAGTATTTGTGGAGATTTTTTTATGTCTAAAATAGTAAGACAACATTTATTTGAACAATTTCAAAGATTGGATGAAAAACTATTAACAAGTGAATTTACATTTGGTTTTGAATTGGAAGCAATTTGTAATGACCAAGACCTTTGCCATCATTTAAGCGATATTAGAGAATATATTGATAGATGCTTGGAAGGCGGAGCACCAGCAGACCAAAAAAAGAAATTAATTAGCGTTAGTAGCATTCACCAAGATTCTTCTGTCCATGGCGATGGAGATGAAGGTGATTATGATGAAGATGAAGAAAATCCAGAATATTCTGGTGATGAATTATCTTTTGAATATGCATCCAAAGTATTTCCTTGCACACCATATTGGTTCCATAGAGTTATATCCACATTAAGAGACCTTATGAATGAAGGTTTTTACACAAATACATCCTGTGGATTCCATCACCATTTACATTTTAACGGAATGACGGAAAGAGATATGGTATGGATGTATTGTAATCTTGCTATGGATTCTGAAGTATATGATAAATTCTCTAAACTTTCTGGTGTAGATAATTCATATAGATTATATAGTAGCGATTGGGCAAGCCAAGATGCAATGTATGATATTAAATCAGCAATAGAAAGTGAAGATTGGAAAGAAGTTATTGCTAAATTAAATACAGGTAAATGGAGAGCATTCAGAATTCACCCACAAGGCACATTAGAATGGCGTGGTCCAAGAAACTTTATGAACTCTCATCAATTGGACAATATTAATCGTTTCTATAATTTGTTTAATAAGTTAATTGATAAACTTAAAACATATATGGATTTAAAGAAATTGACAGGGACACAAATTTCTAAAGAACAATTCTTCCAAAATTTAACAGATGCTGTTAAAAATATGACTAATAAACCAGATATGGAATTTATTAGCCACACAGAAGGTTATGATAGAGCAAAACCATTAAAATTTGTATCTGATAAAGCAGGCGTTGTTAATTATGAAACAATTAAAAAATTAAGAAATAGATTTAAAAGTAATCCAATGTTATTTGTAAAAGTAATTAACTCCGACCCAGATGCATTGAAATTCTTTATTTCATATATTTCAAAGAAAGGCGAATTATATTCATTAATGTCAGATATTCAAGACAAATATCTCAATAATAACAGCGTTGATTATGAAGAAAAGAAAGAATTTGTTCATAATCTTATTGATACATTAAAAGGAGTTGTTTCTGAATCAACCGTTTCTGATATTATTAAATCTTTTGAATTAGATGTATATGATATTCAATTAGCAATTCAAGCATTACATACAGTAGGAACAATTGCAGCATTTAAAAATCTTTTAAGAACAATTATCAGAAACTCACCACAATCTCTTTCAATGAAAGATTTAGAAAAGAGTGTTTACAATTTACTTTCTCATGGAATATTCCTTTCAAGCGTATTGAAAGTATTATTACAAAGACAATATGTAAACATTTTAGGTGAAGATTATATATTAAGAATTATTATGTGGGCGTTAAGAGCATGTGTCTCTACACGTAAAAAGATTGAAGGAACTAATGGTGGCTTAGAATCTGTTGTAGATAAAGTAAAATCATTAGTTACCTATGAAAAGCAAGAAAAAGAATGGGATTTAATTATTTCTGATTTAATTAGTATTGGAAGTGAAGAAATGTTTGCATATCTCATTAAAAAACCATCACAAGAACATATTGCTAAATGGATTGCAAGAAATCCTAGATTACGTGGCGAATTAAGTGATGAAGAAAGAGAACAATATTCGTTTTAAGGGATGAAAAATGACAGAAGAAATTTTATTAGAGAAAAAACTTACAACTGATTTTACAATGGGCTTTGAATTAGAAGCTATTTGGTATGGTGATGATGCTAGTGATTATGAAATTAATCGTTTCTTTGATTCCTGCGGTTTTGATGGTGGTGATTTACACGGAGATGGTTCATTAGATTCTTCAGGAGCTGGCGGTTCTCCATTTGAATGGGCTTCACCTGTATTACCAGTTAATTTAACAACCATTACAAAAATTATTAATATGTATAAAAAAGGTTTAGGTGATTATTTTTATGTAAATGATACATGCGGGTTACATCATCATATTTCTTTCCCTGGAATTAGTGCTGAAGATATGATTTGGATTATGTGTAAGTTAGCATTAGATGACAATATGATTGAAAAAATTGCATACTTTAATGATATTGGATTTATAACACATTGGAGTAAAGCTGACTACTTAAAAAGTTTGAAAAATGCAGTTGAGACAGATGATTATACAAATATTGTTAAATTATGTAATACCGACAAATACTCATTAGTAAATGTTCACTCTCATAAAACATTAGAATGGCGTGGTCCAAGAGGATTCTTAGGAAACACATCAGATGAAGAGGATATTAAAATTATAACTGATTTCTATAAAGTATTCTGGAGTTTTGTCAAATGGATGACGGATGTATTAGATGAAAATGAAATTAATAATGTTTCAAGAGATAACTTTAATGCTCAAATTAAAACAGCAATGAGAGCCCTTGGTATATCTGAAATTAAGAATTTCAAAATGACTTCTGGTAAAGAAAAAGGCATTATGAGTGAAGAAACACTTGCTAAATTATCAAGAAAAGTAAATGATGATATAACATTTATGGCAAAATTGTTTAATACAAATAAAAACTTTGAACAATTTGTCCAATACTTATATAATAAAAATAGATTAGGTAAGCGTGTAGAATTACTTAATGAAAATTCTACTGTCGCCCAAGATGTTAAAAATCAAATTAATAGTATTTGCTATAAGTATATTCCATATAGAATGCTTAAAAAATGGTTTAATACATTGTCAACAGATGCACTGATGAATACATCTAAATTAACATTCAAAAGATTATTAGCAACTACTAGATTAGATGGCTCAAGCGTAGATTTGGATAGCATTGCACAACTTTTAGATGATAAATTAGATTATTTTAACCATAGATTATTTAAGAAAGAAAATAATCCAAACATGTTTAATGATGTATTTGTAATTGTTAAGACACCAAATATTTTCAAAATGTTTGTTCAAAATGGATGGTTAAAAGATATTGCTGATGAATCACTCATCAATAGTATAAATTATCTTACATATGAAAAATTAGATGAAGCAAAAGAAGTACAAATGAAAATTCTTCTTCACGCACTTTCAGAAAAAAATAATCCAGAAGTAATGAATAAAATTGCAAAAACATTGTTAAATAATGCTGTCAACAATCCATCACTTGTTAGATATATTAATTTAAATAAAAAACAAATTATTTGGTTAATTACAAAGATTAAAGATTCTGAAAATGGCGCAGAAAACCTTAAAGAATTACAAGGTGTATTGATTGATTCTGGTAAGATTTCTGGTCCAGAATGGAATAAAATAGAAAAATTCACAAGAAGAAATAATATGAATGTTGCATCAGAAGAAGAATTAACTTATGATGAAGATGATGCAGAATTCAGAAATCGTTTAGATAATGCTGAATTATCAGATGACGAAGAATTAGTTTAATTGACAAATAATTAAATTTATGATATAATCCTCTCTGTAAACGGAGAGGATTTATTGTGACACATAAAATTATTGAAAATAATAGAGAAATTTATATTATTTTTGAAGGCATTGTTGATTCTAATGATTTTTGTGACCATCATATTTTAGAATGTTTTGATACTAATAAAAATGTAACTCTTGAATTAAAGAACATTACATCAAATACTTGTATAGATGGGCTTGCTGGGTTGTATATTATCGCCAAAGATTTAAATAATGTTACATTAAAAGGATTTTCAAAAGAATTTGAAAAAACTATTGACGACTTATTAAAAATGTGATATAGTATAATAGAAGAAGGAGAAAGACATGACTAAGGTGTTTCCAATACCACAATTAGACCAAGAGAACTGGGATGCAATTCAAGCATCTCTGAACACCATTAGTCATGTCGTTAATGATTTACAAAATGAAGATTTAAGTGGAAAAGTAAAACAAGATTTAGAATTAATTTCAATTCATCTTGGGATGATAGATATGTATTTAGGAAGAAGTTATACGTTAGATGAATTAAAAGAAGCATTAGAAGAAAAAAGAAAAGATATGATTAGGGAAAAAGAATTAAATGAAAAATACTAAATTTTATGTCACATATATGTGGAAACCAACTGATGAAACAATTGATATTGATTATTGTTTTATGAATGGCGATACTGATAATATGGAAGAAACACTTCATAACTGGTATAAAGAGTTGGGTGATAAAACCAGTCATGAACCAGAAGCATGTTTAACAATTATTAACTGGAAGGTATTATAATGGATTTTTGGCAAAAATTAATGTTATTTGTTATTGGCGGTGGATTTGGCTTCTTACTTGGTGAAATTGTGTTCTATAAACCTATGTATGAACATTATAAACAAGTTGCTGATGAATATTGTGAAAAATGGTTCGCTTTACATAAGAGAGCATGTGAAGCATGGCATTTGTTAAAAGACAAAAAAGCAGATGAAGCACTTTTTCAACTTGATATATATTACGGAGATAAGAATGAGTAAGTTAATAGGAATTATGGGTCTGCAAGGGTCTGGAAAGGACACTGTAGCGCACAAAATCATTTATGCTGACAATGGAAACAATTGGAAAAAAATTGCGTTTGCTGACTCATTAAAAGACGCTATAGCAGCGTTATTTGGATGGAATAGACCTCTTTTAGAGGGTGACTCTCCAGAAAGTAGAGAATGGCGTGAAAAAGTTGATTCATATTGGTCAAGAGAATTAGGTATTGAAGATTTTACACCAAGAATGGCATTGCAAATGATTGGTACAGAAGTTATTCGTAATCATTTTAACGAAAATTTTTGGGTTAAAGCTGTAAAACGTAAAATTCTTAATACAACTAGTCATATAATTATTACTGATGTTAGATTTAAGAATGAAGCTGAATTAATTAAATCTATGGGCGGTAAAATTATTCACGTTATTCGTGGCGGATTACCAGAATGGTGGGATGAAGCAATTGAGTTTAATACTAAAAAGAAAAAAATAGAAGATTGCGAATTATTAAAAGGAATTCACCCATCTAATTACTCATTAGCAGGCATCGTAGAGCCTGACTATGTTATTCAAAATGACGGTACTTTGATTGATTTACAAAGGGAAGTATTGGTCATGATGGATAAGTTGTACTAACCAAAAAGTGATAAATATTTTTGCAAGAAGGAGAAAAAATAAATGGCACAAAAAGCATTAAAACCAAAAACACCAGAAGAACAAAGACAAGCAAAATTAGCACAATTAAGAAAATTGAGAGATAGATATTACAAAATGGAAGGCGAAGGAGATGTAACTCCAGAAGAAAAACTCCATCTTCGTATGCACAATATGGAATTACAAATGAGATATGATAGAATCCAAAAGGTTGCTGAATAAAATTAAACCCCTCTTAAATGAGGGGTTTTTATTTAACCATAAAGGAATTCACCTACACCACTATCATTAGTAAAGAATTGTTTTCTTACTAAATCATACATGCCTGGTTTAGAATCACTATTTCTTAATACAGGAATGAAATGAGCAATAACATTATTATCATCATCCCATATTCTACACCAATCTATTCTCCAATAGTTTTGTGTAAGAGAACCAGTTGTACTAACATTAAACAAGCGAGATGATCTTGTTGCCGTAAAGTCAGTTACTGTTAAAGACCCTTGTGATACATCATCAATATAATATGTTTTATCTTTAACTTTATGGGTATGATATGCATCATCATATGCTGAAATGTTTGTATCTTTATTTTTATTTTCTAATCCAAATCTATATGTATCATTACCATTTGTAACAACAATTAAATATCTTCTGTCTGCAGCAGGTGCATCACCAAACAAGTATCTTGCTACACCAGTTGTAGAATCCATTTGTTTTGCTCTTATTTCAACACCATAAGTAGAATTCATATAGATACCAGTATCAAAATATTGTTCCCCTACAGATTCAAGATATTGTAATGATGAATATTCACCTACAATACCATACTTAAATTCACCTGTGCCAGCGTTTACAAAGAATTTTCTTGTAATGGTATCAAACATACCTGGTTTTTTATCTAAATTTCTAATTACTGGAATAAAATTACCGACTAAAGTCTTTCCGTTCTTAACTTTAAATTGATATACTTTTAATCCAAGATTTCTATTTGTAGCAGGATTTGTTATACTTCTGTTAAATAGGCATATCTTTGTTGTATTTGCTGTTCCAGTGTCTAATTTTGTTCTTGTAGTTGTGACACCATCAACTATAATACTAGATTTTGTACTGATTAAATGATGAATTTTGTTTAATGAACAATTAAAGTATTCATTACCGCTTGTAGTCGCTCTTGTATTATGATTACTACACATCTGTCCAGAAGATGGATAACATAATAATCTTACTGCGTTGTCTGTATCAGCAGTGTTATTCCCATATACTGCACCCCACTCAGCATAAGTATCATAACTGAATACAATATCAAATTCTAAATCATCATTACCACCAGCAATTCCTGTATCAAAGTATTGAGCACTGTCTGATTGTAAATAATCTACTTTTGTATACCCATATGGAACTTCATCATAATCATATTTAGATAGTGATAAACCACCTAGTAAAGTTTTATCATCATTTATTTCTATGGGTTCTTTATAAGAATTTACTGAAGCATCGATAATTTTATGTGATACTTTATCAAGCATACATCCTTTGCCATTTTCATCTTTCATTGGAATAAGGTTTTGTAATAATTCATTAGTGGTTCTATCATAGCATCTATTACCATAAACTTTGCTATGACCTGGATATGTATTACCAAGAGAAGAAAATAATCTATATCCTCTTGTAATATTATAATTAGAACTATTGGATCTTGCTATAGATTGACCATCAACAGTCATTGTTAGAGTTCCAGTATTCTCACCTGTTGGTTTGTTATTAAGATATACCGTTCTTCTTTCTCTACTATCAAGATTTATATCATAAGTTGAACTAGATGTATGCAAAGTATAAACATATCCATTTGCAGCAGTTTGAGTTGACCAATAATTTGCTGCACCACTTTGAGAACCCATTAAAGATATGTTATCACCTTCTACTTTAACATCTGTTTCCCAGATGTGGTCTCCAAAAGGAATTTCAGCATTTAATGCCACAGGATAACCACCATACAAATATTCAACTGGCATAATTCTTCTACCATATGATGTAATAGTACCTACTGCTGTTTGCAATAATGTATGGGAAACTCTATCAAATAATAATCCAATCCCTTGTTCGTTAATTACTGGTATATAATCTCTATATAACTCTCTAGTATTAGTATTTAATAATTGCCCATAATAAAATCTACCTATAAAAAAAGGATTTGTAATTCCTGATGTTGATGTTGTCCATACAACACCAATAAGGAAACTATGTGTTGGATAATATTCTGTTGCGGTTGTTGCAGTATATTCTGTTCCATTTATTTTAGCATAATTACCTGTTATTTCAATATCATAATATTCATTTAAAGCAGACAATCCTGCAGGTATAGAAGTAGTATTACTTACCCAGTCTAATCTAAAATATCCATTTGGATATGCTGATGTAGAACCAGCAAGATATATAGCACAAGAACCTTCATAACCAGTTTGCTTTCTTACACCAAATAGGAATCCTGGAATTGCAGTTGGAGCAATTCCTGTTTTATATGTTGTTGATAAAACTTCTGGATTAAATCCTGTATCAAAATATTGTGTTCCATCAAATTCAATATATTCTACTTCTCTGACTTTTGAACCAAATTTCATTTGAGTACTAGAACC